>Ga0208916_10000075_pt1 | contig 42834 bp, 56 predicted proteins | sample DEB19_08_DNA_5_FD_184523 | JGI IMG/M metagenome (GOLD analysis project Ga0208916, IMG submission 184523) | Aqueous microbial communities from the Delaware River and Bay under freshwater to marine salinity gradient to study organic matter... | ecosystem: Environmental > Aquatic > Marine >... | reverse complement strand
TTGTAATATTTGGGCAAGTGTTCATTGCTGTGAAGCTCTCCTTAACTGTATAGGGCAGAACCCTAAGTATAGCGATCATGGTACTACTGACCTCTCTGAACGTCATGCCACTGTAGAAGCTGGATTAACCGGCAGTGCTGGTTCCAGTGAATCTATGTGGCAAAAAATGATTAACAATTATGGTTTAATCAAAGAAACAATCTGGCCTTACACTCGTGAAATTACTAAGGCTCAATTTTTCCAGAAAATTCCAGCTGATATTCAAGCAAAGGCTAAAGAGTTTTTAAAAGATTACGACATCAGTCACCGCCGCATACAAGACAGTCCTTATCAATTAGACCCAATGACTGTGAGTGCAGCTGCTATCAAAGAAGCTTTGAAGTATGGTCCAGTTAAAATCTTTGTCGGTACTGGCAAGGGTTGGAACAACAGCGAGCCCAAAGAAATTCCTCGTACCACGAATCCAATGAACCACGCTGTAATGGTTCGCTACGTAGACGACCAAGGACGTGTTCATATCTACGACCAGTACCCTAACTATAAAAAAGTTTTGGCTGCTGATTATCGAATTGATTACGCTTTCCAAACAATCCTTACACCTAAAACCCCTAATGATCGCGGTGTAATGATGTTACCTGATGGCCGAACTCTGGCCGCTTTCGTAAAGATTTCAACTCCAATCAAGCCTATTTCTGAAATCCAGAATATGCCGATTGAAGGTTTGTGTTTAGCGAAAGATGGTCGCACTGTACTGTTCTATTCTAAAGAAGCGACACCACAAAGCTTAGAAAAGTTAAAAGAAGGTTTGGAAATTACCGGAAATAATATCATACCAATTAACGAAGTTTAAAAAAAAATGACCCCCGAACAAGAAAATCATTTACGCGATATTAAATATGACTTCCTTAAGGCGGTTGATGAAAAATACCGCAAAGGACAAGCAGAACACGGCGGCGACCTCTGGAAAAAGCCGGGTGTGCTTGAGATGCTGATGGAAGAATGTATAGACTTTTATGTTTATGCTCACGTCCTACGTCAGCAACGGGATAACCCGGAGGTGGTAGATCCAACATTGAAAGATAAAGATAATATTGTTTTGGGTGAAGCTTGTAAGGTAACTGATCCTGATTGCGAGGCGTGCCAGTAACGCCTCTCAACCTCCTCACACAGATCGACCCTGTGTGGGGGGGCTGGGAAATCAAACCAGTTTAATTATTAACAGTCTTAAATCATCTTGGAGGGCGCACTTAAGGGATGGTGTGTAGATACTGTGGACTGATAAGGGAAGTGTTTTGCGACTATTACTTAAGGTCGGAATCATTGCATCACTGCTGGCCCTCGCTGTACTGGCCTTCCCAATAAGTACGGCAGCCGCTTCTCCGAAGAAGCAACAACTCATCTTCCGGGTTGATCCATCACTGCGCAAGCCGCAGATACTACAAGTATATGGACCTCCCAAACCGGCAAATCTCCCGGAAAAAGAAAAGCCGAAACCAAAGCCTGCCTCGAAAACAGCAAAGGTAACGACTTCTCCTAAACAACTTGGTTTCAACCCGTGTAACTGTTGGAGTTACGTGAAGTTCAAACGTGCTGGCATTATGCCATTAGGCTATGGAGCCGCTAAGAACTATCCGGCCATCAAACAGGCACCACAGATAGGCGCGATTATCGTGACCTATGAAGGACCGAAGGGTCATATGGGTATCGTAGCAGGGGTTACTGAAACAAAAGTGATTATAGATGACTACAACTATAAGCGTTGTGGTCATACCATACGGGAATTGCCAATTAATTCGAAACTAATTAAAGGGTATATTCTATGAGCGAACAACTTATAAAGCGTATCAAGTCTCTACTATGGCGTGCCGCTGGCATCGCGGTGGTAGGGGGCGGGGCATATGTCCTGCAACTTGGCGACATTTACAAGGTCGATCCAAAGGTGCTTCTTAACATCGTTGTTATTGCAGCCATTGGGCTTATCGTAAATGAAGTCACAAAGTTCTTAAATACAGAAGACAAAGGCGAACCTATTTAGGGTTCGTCTTTTTTCTTCGGCCCAATCGATAACTCCCTGTAAGACAGTCCGCTAAAAACGGCGCATTGCATGAGGCCCCGGTTATCGCTTGGATCGAGGATGAAAATTCTCGAGCACATTCCCACGTCTTTAGGAGGACCAATGTGTAAGATTTTATGTAGCAAGTGCTTGGAAATCAAGCCCGGTACCCGCCACCATGTCTACCCGCGTAGATTCTTTGGTGGTGAAGGACCGCTTTTATGGCTCTGTAGAAAGTGCCACGATGCGTTAGAACTGATAATCCCGCAGCACACGCAGCTGCAGAAACAGGAGTATCTACAACTAACTCGAGAGTTCATACTCGTCGAGTAATTCAGGAGAAAACAATGAAACAAAATGTTCGCGTCTCTAAGGACTACGAACGATGGATCATCCTTCCAGACCTTCAGATTCCTTATGAAGATAAGCGAACATTGAAAGCATTGGAGGCATACATCGCAGAAGTCCAGAAGTCCGACGATCCGTTCGTCGGTTGGTTACAAATGGGTGACTTCCTCGATTTCGATGAGTTGTCACGATGGAATGTTGGCTACGAAGCCAGCATCAAAGGGAGCGTTAAGAAGTCTTATGACCTCGGTAACGCGTTCCTCGATCGCCATCAGGAGTTGATGGCATTGTCTGGCAAGCCGTTCGAGATGGTTCTCCTTGAAGGTAACCACGATTGGCGCGCTAAAGACTTGGGCCGAAAGGAACCCAAGCTTGCAGGACTGCTCGACTATTCCGCTAACCTTCGTTTGAAGGACCGCGGCATCAAGTTCGTGCAGTGCTGGGATAAGCACGATGTTTTCAAGAAGGGTAAAGCGGTGTTCACGCACGGCAATTTCCTCAACAAGTATCACGCCTATAAAATGGTTGATACCTACGGAGTAAATATCTATTATGGTCACACTCACGACGTGATCGAGTTTCCGAAGATGACTTGGGGTAAAGACAAGACCATCGTCGGCAAATCGCTCGGTTGTTTGTGTATCTATAATATGCCGTATATGAAAACCAAACCTTCGAACTGGCAACAGGCGTTCTCGGAGTTTTTATTCTTCCCCGATGGTTACTTCCAAGAAACCACCACGAAGATATTCAAGCACCGGTTCGTCGGTCGCGACGGCAAAATCTACCAAGGCTAATAGCAAGGAGAAGCTGGAATGCTAAAGATAGCAATCCTTTCGTACTTCCAGCTTCTCCTGCTCACGTTCCATTCAAGGTGCCTGAACACGAGAAACTATGCTGGAATGGCGATAACAAACATACTGGTCGCCGGTCTCTACTGCACCATGTTTAAAAACCTGATGCAGAATATAGATGATCCGATGACTATCGTCGCCTACGCTACTGGCACCACCCTCGGTGGCATCAGCGGCGTTTGGCTCCATCATAGATTCCTGAAGGAGAAAGAAAAATGAAACAATTAGTACGAATGTTCGTGCGATGGGTCATCATTGTCTTTCTGGCACTGGATATAATGCTCGGAGTAGTAATCATAGCTCGGTGTCAAGACACCCACGAAAGGCACACATCGCAAGCTGATGTGGAAGATACAATGGGTTTCATCTCGGTTACGTTCATGTCGAAAGATGATCGCCTGATCTACTGGAAGCGTGAAACGAAATACGAAGTAAAGCTAATGAGTGGGGAAAAGTTAATTTCAATTCAATCGTATTCCAAGGTATCTGTGACACCTGTCATCAGGAGTTCCGAGCCTCGTATATGATCGAATCATTCCTGATGTATCGGGAGGTGTAGCCGTGTATGAAGAAGACGCAATCAAAAAGCGAATCAAGGAGCGGCTTAAAGCTGCTCCCAAGTTCTATCTTTATTGTAGCGTGTGTGCTGGTTATCTTTGTTGTGCGACCTATTTCCAAAAATATCTCGTTCACTTCGACTGCCGAAACGCGCCGATAAAGTATTACAACTCGGAGGATAATCCTCCACCTACAGAAGCCTGCCAGAACCCTGCATAAATCCTACCTTGCACACCCTGTGCGAAATCAAAAAGCCGACCATCCCCTGTGTCGGCTTTTTTCTATTCTTCTTCTGGTTCAGGAACCAAAAGGTCTGGACGGATCTGCATTTGATCCTGTGGCTTATAGAAGAATAAGAGAACGAACTCACCTTCATTGGTGCAGTTAATGAACTCATACCCTTCAGCTTCATTCGCCTTCAGGATTAGGTTGATTTCCGTTTCATAGTCCATCGGTCCGATTGTAGAACCGCTGAACTCACTCTTACGGAGCGATACACACTTAGTTCGCTGGCTCATCTTGTGGCTCCTCTCCAACCTTTACAATACGTTGATAGGCTGTTTGGCCTTCGTGTTCTGGCTGAATGGTTTCAAGAGTGACGCGATCACCGACTTTAATATCGATACCACTAACGGCATCTTGAGGGTGACGACCTTCTGCTGCGATGAAATCATCGATCATCGCTTGGGAAACTGTTACTATTTCGTTCATATTATCCTTTCTTTAGTTATTGCTCTTATTAATTTTATCCTGCAAAGCTTCTTCGATAGTCGCTCCGAAGCCCGTATGCTTCAAGCTACTCTTGCTCCGACCATAGGTTACTTCCCAACGATCTGCCGTTGGAGAGTAGTGAATAGTCAAACCGACTTTCCGTGTTTGTTTATTTCCCGGATCAGTGAAGTTCACCCACCGGTCAAGTTGTTCAATTAACTCTTGCATTCTTCTATTAAATTAGTTAGTAATTCATCGAGTGTTTCACCCTTGCCGAAACCAAAGTCGGAGCCCTCTCCATTTTTACGGCGTTGAACGGACCCAAACCATTTATAAATTTCTCTACCGGCCATAAACTTCACTTCGAAGAACAGGCCGCGATCAATTAGGATTTGTAGTTTTTCGTTCATTGGGGATTGTCCTTTTTATATTATTGTTTAATCGTTTAACTTTGACATTAACTGTACCCAGTTCAACATCACAGTCATCGAAAGCTATGTCCACCCGAATACTGCCTTTAGCCACCACCATATCAGGCTTAAGACCCAGTTTCTCGGCCCATCGAGCAGCATAATCAACACCACCACCAGACCAAATAACCATAGTATTCCCTTGTCGCTTGAACCAGTTGTAAATGGCGATTGTTTCATAGTTAGGGGTATCGATTGGTAGCTTCATCGCTTCGGGCGGATAGAGTAACGTGTCATCCACGTCGAACGCGACGATCATTACTTCACCTCTTCGATAGTATAAGTTTCATCAACCCCAATTACATCATTGGTGGTTACCTGATCATATTGATGCAAATAGTTGCTCTCTTTTAATTCTTTCACAACCTCATCTTCGCTCTCCGCCAAGCGTTCTGTGGTAGAGACCTTCTTAGTGGTGGTTAGTTGAGTGCGTGTGATCTTGAAATTTTTAAGTGTTCGTTTTATCGGTTCGATCATTTTCGTGTTCTTTAATATCAATTAATATCCCATCACAGCCCTGATAATGCGGCTGTCCGGGTGTGTACCAGCAAGTTACCTTGCACTTAGGGCAGTATGCCGTAGCATAACTATATCTTACGTTTGGATCATATGGTTTGCGTGGCATTATGGCATTGGCTTATCTTTTGGAAGGACATTAATACCGAAAATCTCTCTGTAATTACGCACCATGGACGCATAATTTTCAGCATTCTTTCGGAATCGCACAGTCTGATTATTGCTTTTCCGGTTTAGATACTTAGCATTAATCTCCTGATCACGCTTCCGCTCATCGCTCATCGGGATAGTCTGCATCTTCTCGGTCTCTATCATTTTGGTTTTCCTCGTCTTCCCCGTCAAAGAATGACGTGGGAAGATCATTATAACTTGAACTATAATCCATATTATTTTTGCTTATCGTATTTGACGTGACAACTACGGCACATCATCATAAAACAATTTCGCAGACGCTTATAATCCCCACCCTTTATTAACGCCCAATCGTATGTCTTACTCCTACCGGCACAGGTAACATTCTCACATCGAGTAGCTTTGCCGAAATTCCTTATTAACCACACGTGGATTCCCGAGTAGCTAACTTTGGATGGATCCGCAATACGTATAAATCTGGTTCCTTTTATCGCAGGGGCACGACCTTTATTGGCGGATCCAATTTTCCGCTTGTGTTCTTCCGACATTTTTCTCCCCTTAATCCAAGGGGTATAACCCTTTACAAATGGCATTACTGTAGCTCGTTTAATATAGAGAGCTTATCCGGCAGGACCAACACCGGAGCTTCCATCTTTTTTGTTTTCTTGCTAATGAATCGGTCGTACTCCCAAATTTGCTTTACTGTTTTGAACATCTCGAAGTCCATACGCCACCCTTCGTGTACCTCGAACTTGTAGCCCGCCTTGCTCTTTGTACCGAGTTGTAGCCCCGCAGTTTGATCGACCTTTAAGCTTGTGGTTTCCTCAATAGCTTGTGCGTAAGCTGCAAACTGTAATGGGAAATGGGGGTACATAGCACCTGATGTCTTCCAGTCGATCACTGTTACCTTACCATCAATGATACAAACGCAGTCTACGCGGCCACTGTAGCCGTGCTTCGGTGAGAACAAAGCCACTTCAACTGCCAGCACTTCTGGCTTTGTCGCTTGGAACCAGCGGACAAAAGCATCAATGCGGTGCCATTCATCAAGGGAGTAGTGATGATTCCACAGCTCATCACCTTCAAGCAACTGTTCTATCGCGTCGTGGACCTTGGTACCTCTTAATCCTGCTTCTTTGAGAATGCGCTGCGATTCGTTCCATCCGTTTTCTCCGATCCATTTATTAAGGTGAGCAGCCTGCGGATATGCGTTGAGGATTGTTGTGGCGGAAGGGTAGTACCCGAGCTTTTTCTCCCCGCCCTTTTTGTTGAGTTTCGATACTGCATACCAATGTTCCGAAAGTGTCGGAGCTAACTGTATCCCAAATTTTTTAGTAAACTCAAACTTTTGCTGTGACATACTTTCGGCCTTTCTTAAACCGGTCTCTCATATTATCTAATTGAGTGCCGATAAATAAATGTTTAGGGTTTACGCATATGCGATTGTCGCACTTATGGAGGACTAATACTTCTGGTGATATCTTCCCGTTGTGGATCATCCAAGACAATCGATGCACCCTGTGACGCTTACCATTAAACCTTAGTGTTCCATAACCACCCTTATTCGGATGCGTACTGTTAATGGTGCCAATCCAGTTCCAGCAACTTCTCGTCTTTTTAACTCTTGCAAAAAATCGAGGAACTAATCGCTCATCCGAAGAAGCAATCCGAGTGGCTACACGTTTGGCTATTGTTTCTGGGGAAAAATGTCGTTTCATTGTTAAACCTTTAATTACTCTCTGCTCACGTATTCAGTTGAAAGGTTTTGTGACCTATACACGAGCAGGAAACAATTATGGTGCTGCGACTTGGAATCGCACCAAGATATCTGGGTCTTCAGGCCAACGCTCTAACTATTGAGCTACCGCAGCGTGGTCGGCCTGCTCGGAATCGAACCGAGTTGATGGTTAGCGAGTTTTACAGACCCGCCCCCGAACCATTGGGGCATCAGACCGATTTGGTGGACGTGGTCGGAGTTGAACCGACGTATGGTAGTCTTCCCACTTGGGGAATAGAGCTGTTCGCTCCACTACCGCAAATACCCATCACGCCCCCGTTCCCACCGATTACCCCAAGGGGTCGGTATGTTATCAAATAAAAGTTATAGTGTTCAAAATTCTAATGTTAGTTTTTTCGCAAATCGGATGTAAACATTTCCAATTTAAGTTTGTTTGATTGCATCTCGGAATCGAACCGAGAACATCAAGCTCCAAAAGCTTGTGCTCTAACCATTTGAGCTAATGCTATCAACATTCAATGGTGCAGAATGTTGTTTTAGAATTTATATGGGAACCAAACTGGCCAGCTTGTACGTTGATTAAGGCTCAACGCCCAAGGCCCTCCCCTTCACTGATAACCGGCAGGAACGGAGGAGCAAGCTAAACGCTTGCTGCCTCGGTGTTAGTTGTAGAAGGTGCTGCATCGAAAGGATTTTCGCTGTCAGCAAATTCTGTTACATCGTAAGTCCAGTTAGAGTGCTGGATAGCAGCGTCTAACTTACGAAGTGCAGTAGCGTACTTGTCGTACTCTGCTGTCACGTCGGACAACTGTAGTTTCGGAACGTGGAATGAGATCTCATCAGTTTGATCAGTCACATTCATACGCTTGGTTTGAACCTCGAACATCTTCGGGTCAGCCAGTCTCAATGGTTCTAACTGACGGACCTTCGCTTCAAGCTGCTTGCGCAGCAATAATGCTTGTGCTAATTTCATAGGTTTATTTTTCTTAAAGGGTATGGAAGGAGCAGGTGTCTTTCGACAAATTCGCATATTAACCCCCGACTATTTTGCGACTTCCATTGATTGATTAGAAGAGCCAGCGTGGCTTTCCATCCGGTGCTACTTGAGCGTAACCAATTCCTGCGATGAAGAATAGAATTACACACCAGATAAAGAATGACACGAGACCTTTATCTAAGATCGGTACCGCTCCTGCCAAAAAGAAGGCAAGAACAGCGATGATGATATTGATTATCATTTGGTTTGTTTAGTTGAACAGCTTACCCACAATGGAGTTCACTGCTTCGTTCTCGGCTGTCTCCACGGCAGCCTCGTACGCTTCTTGTGCCTGCTCGACGCGATCTTCGTAGATAGTCTCGACCTCAACTATCTTACGTTCCACAGCTTCGAGCACGCGGTCACGGATGACACTTTTAGTTTTAAATAAAGACATTAGCGTCCTCCGAGATTTAGGACCGGCATTAGAATGCTACGTCCTCTACTGCTGGTGCTTCACCTTCAGGTGCAGTACCAGCGTTAGCTAATGGATCAGCAGCGGGAGCAACCAGCAAGATCGAATCGACCATTTCGCTTGAACCCGGTTTGCGCTGCTTAATTTTTTCAACAGACATTTCTTTACCAACCCATGCATCGGAGTTAGTGCCGTATAGCTTACTAACTGCGTCGAAGTTGGTTTTGTTCAGCTGGAACTTCTTCACTTCTGTTGGCTTTCCAGCATGAATGATTTGAACATTGAAGATATAGTTACCTTCATCGTTCTGTGTGCCTACGTCCGTAAATCGGATCAGGTCGCCGTTCCACACATTGTTGTTGATCTTCAACCATTCGCTTGGGAATGAGATCTCTGGCATTTTACTTACCTTTCGGCCGGACTATCTACTGATGTCCGACACTTAATTGTTTTGATATTTGTTAATATCTAAGGGTTATTGATCCCGTTCTACACGGGCCTTCTCGCGCTTGATGACTTCCCATATACCAGTTGTAGTCATCCCAACAATTTCTCCAATATCTTTCGCATCCACACCATCGTTGAACATCATTAGTATATAGGGGTCTCGAATGTCTTGTAATCGTTTAATTAATTTGGCCATATTTTATCGGTGGTTTAAGAGTTATCAACACGTTCTATACAATTGTGCTTTGATATTATGATTATAAACTGATATAATTGGGTAGTCAAATTAAATACAAGATTTTTATGGGGATAACTCCAGAAGACCGCATAAAATATGAAACAGAAGACCGTTACCTTGAATGGTTACAACTACAACATCCTACAGAATTTAGAGCCCGGCTCAATTATAGACACTGGCTCGATGGAATTGAAGAGGATTGGCGTGCCAAGCAAAAGTCCGAGCTCCCCTCCTCTCTACTTGACTGGCTCGATGTCTTTCCAGAAGCGAAAGGAATTGCTAAAGCAGGACTTAGAGACGAGATTAAATTCTACTCCGCAGCTGAAAGAGATTTATACAAGGAGCTTCAATCCGTTAAAAATGAAGGAGCCTTCGCCAATGGTGCGAAGCTGGTCGAGTGCGAGTGGCTCGAGTCTATTACTAACGATAGAATCAAAGACGCACAGCTTATTCTCCGACGACTTCGCTGGCAACTGGATGCGATCGATGGACGAAATGTTCCATCGGGAGTGGGAATTACCGAACAAGATAAGGATGCCGCTCGAAGAGTTCCGATAATAGACTTCGTTCAGCACAAACGGCAAGGCAAGAACTACGTTACCAAGTGCATCTTCCATAACGACAGCCATCCGAGCCTTACTATATTCCCCGACAACAGGTTCAAGTGCTTCGCCTGCGACGCACACGGAGATAGCATCGACTTTATTAAAAAACTTCAGGGCTTAGAGTTCATCGACGCAGTGAAGTGGATATTAAACAAATAACAAAATGAACGTACATTTCTCAAGCGCAACCCCTGAATGGGCGACACCTCAAGAACTATTCGACCAACTTAATAAAGAATTTAACTTTACGCTTGACCCGTGCGCCACTAAAGAAAATGCAAAGTGCCCGAAGTTTTATACCAAAGAAGATGACGGATTAAGTAGAGACTGGACAGGAGAAAAAATCTTTATGAACCCTCCCTACGGACGCGAGATAGGGAAATGGATTAAAAAGCTTGCAGAAGTGGGGGGGGTAGCACTGCTCCCCGCCCGAACCGACACCAAATGGTTCCACGACTACATCTATGGGAAAGCGGAGATAAGATTTATCAAGGGGCGCATTAAATTTGGAGGGCATCAAAACAGTGCGCCGTTCCCAAGTATGATAGTCATCTTCCCGTCAATTAAATAAATAACAAAATGAAATACTTCAGTATGTTCTCCGGCATTGGAGGCTTCGAGCTCGGCATCGGCGACAAAGCCGAGTGCATCGGCTACTCGGAGATCGACAAGTACGCAATACAAATATATGAACAACAATTCAAACACAAAAACTATGGCGACGCAACCAAAATCAACCCTGAAGAACTCCCCGACTTCGACCTCCTCGTTGGCGGATTCCCTTGCCAAGCTTTCTCAATTGCTGGAAAGCGTGCAGGATTTAACGATACCAGAGGCACACTCTTTTTTGATATCGCAAGGATTGCTAAAGAAAAGCGACCAAAATATCTTCTACTTGAAAATGTTAAAGGACTGCTTTCTCACGACGGCGGACGAACTTACAAAACCATATTGTCCACGCTTACAGAACTTGGTTATGACATCCAAGCACTGGTACTTAACAGCAAGAATTTCGGAGTTCCCCAAAATCGGGAGCGAGTGTTCATTGCAGGATGTCTTGGAGGATTCGGTGGACGACAAGTATTTTCTTTCGGATCAGCTGACGGCGAGGCTTCTCTCGTACCGGGACCGGTCAGTAACACCCTTACCACCCGTTATGAAGGAGGAACAGCAGTCGGAACGTATGTTGCTGAAGGTAAACTCGATGCACAAGTTCGCGTCGGAACCCTCCGCACCCACAAAGATGGAAACGGATTCCGAGAAATCAAATCAGGAATCGCCCCTACCATCCCAGCCCGAGCCCGTGAAGACGGAAGCGGTCAGCCCGTCATCCTCACCCGCACTCCCCATTATGGAAACGGACAGCGCAGTATAGAGGTCAAAGAGGCAGACATTTTCCCGACCATCCGCGCTACTTACCATAAGAGCGGAGACAATAACGCAGTAGTAGCCATCCCTGTGCTTACTCCGGACCGGCCCGAGAAGCGACAGAACGGACGGCGATTCAAGGAAGACGGCGAACCCGCCTCCACTCTCACGGCACAAGATCGGCACGGCATCTTCGACGGGATGCGGATCCGTCGCCTAACACCAGTAGAATGCGAACGACTTCAAGCATACCCTGATAATTGGACGCAAGCGTTGAGCGACACGCAACGATACAAAACCCTCGGCAACGGAGTTACAGTCAATGTAGTCCGTGAAGTAATCAAGAATATGTTTTAATGAAACTAAAAGACCTCGAAAATATAGTAGATGAGTATATGCTACGCGCAGACAAGGGGATCATTCGCCTTATCTGCGCCACGATGGTCTCAAATTACTTACCAACTCCTCCGAGTTGGATGTTTATCGTTGGTAACTCTTCCGGCGGTAAGTCAATGATCCTGTCGGCTATGAAACCCGTGACGGGGGTGGTGGAGATCGATGATATGACCGCCAAAACATTCGCTTCCGGTATGCGCGGTCAATCGCAGAACTCACTGCTGGCACAGATGCCGAAGAATGGTACGCTTTTGATTAAGGATTACACCACGATGCTATCGAAGGATAAGGAATCTCGTGCTGAAATCTTGGGCCAAATGCGTAAGATTTTTGATGGCGACTACCGAAAGAAGTTCGGGAACGGGGAAGACGTGCAGTGGAGCGGTAAAGTCGGGATGATTGCCGGCGTAACCCCTGAAATCTACAGCCAAGAAGTCACCTCGAGCAACGCTGCGATGGGTGAACGCTATCTTTACTACCAACTCGAGATGCCTGATCGCTTCGAGGTAGCGATGATGTCCACCGAGGAGATCACCGACTACAAAGCTAAAGCCGATATGTCAGCTGCTTTCCAAGAATATCTGAACCCTATAATCGACGACGTAGTGGAACTACAACGCGCTGAAGGCGGTTTCGTTATGCCTAAGATGGATCTTGGAACCCGCAAAGAGCTCGTGACCTTAGCCGAGTTCACAACCCGTGCCCGCAGTGCCGTGAAGCGCAACCAGTACAGCCGTGACAAGGATCAGGAGATGCGCCCGACCCTCGAGATGACCCCCCGTTTCGCCAAAGCACTCGTATGTGTAGCTTATGGACTGCTTTTAGTGCACCGCTACGACGGCGAGCCTGAAGTTCTAACCGAAGGAGACAAAGCAATCCTCTTCAAAGTAGCCCTCGATTCCATCCCGCAGTCACGCCGTGACCTGCTTGAAGCCTTGACTATGTACTCTACTGCTACCGAGAACGGCTTGATAGAACAGCTTTCAATGAGCCGTCCTTTCATCAAGCTCTACCTCGGAGACCTTGTGGCTGTCGGTTTAGTACAAATACAAAAAACCGCCCACAGCTGGCAGTACATCCTAAAGGAAGAATACCGACAGCTGATGGCGACTTATCGCGGACTTAATATGGGCAAGCAGGATCTTGACGGCAAGGATCCCGATGCTTTTGGCACCGGAGAACCATTACCAACAGAAGAACCGCCTGCTACTAAGTTCGATCTTACGAGCGAACAGGCTGGACTGAACTTTTAGCTTCTTCAATCCGCGGACGACCTGGCGTATTGCCGGTCGGCACATACTTAGCACGCATACCAAGGCGTGCTTTTTCGCGCTTGCGTTCTATTTGGAACTTCTCCCACTTCTCCCAAATTAATGGGTGGTGCTCCTTAATGTAGTCGTTCAGGGTGTATTTGTCTCGTTTCATAGTAGTCCTTTCTAAGTTACTAAGTCATAATAATGATAAATGATACGTGCGGCAATAGTGTGACACACTCTATGGCCCGGCGAGTTGTATTCGACAGTCCATCTATCGCCGCCATTCTTGTTTTTGATCCGCATAACCATGCCGCTATCTTTCTTTTTCCAGAATTGACCGGATCTAATTTTGCCGTACTTTTCACGGCCATGTCTCCAATTACTCATAAAGCAAACTCTTAATAGTGTCCATAAGATCATCAGCCAGTGCTTGCTTCCGGGCCAATAACTTCCTGATCCGGTAATCAATAGTACCTTTGGCAAGTAAATGATAAACGCGTACGTGCTTTGTTTGTCCGAGCCGGTACGCCCGGCCAATGCGCTGTTCCATTCCAGCTGCGGTGTAGTCCTGATCGTACATGATCACAATGTTAGCTTCCTGAATATTCAGACCTTCACGCCCGGCGTTAGTCATCACGAGTATTTGCTTCCCTCTCCTTGTCCGAAACTCATCAAGAATAGAACCGCGGGCAATGGTACCAACTGCGCCAGTAATCAAATGAGCCTTCAACTCAATGGCAAGTATAGTAGCCATCCGAGAAAAACGCGTAAAGATAATAACCTTCTCGTCTTCCATGACCTGATCTTCCAGTATTTCTTTAAGCACATCAAGCTTACTGCTTTCGGTGTGATCACCGACAAGAGCGAGGTGATCAGCGACTTCCTGAAGTTTACCGATCTTAGCCAGCGCATTTTGCAGCATCATAGGGCTTGACAGCTTAGTCACATCTCCCTCTTCAAACTCAAATAATAACTCCATCAACATCTTATCGTAAATCTTCCGCTCCTTGCTTGATAATTCAAGCGGAATCTCTATCTCTTGCAGTGGCGGCAGTGACTTCCCTGCGTCCTCAAGATTTTTACTGACTATATAGGGAGCAAACATCTGCCGGATCTTATCCTGATCCCGGAAGATCAACAACCCCTTATGCTGGCTTTTAATGGTGAAGTTAGCAATGAACTGGTAGTAATTAGGGAACTGCACGGGCAGCAGCGTGTTCAAAATGCTATAGGTATTACCATAATGATTGACCACCGGCGAGCCAGATAATCCGAACCGATGGCGGGCAATCAAAAACTTTAGTTTCTTTTTCAGCTGCGTGTTAGGCTCCTTCAATTTGTGAGCCTCATCAAATATCACAACGTCAAATACAACTGCAGCTACGCGTGCGATGTCTAAACGCAACGTTTCGTAACCGACAATCAGAACCTTAGGGTTCGGGTCCGCGATGTACTCCGCATATAGCTTGAACCGCTTGATTGGCGTGCCTTGTATGACGTAAGGCTTAAGGTCTGTAAACTTCTGAATCTCCAAAGACCACTGCACCAGCAGGGACTTCGGAGCGACCACTAAATTTGTTCGAGCCTGCAATCGTTCTATGCAACCTAATGCCATCAAAGTTTTGCCTGTACCAACCTTGCTGGTGTTTAAAACTTTGCCCGCAAGCATAAGGTCAACTGCATCTTTTTGATAATCGTATAGTGGAATCATAGAATAATTATAACAGCCTCATCTCAGCCCTCCACTGAGTCAAGCTACTAATAGTTTTCTGGTGGTTTGCCAAATACCTGTCCGATATTTTGTTTACACCACAAGCAATAGAATTGCGGGAGCGCATCCCATTTCAACTCCCACTGAGGATAAACAACTTTAATCTTATGGCTGTGAATACCCCATTTACATAACTTGTTTTTAATAAATTGAATCATTGTAACTTTAAGAATTTTCTATAGTACTCACAGTTAGATACTTTATGACCTGACTGGTAGTAACAAAGTGCTGTCGGTAAGCCCATCGATTTGATGCGCTCTGCCATCAGCTCTTTAACGTAACCCACTACTTCTGCTTGAGTCGGGAAGCACTTCCATTCACGCTTATTTTGTCTGTAACCGTAACCGTTGTAGGTACCAGCGGGACAATTAACGTACTTACCTCCAGAGCTTTCGAGAATAAACATTGTAGCGACCACTTTATCCAACGCCACATCAGGTTGTGGTTCTACCTCTGCAGCTTTAGCCTCAGGTATTGGATTCTTGGCTACTCTAAATGTGACTGTACCTGCGCATCAGTCGAAAACTGACTGCTCAAATACCCTGCCGTCTTCTCTACTGCGTAGAAAAAACCTGCTGTTGCCAACAATAAGATCACAAGTGCTGCGATCAATAGTGCGGCTACATTCTTATGCGCCTTTACCTGCGCATTCGGCTTGCCGTCTCTTAAAACAGCTTCGCCTTTCTCGTATATTGCCATTGTCTTTTTGTTTTTCTCCCGCCTTGCTATCGGGTTTTTATTAGAAGCAAGGAGGCGATCCCGCCTCACGTGATGAACGCGGGATCGCACAACTCCGGCGGTCTGAATCGCCGGCACCTGCGCATCAATGCCCCGCAATAATAATTCAGGGTTGGTGCGCATATGCCGGCGCGGGTATTGCTACCTGCGCCTGCGCATTTATGCCTGCGGAATGGACAAGAGCGTGCCCTGCCATAGTGCGAACATAAACACTGCTGTGTATATAATATTCTTCATATACTTCTATTAATAATAATCTTAATACTATACCCTTGATCAGAATTAAACAAGGGTATAACTAATAAGCGTAAAGCCTTCGCCTTCCTGCTCGATCACCTTCACCTGCGCATTGCGCAAGGCTTTCTTGGTGCCTTTGATGCGCGATATATAGCGTGTGACCGCCTCGACCTGCGCATTTTTAACCTTCAATTTTACTTCCATATAAATGGTATTAATTCCGCACCCTTAAAACTGAATAGAAAAGCTAATTAATTATTTTGTCATTGCCTTAAGCTTCGCGATTCGCTCGGCTTCGGCTTCCTGCTCCCGCTTCTCGCGGATCTCTTTTTCTCTTTGCCACTGTTCGCGGCGTTTGCGTGTCTCTTCGTGCTGTTTGGCGATCTCTGCGCCCGCCTTGCCGTTGATCCAGTCTATAACAGCTGTTTCAAGCGTGCCCTGCTTCTCGCGCTCGGACAATTTGGACCATTCTTCGTCTTCATTGCCGAAAGTGTGACCGAACATAAAATCCTCGGCTTCGCCTTCGGTGAAAATAAGCGTGACTTGATCCTTTTTCTCGTCGTATTCGACGGCTTCGCATCCGATCGCTCGGGCTGCTTCTTTCAGAACTCCCGCCCAATTGCGGTAATCGCCCTTAAGCCATTCGTTGTACTGCTCGACCTGGTAATCGTCAATCGCTTTTTGAACCTGCCCGCATAACTCGTCGGCAATGTCCAAATCGTAATCGTAATAGCTCCAGGCTGCTTCATCCATTCGCTCGGTCCAGTGCTTGACTAACGCCTTGAATGCCTCGGGGCACTCGAGCGCAAGCCACGCACCAGGCAACAAAACGGGCTTTTTCGCCTTCTCCTGCGCATCAACATACTTTGAGTAACCGATAAACGGACCGGCCGAAATGACTTGATCATCCGTGAACCTGCCCGCGTCTTCATTAAGCCACGCAAGCACGCGCGCCTCGTGATCATATTCTCCGATCACGTACTCGATCACGTAACGCTCCCCGTCAATTGACTGCTCCTGCGCCTCGTTTGAGGTGTACTGTCCGCAAGCCTTGGCTAATACGTCAATGGCTTGCCCGCTGTCTACAATGTCCGCATCAATGCGTCCATCAAGTAAAACGGAATATTTATTCATAAAATGCTCCTTGCTTCTGCTTTTCTATTCAGTTTTCAAGGTGCGACCGGCTAATTTGCCGATCAAGGCGCAAGCAATGCCTGCGCTATGATCGATAAACTATTTAAGAAAATTCTGTATAGCCTCGAAAATCTCCGGACCTTCGGCGTTCCATAGCTTCGCCACGCCTGTTATTTTCTGCGTGCCTGTGCCTGTGTATACGCTCGTTGTCTCGATCATCTCCGCGCCTAATTCTTCGCGAACCTTGGCGCGCAAGCGATCATCCCCGCCGAAATTTTCTTTTACTGTGTAGCTTTGGCAATACTTTTGCTCTGTGTCGATCAGATCAATTTTATATATGCCATAGCTCCAATTTGCTTGGCTCGGGTGATTGTAGCCAACTTGGCTAATAGTAACTATTTTCATAAACTGCTCCTTGCTTCTTGATCGATTAATTGTTAAATGGTGATCAAGTCCGCGGGCTGAATCATTTCAGCCGTTGGATCTGCTCGCTATTTATTTATGAACTCGTGGCAATCGCGGCAAAACCCGTTTTTATATAGTTTTGGCGATCCGCACATTTTACAAGCATTTCGTGAATCTTCGGACGCTTCGGCCATTTTTATAGTGATTAATAATGATGCGGTTGTGTCGTGCCATTGCGTGCTTATGATCTCTATTTCTACACACACGGCCGAACCAGTGAAAGAATGTCATTTGTTTTTGTTTTCTCGGGCTGTGCCCGGTTATTTACTTTCTACTCTCTTATTATATACCCTTGAAAAATATTTGTCAAGGGCTTTTATTAGAAAATATTGTTTAAGGTATTTTCATTGGTATAATAAGGGAGTTTTTAACTGGGTATCTATTGGGATATTAATATAGTATCTAATATGACTATCAAAAGTTATCTAATAATATACCTCATAGCGATATAATAGAAGCGGTTATAATTGTTTAGTTATAGCACATTATTGACAATGATATAATAAGTGTGTTGTAAAAAGTGGATAAGTCGTTAAAAACTTGACAAAATGGTATCTTTATTGTCGATTGTTACACACTGATTAGTATGTATATCAAAAAAAAAAAATCTCTTATTTTTTTATTGTATCATCTATGTACTTATGATCTTATAAAATATTTGTTAAGATCATTTACTTTTTATTCAATGCGTTTCGCATTTCGTTTTGTTACTTTTTACCCGCTTTCTCTTTCGCTTTCGGAATCCCGCATAACTGCGCCACTTGTCGAGCGTGTCGCGCATTGCTTTATTGTGCGACGCTTGTATTTATTGAATATGCCAAGGGTGGGGGTGTTTTTTTACGTGCTTTTTTGGTGGGTGGGTGCTGCGTGCGTGCGTGCCTTAAAAATAAAAGCGATCAGATGAACCGAAGGGGGGTATATGGCAAGACGGCCCGGTACTTTCTAAAAATTTTTATATACCACCCCTACCATATTCCTAAACATTTTGAACCCACTGCCCTGCAAGGGGGTGGGGTCTGAAAGCTTAGGTACTTAACAACAAAAAACAGCCCCGGGGTGGGGGCTGTCATTTTTTTGTGCGCCTACTCTTCTGTGCTGATGTCTACAAGGTCTTCTCCCTCGAGTTCGCCTAACGGCTCATTTTCAGGATCGGGTTCAGTAGCGGGGCTGTCAGTGCCCTTCTCGCTCTTATCGGGCAAGCCGAGCTCGCGCCGTTGATCCCAAGCCGGCTGACGATCAACCCATCCGTCCAAGCTCTCTCGATAATCAGCTTCGGTGAGGGGTTTCCCGCCGAACCATTCTGCGGTGCCGTCGAGCAAGGTTTGGTGCAAGCGGATGGCATCGTCATTTTCAAGGGTTTTCTCCTTGATGGTTTTGAGCGGAGTGTACCACTCACGACCATTGACCATACGGAAGGCTACGCGCCCGCCATCACGGACTTGACCGCGGAGGATCTTTTCAGCATAGTCCTCATTGCTCATTGCTTCGAAGTCCTGGTCGGCTTCGATCTCCTTCTCGAGTTTCTTGGCTTTGATTTCCGCAAGCTTGTTATATGGCTTCATCTTCGGGTACTTTTCCTCGCCCCAATCGGTCACAAGTTGCCGGATCAGGGAGGAGATTTCGTAGCCGTCGGCATCAGCTTTCTCGAGGTAGTCCATTTGGACTTGATGGAAGCCGATGGGGATCTTCTTCACTATTCTCTTTTTTCGCATAGTTCTATTCAATTACTTATATGTATCTATTATACACCCTGTGGACATCTTGTAGTTGTGGATATGTTATAATTATTTCATAACTGTTTCATATGAAACCAAAACAAAGTCCAACCAATGATCTTACACAGCGCATCCTTAAGCACCTCTATTCCGTCGGTGTATACGCCTGGCGACAAAACACGCTCCCCGTACCTGTGGTACGAGCGGGGGTCTTTAGTGGATTTAGGCCTGCCAGTAAGTCCGGATTACCCGACATCTTTGCTGTACTTTTTCCACTCGGGCGGCTGTTATGCATCGAAATTAAAACCGGCAAAGATCGACTGCGACCCGAGCAAATCGGATTCCACGCCAATGTCAGAAAAATGGGAGGTTTAGTTCTTGTTGTGAAGGATTGGGATGACTACGTGGCGCAGATGACACAGTTATCCACTGAAATCGAGATGAAATTTTTCTGAAAATATGCTATAATGTATCTACTATGAAGCCTAATACGAAACAAAAACCAACTGAAGAGATTGATGATAAGCAGTTGGAGCTTGAAATTCGTCAGATGGCTCGAAAACAGATCAAGTGGCTGCTGTCGCAGGAAGACACGATGCTCCTGAAGCACGAGATGGAACTAAAGCACTCCATCCTACGCTCAATGGCACCGAACCTTTTCCCAAAACTTGCGGCGGACACTGAAATTCCGGAAGAAGAAACAAAATTGACTGCTGAAGAGCAGGAACACTTAAATAAAATACTCGATGGTTAATAAAAAAGCTTTGCAGATATGCATTGAAGGTACGAAAGAGCAGCGACGTTATCTCTGTGAACGTGATTTCTCCCTGTTTTTTACCTACTACTTCCTTGAGTACATCAAATATCCCTTCGCTCCGTTCCACTTCGATATGTTCGCTGACGTGAAGGATCTGATGGAAGGGAAAATTCGTGAAGTGGCGTGGATCGCCTTTCGTGAATCAGCCAAAACCAGTATCAGTAAAATTTTTCTGATGTGGATGGTGGCTTACGGGAAGAAGAAGTACATCAACGTGGACAGTTTCGACAAAGAGAACGCAGAACGCATCCTCTTTGACATCGTACTCGAGATGCAGATCAACAAACGGCTACGTCAGGACTTCGGAGAACTTTATAACTCGAAGCGTAGCAGCGATGAAGTTAAGCAGAAGCGCATTAACAACTTCGTAACCAATAATGGTGTTCGTGTTGAAGCTCACAGTACGCAAGAATCCGTACGTGGTCGCATACATGGACATCAGCGACCAGATTTTTTGTTGCTTGATGACTTTGAGACGGCGAAGACCAAGGATTCCGAGGCCTACACTTCTCAAATCATTAAACACATCAAAGAGTTTCAAGCTGGGCTCGATGGCAGTGCTAAGATCTTGTATCTTGGTAACTACATCACCGAGTTCGGGTCCGTGCAGTCTTTGATCAACCGCTCCCAGCATGACAAAGGCTTGCGTATTCGTATCATTCCGGTAATTGCAGGTGGTTTGCCAACTTGGCCAGCTAAATATGCTTTAACCGACGATGAGGCGAGGGGCACTGGGAAGATTTCACTTGAAGACAAACGCCGCCAGTTAGGTAGCACTGACTTTAACGCTGAAATGATGAACCAACCAATCGATGAAGAAAAACAAGAGTTCAAAAAGGAACTGTTTGTCACAGTCGAGTGGGAGGACGTACAAAAAAAACGTACCCGGAATTTTATTACGATCGATACTGCGGTATCACAGCGTGATGAGGGTGACTTTACTGGTATTACACGTAATTACGTGGACGATCAGAACAAATGGCACCTCCGCGCTTACCGCTTAAAGATTAACCCGAAAGAGTTAATCGATTTGCTCTTCGTTCTATACGAACAGGACCGGCCAGAAAAGATTGGGATTGAAAAGACCATCTATTTGCAGGCCCTCAAAGGTTTCATAGACGATGAGTGCCGGGCACGTAACAAATTTTTACCGATAGTAGAATTAGATCATAACCAAGTTAATAAGCATTCCCGCATTCGGGGGCTTCAACCGCGGTATGAATCTAAGTCAGTGTTTCACATCAAGAACGAATGTATGGACCTTGAGGAAGAGCTGCTGCGCTTCCCGCGGGCGGTCCATGATGATGTGATGGATAGTGCAGCCTACCAACTTCAGATCGCCCAGCCTCCGGCTGGTGCCGAGGAACAATACAAAATCAATGTCCGACGACGAGAACGACAAAACCATGAGCTCCTCTGATAAGGAGATGAACCGACACCTCGCGGAGATATTTTCCCGGCGCGACGATCCTGATTATTTAGAAAAAAAACGCATTGAAAATGCACGTGAAGCCCGTCTCGACAAAAGTGACTTAAGTCTATAAACAAACAAAAAATGGCTATCTTTAAACTCATTGAGAGTGAAATCCAAAGCTATCTAACAGGGAAGGTCGAGATCTCTGAAGGATATAAGTTTAATCAGTACAAACTGATTAAGCGCATAATGTTGTATCAGAACAACATTTACCCAACCGGAAAACTTACCGCCCAAGGCGATTACAAACAGTGGATCGACGTAAGTCAGCCACGTGTTGATAGTGAAGTAAAAAATATTGACTTCAATAGTAGTGCTATCCAGTATTACTCTGAAAGCTACAAAGACGCAGGCTATATGCTTCTGTGTAATTTGGCTTTGGATGAATGGATGCGCGACAACCAGCAAGGTGAAGAGCTCAACGACGCAGTTGAAGAGTTCTCTTCTTGGGGTAACGTGGTATGGAAGAAAGTTAAGGGCGGCTACGAACGTGTAGCTCTTAAAGATTTTTATGTTATCAACCAGCAGGCTAAAACCCTGAATGAAACTCCGGTAATCGAACGACACATCTTTACCCAATCTGATCTTCGCGCCAAGATGGGCGTATGGGATAATGTTGAGAATGTAATTAATGATTGTGGAAACCGCGGCTTTACTCGTAACCCTGAAGGTGTTACAGAATCCAAAGAAACTCCTTACTACGAAATCTATGAACGTAATGGTGAAGTAAGTGAGTACGATCTTTTCCAAGCTCAAGGTAAGGGTGACGGCGGATCGAAAAATAAATACCTCTTAGCAAAAATTATCGTGGCCGGCTTACGCCGGACCGAGAAGGCTGATGACAAGAAGTATATATTGTTCGCTCAAGCTATTGGCTCGATGCCTTACAAAGAAGCTCACCGCGGTCGCTACAAGGGCCGATGGTTCCGTGAAGGTATCGTTGAAATTCTATTCGATGTTCAAACCCGCGCTAATGAAATCTCTAACCAGATTGCTCGCGGTCTCGAATGGGCCTCTAAAACTATTTTCCGAACACAGGATAACTTGCTCGCTCAAAACATCATCACTGATATGGCGAACGGGGATGTAATCCGATCTACTGACTTGCAGCAAATTGACATCCGTATGCACGGACTTGATCAGCTAATCGCTGACTGGAACCGCTTGATGGATGTAGCTGATAAACTTACCAACTCTTACGAAGTAGTAACTGGTGAAGCCATGCCTTCTGGTACTCCATTCCGCTTAGGTGCGATGATGAACCAGAATGCCAACAAGCTTTACGACTTCTTACGCCAAAAGCTCTCACTCGGTATTCAGGATGTATTCCAAGATTGGATCATGCCGGATATGCTTAAGAACCTGAAGGCGAAAGATGTTTTGCGCTTGACTGGTGATCCAGCAATGATGAATCGTTACTACGATATGCTGGTAAATAGCTGGTATGTAAAGAACCTGCTGAAGATGCCCCCTCACGGACAAGAAGTTGGGGATGCGCTAAAAGAAAAGAAGCGCGCAGAAATTATGGCCGAGCCTGAACAGTTGATCCGGTTAGAAGAAGGCTGGCTTGATGAAGTTAAACCACGAATCGCTGTAGTTATCTCTGGTGAAAACATCACAATGACTGAAGACTTGCAGACACTTGCGACCTTCATTCAGCTGGAAGTTGATCCGGTCCGTCGCACTGCTCTTATCGAACGTGCGATGAAGCGAAAAGGAATTGATGTAGAAGACTTGCCAAAGTCTCCTCCCCCTCCTGATCCATCTATGATGGCCGAGGGTGATGGTACAGATACGGCTGCAAAACTCAAGATGGCAATGAAGGGTCAGATGTCTCCTAATAAGGAGATGTCGCAGAAAGAAATCTCTCCACAATATTAATCAACTAATCAAGAAAGGATTCTCAAATGGGTGAATTTACAGATCCCGCTGACCAAGCTCGCGCTGACGCGTTGAAGAATGGTTCCAGCATTGAAGAAGCTGATGCGGCTGCGGCTGCTGTTTCCGGTGAAGCTCCTGCTTCCGAAGAAGTAGTAGAAGCTCCGGTTGAAGCTCCTATCGAAACTGAAGAAACCGAAGTTGCTGATGAGGTAACTCCCAGCGAAGATGCTGAAGAAGTTTCTGAAGAAGTTTCTGAAGAAGTAATCGAAGAATAAAATTAACGGGGCGGCTCCCCGCCCCTCCAATTTCTACTTATGGCATTTGATAAAAACTATTACGAAGGAAAGAAGCGTACTATCAATATGAAGTACGTGAAAACAATGGAAGAGCTTATCGATGAGATGGCTATGACATTGAATAAGTTCTTTGCTTATAAAGGTGAGCTGAACGAACAGCTACGCGAGATCGCCAAGCGCGAGATCGAAGCTGGTGAAGGCGGCGAAGCTGCTAAAGCTGCAGGCGAAGGTCTCGAAGAGAAACTCGCTGAAGTTGAAGACGAAGCTCCTGCTGATGAAACCCCTGCCGACGAAGCTGCTCCTGAAGAAGCTCCGAAGGAAGGAGATTCTGATGGATCTGAAGAGGCTTAAAGAAGTTCTTCAGTCCGAAACTGGTCGTGACCTTCGAGAATTTCTCACACTCCAACTTGATTCCCTTAAGGATATCTCGAATGTGAAGGAATACTCGAAGGCACAAGATCAGGCCCTCGAACTGAAGGCGCAGAAAAAAGCTCATACCAAACTCCAACAAATACTTGAGCAAATAATTAGTTTTGCTGGCTCTCCGGAAAAACCGAAGCCGGGTAAAAACGATTATGGAGTATAAAACTAAATACTAAAAGCTTTGCAAAGCTATGGTGCTGTTTCAGCCACTTAAGTTCTCTGCAAAGCTCTTAGGTGGTTAAAACAGCGTCGTAATGACGTTGTTTTTTTGAGCGGCAACTGCTCTTCTAATAGTTGCAGAAATGGGGAATCCAAACCCCTCCCAAATATGGCAGATCCAGAAATCGAGAAGCCTAACTCTCAAACAGGCGATGAAGTTGAAGATCAGGACTTAGATCTCAACGATATAGTCCTCGACGACGAAGACGACGAGGAAGATATAGAAAGTGTCAAAGGCAAGAATAAGCAGCTCTTCGCTCGCCTTATGAAAGCTGAAGGCAAGGTCAAAGACCCGGAAACGGGCAAGTGGGTTAAGCAAGCTCCAAAAGAAGAGCCGGCTAAACCAGAAGAAAAACCAAAACCAAAGCCGTCCGAAAAACAAAGCCCACCGGCTAACGTCACTCTCACCGAGGATGATGTGGACGCACGTCTTGAAGCGAAACTCTTCAAGCGCGACCTTGACGCGTTGGACGTGAGCGAAGAAATTCGCGGTGAAATCAAGAAGTACGCTCAATCGAATAACTTGTCAGTTACTCAAGCTGCTAATTCTAAGTACATCAATTTCCTGAAAGGGGAAGAGGCAGAAAAGAAAAAGATTGAAGACGCGACAATTTCGAAAAAGCAGAAAAGCTTCGCTAAGGCTGACTTCGCAGATGCCAAGCCATCTGACTTCGACCTATCGACCGCCGAAGGGCGTGAACAATGGGGCGAATACAAGAAGTGGCTTAAAGACCAGTAAGGTCTTGGGGAAGTATTCGTATTATTTGTTAAGTAATTAAGAAAAACAAAGACCAATATGGCCAATGAATTAACAGCTTTTAACCCGGAATACTGGGCAGCTGAAATGCAAGGCATTTTCTTCAAGGAATCTGTTGCTCTTGGTTTGGCTAACACCGAACTACGCGCAGATCTTCGTGATGGAGATACTTTGCACAAACCATACCGCTCGTACTTAGCGGGTCAGACCTACACTAAGGGTACTGATATCAGCACTTTCAATGATTTGACTGCTACTGATGAATACCTTTCTGTAGATACTGCAAAAGTAGTACCTTTCTACGTCGATGACCTCGACAAAATCCAAAACAAGTGGGATTCTGCTGCTCAATATGCAGCTGACGCTCAACGCGTTTTGAACAACATCCTTGACCAACGTGTTTTGAGCCACTACAGCGATGCTCGTGGTTTCATCTCTGCGCAAGACTTGGGTGGTTCTGGAACTGGCTCTATCGCTATTTCCACCAGCAACATTGCAAATATGTTTGCTGTAGGTGCTCGTAAGCTTGATGCTGAAGATGTACCTGTAGGTGAACGTGTTGCCGTTATCGGTAACCGCTTGCTTGAAACTCTACGTTTGTACGTAGGTGCCCGTGAAACCGGCTTTGGTGAAACTGTTTCCGACAACGGAATGGTTGCAAAGCGTTTTGGTTTTGATATCGTTGTTTCTAACAACGTACCATTCAGCACCTTAATCACTTTCGGTGCTACAACCAACAACCCATCCAACGCTGAAACTTTCACTTTGGGTGGTGTTACTTTCACTTTCGTGTCTTCTATCGGTTCTACCGCTGGAAACGTGTTAATTGAAACTAACGCAGTTGATACTATGATCAACTTGGCTAACGCTATCAACAACAGTGCTACTGGTGTTGGTACTAAGTGGATCCAGCTTTCTGCTGTATCTCGCCGCAAACTTTTGAAAGCTAATGTTGCTGCTACTACTCCATCCGGCACAACCTTTACCATCACTGGTAATGGTGACCTTGCGATGTCTGAAGCTGCTGCTAACTTTGCTATCACCTCTCACTCTTCATTCCCTATGTTTATGAAGCGTGGTGCGATTGACTTGGTTGCTCAAAAGAGCCCAAGCGTAGAGTTCCGTCTTGCTGAAAAGCGATTGGGCCGCTACGTATACCCTTGGATGCTTTACGGTTCTAAGGTATTCGATCAAATGAAAGATGCTATCACTTACGTGAAGCAAGACGCTTCTTCTTGGGTATAACCTTAGCTTAAGCTGAACCCCCCGGGGGAGGGTCTTTCAATCCCCCGATCTTATACCATTAACATAAAGTAAGATCATGATCTCTAACGGATTAGTAAAACAGTTCATCGGCCGATTAGCTGGTGGTTTGTTCCTTAGTTCAACTAAGTCTACATTCTACCCACAAGTTGATCGTCGCACTGCAACTGTTACTACAAAGACTTCTGATTACACCATTTTAGCTTCCGAGCTTGATGGTATCTTCAATAACTCTGGAGATGATGGCACTACTGTGCTTACACTTCCAGCAGTTAAAGATTCTATTGGTAAAACTCTTACCATCAACGTCTTAGCCGCTCAAATCGTTCGCGCTCTTCCTGTAACCGGTGAAGCAATCAACCTTAACGGGTCGGCTGTTGTAACTAAATACTTGAACATCGCTGGCGTGATCGGCAACTATGCTGATTTGTTCTGTGATGGAACACAATGGATCGTCACTGGCTATGCTGGTGTCGTAACAAAAGAAGCTTAATTATTGGGGCAGTCATCTGCCCCTTTAGTCGTATTAAAACAAAACAACTATGGATTCATTCCAACCAACTTATATTTCCTCTGCGACCACCACTACTATCGGTACTGGTCCGATGATTCTCGGTACTATCGTGCTGGGTGAAACCGCAGCAGGTACTATCACCATCAAAGATGGTGCTACCACTATCGCTGTATTGAAAGCTTCTATCGCTGAAGGTACATATACTTTCAACTGTGCTGTGATGAAAGGTCTATCCATCGTCACCGCAGGAGCTTCCAAGCTAACTGTAAACGCTAAACCAACTGCATAACTATGAACTTCTCCGTTTGTCTAATTGCCAAAAACGAATCTAAAACACTCCCACGTTTGATGGATTCTCTTAAAGAGTTCCAAACTCGTGGCGGTAAGGTGCTTTTACTCGACACTGGTAGTACAGACGAAACGATTAAAATCGCCGAAGGCTTGGGCTGTGAAGTCCACGCCGTAGGGGAGAAGTTCATTAAAACCATAGATGCGGAACTCGCCCAAAAAATCAACACTCGATTCGTGGTTGAAGACGAGGAGCCGTTAGTCAAAGCAGGGGATCGACTGTTCGACTACGCATCCGCGCGTAACTACATTGCCAATTTCAGTCCGACTGAAATGGTCGCTATGCCGGATTGCGATGAGGTCTATACGCGTTTAGATCTCGATGCTATCAACAAACTTATTGCTGATGGTGCCGATCAATTAGAATACAATTTTGTATTCTCACACGATGAATATGGAAACGAAGCTATAAAGTTTCGTCACTGCAAATTCTATAACTACAAGAAAATGAAATGGGTAGGTATCATCCACGAGGTTCTCTCTGGGCGTGCTACTCCTCAATTCTTAGATGAATCAATCATCAAACTTGAACATTATCAGAATCACGAAACGGATCGATCTGGTTACTTACGAGGGCTCGCTCTCGATTGTTATCTTGATCCGGACAATGACCGGAACTCTCACTACTTAGGTCGCGAGATGTTATGGACTGGCCGAATACAATCTGCTGTGAAGGAATTACACCGACACGTCGGAATGGATAAATGGCCAGCAGAAAAATCCCAATCTCAAATTTTCATCGGCGACGCTTACGCGCAGCTGGGTCAAAATGAATACGCTATCTCTTATTGGTTCGATGCTTATCAAACAGCACCATACCGACGTGAGGCGTTAATGCGATTGGCTGATTTCTACTACAAAAATGGGAAGGCTCAAGAAGCAGCAGCTTTCGCGAGTGCAGCACTCACTGTTACAACCAGTGGATTTTACGCTGACAATCAAGCTCATTATACTTTCTACCCGCACGAGATCCTTTATTGGGCTCTCTGGCAGTTAGGCGATTATGAAGGTAGTTACAAGCATTTTCTCGAAGCTTGGCACTACCAGCCGATGAACCAAAAGTATTTAGCCGATGCAAAGCATTACCCACTTCCTAAAGTCTCGATAGTTATTCCTACTCTTGGTCGTCCTGATGGGTTAGAAAAAGCTCTTAATGCTGTTTCGAACTTAAACTACCCGAAGGAATTACTTGAAGTCATTGTCGAAGAAGACAACTTCGAGAATCGAATGGGTGTACCTATCACTTTCAAAAAAGGAGTGGCTCGCTCAACCGGAGACTATATTGTCTACGGATCGAACGACACTTCCTTCTTATCTGATTCTGTTATGAACGCAGTGTTACATTCGCTCTACTATAAAAAGAAATTAGTGGCGTTTAACACTGGCGAGGTCTCACCCGATGAAGGGAATATTTGTGAACATTTCCTTATAAAGCGGGATTTGATTCCGCAGCTTGGTGGGGAGATCTTTGATACCGAATTTTATCATGTCGGTGTTGATAATCTCCTGTGGGCGAAAGCCAAAAAACTTGGAGAAGCAGATCGTTGCGAACACGCGCACGTACTACATAAGCATTTCAGCCGAGGAGCTGAATGGGATGAAGTCTATAAACTGGCTTGGAACCCTGATCACGTGGAACACGATCGAGCTTTACTTGATAAAAAATTAAAACAACTTTATGCCGTGGACTAACTTAACGAAAAGCGTTTCTACCTACGTCAATGGTATTAAAGAGAAGCTGATCAGTTTCTTACTTCAGGAAGATGGAGCATACCTGTTGATGGAAGATGGCGGGAAAATTATCTTGGAAGATCACTCTTTCGATAACAACGACAAAAATAGTTCTACCTACAATCATCCCTCTAAAGCATCTTCTGTTTTTTCAAGGGCTACTAAACAACTTTCCTCTTGGACTAACCTACCTAAAAACTAAAATATGGCTGTCGATAAAAAAATTACACAACTTACCGCTGGAACCCCGACTGACACTGATGTCATTCCGTTCGTTGATTTGGCGACTGGTGAGACAAAGAAGTCTACCAAAACCAACTTGATGGGTGCCACTGGTCCGACTGGCTACACCGGTTACACTGGTGCGACTGGCTATACTGGCCCAACTGGTTACACTGGTCCAATCGGTGCCACTGGTTACACTGGTCCACAAGGCGCAACTGGTCCTACTGGTTACACCGGTTATACTGGCCCAATAGGTGCTACTGGCTATACTGGCCCTCAAGGCCCAACAGGCTACACGGGTTACACAGGTGCCGGTGCTTTTACTGGTTATACAGGCTACACCGGATATACCGGACCCCAAGGTCCAACTGGTTACACGGGCTACACTGGCCCGATCGGCGCAACAGGTTACACAGGGTACACTGGACCGGGAAACTTTACTGGGTATACCGGTTACACCGGACCAATCGGTCCTACCGGTTACACTGGTTATACTGGACCGGAAGGTCCTGCTGCATCCGAAGGTGCTACTGGCCCAACTGGTTACACTGGCTACACCGGTTATACTGGTCCGGGGAATTTCACTGGTTACACTGGCCCAACTGGCTACACAGGACCGGATGGTCCAGCTGGTGACGATGGTGCACCGGGCGCACAAGGCCCAACAGGTTATACGGGTTACACCGGACCTCAAGGTCCTGCTGGAAATAATGGTTCTCAAGGTGCAACTGGCTACACTGGTTACACTGGACCACAAGGCCCAACCGGCTATACCGGTTACACAGGCTACACTGGACCCGGCAACTTCACAGGGTACACAGGCTACACTGGCCCTGCTGGCCCAACTGGCTATACCGGTTACACTGGTCCGAATGGACCGACTGGCTATACAGGTTATACGGGTTACACAGGCTATACTGGTCCGGGTGCTATCAACGTACAGACCATCACTTCAACCGGAGCGCAAACATGGACCAAACCTTCTACTGGAACGAAAGTATTCGTTCAATTGTGGGGAGGCGGCGGTGGTGGCGCAGAAGGTGGAAGTACAGCTGGTGGAGGCGGAGGTGGCGGCGGAGGTTACGCTGAAGCTTGGTTCGAACTTTCTTCTTTCGGTGGCAATGTCACTGTAACTGTCGGTAATGGTGGGGCAGCTCGAGCCGCTGGAAGCACTGGTGCTGGAAACGCTGGTGAAAATACAACCTTCGGAGCTCTTCTTACTGCTTACGGCGGTGCTGGTGGAGGCGGAGTATCACAGCACGTCGGAGGCGGTGGCGGTGGTGGAGCGTTAGGTGCTGGTAGTGCGATGCCGGGTGGTGGAACTGGTGGTAATGGAGGAGCCCCTACCTCGACCATCGTTGGTGGATTCGGTAAAGGTGGAACTGCTGGTGTCGCTGGTATGAATAATGATTCAGGTGGCGGCGGAGGTGGAGGAACAGGAAACAGCACTGGTACCAACGGCGGAGATTCCGTCCGAGGCGGTGGAGGCGGTGCTGGTGGCCCTGATACTGGAACCAGTGCTGGAACTGCTCGTGGTGGAAACAGTATTTATGGTGGTGCTGGTGGTGGATCTGGGGCTAATAACAACACAGGTAGCGCAGGTGGAACTTCTGTTTATGGCGGTAATGGCGGTGCTGGTGCAGGTAACTCGGTAACCGCGACTGATGGTTCTCAACCCGGAGGCGGCGGTGGAGGTTCTGAAGTAGGTGCTTCTGGTAAGGGCGGAAATGGAAAAGCTATCATAACAACATTTTAATTAAACTAATATGCAATTTAACCCCGGAACTGGCTTAGGGATAGTGGATGACATCGACTTCTTAGTCGGAACAAACTCATCCTCTTACCCGATTGCCGATAAAACTCGCAATGTTAATAACCGACTTGATGAAGTCGTGTCGTTAATAATGCGCGCTGATGGCACATGGGAGTTTGATGACAACAATCAAACCGACTTGCCAGTTGGCACAACTGACCTTGTAAATGGTCAGAATAACTATGAAATTGCTGCTGGTAGCTTCCTTGACATCATCCGCTTGGAACTCTTACAGCCTAATGGCCGAGCGATCCAGCTTGTGCCGATTGATTATCAAGATCGCCGTGGCACTGCGATGACTGAAATCGCTCACACCAATGGCATTCCACAGTATTACGACAAAGTGGGAAATTCTTTGATCCTTTATCCAACCCCGAACTACGACTACAACGAGGGGTTGAAGGTCTACTACAAACGTAATGCTGTACTCTTCACGACCGCATCTACAACTACTGAACCCGGCTTTAATCGTCAATATCATAAACTACTCTCTATCGGTGCCGCTATCGACTACTGTATTCCTAACGGATTAGAAAAGAAGATGGTTGTTCTGATGAAGCAGTGGGATCGAATGGCTAACGGCCTAATCGAGTTCTATTCTGCACGTAGTAAGGATAAAAAAGTTAATTTACGACCGCGCAAAGAAAACTTCGCCCCAATGGCGGACGGAGATGGATGGGAACGCTCGGTAGATTGGAGTTCTTAATATGGAAACTCCAATCATCCAGCCTCCTATTCTCACTCCTGAACAGATTGAGCAAATCAAAACTGATATGGCTAATGACACGGCCGATAAAATGAAAAACCCTAAACCGATACCCCCTCAATTCCATGCTTAACGAACAGCAAATCCAACAACTTATCGAGGAAGCTACTCAACCCCTTTTGGACAAGATCGATGGTCTTGAAAAAAAGATTGAGACTTATTCTGCTCACCAACATCTCGGTGTTGATGGAAGTCCTTTGTTCGAAAGCGATACTCCATTTAAGGGGAAATCTCTCGAATTAGTGGGGAATGCGATCACTCGTCAAGAGTTTCAATTCACCCCCTTAACCATTGCTGACGGGCGAGATCAATCCGCCCAGCAGCGTGCAGTAGGGATTGGAATTGCCAATCTTGGCACCCGTGACGAAGATGATGAAACTGTTCAATTCTTAGTGGCTGCTGGTAAGGTTCCCGATCTTACTGAAGGAGTAAAACCAGCAAACCAAACTGACTGGGTAAAGATGAACTGGGCGCAGCTGGCCATGATCCAAAACCCACAAGGTACTTACTCTGTTAGCGGTCCATCGTTCCTTTCCCCTCTTTCCTTCCTTCTTGGAGAACGAACTCCGATCGTGGCGGGAACCGGTACTATCACACAAGGTGGAAGCACAATTTCAGATAGCACGGCTCGCTTTTCTCCTGATGAATTACTGCTTGGTTTAGTTACTATCTATAACTCTGATGGGAATGTGGGCGAAAGCTATCGGGTACTTTCTCACACATCTAATACCCTAACTCTCGGAACAGTATTAAGCAATGGCGCAACAACAGCAGCTTCTTTCTCTCTTACTTCTGGTACCTACTCTTATCGAGTGCGAATGCCGATGTTGCTCGGTTCTGCCGAACTCCCTTGGCAGCGTATATATGCCGGAGAAGATATCCGATTAGGTTATGGAAGCTCTGGTGGATCGCAGCCTCGCTATATCAAGTGGGGTACTGGAAGTCCGGAAGGCGTAGTAACAGCCAATATTGGCTCTATCTACCTGCGCTTCGATGGCTCAACCTCCACATCCCTGTACGTTAAAACGGCTAATAACGGCTCGGCTACGGGCTGGACCGCTAAATAAACAAATATGATTCGATTACCACGACAAGACACAAAAAAGTGGGTAACATCCTTCAAGGGTGATTACCTCGGCAACATCACCAACTCAATGGGGATTGATCTTTTTAGTTCTCCGGGAAAAGTTAAGCTCGGTAGTAAGGTTTATCCTCATACCACTGGTACTGTTTCTGGTTCAACTATGACACCTCCGGGCGATATGGTCGCTGCATCTATTTACGATGGCGCGGCACGAACCCTGAAAACTTGGGCTGTGATGGATGATAAAGTTTTAATGCGCTCCCTATCTGGTGCAGCGTTTGTTAAAGATACCGCTACAGGTTTTACTGCGGCAGAAAATACTGGTGATTATAGTGATCTTCTTTCAGTAGGCGATGACACCGAAGATTCTTTAATCGTAACTGAACTGTCTATTGCTCAAGGTGACGGGGCTTTCCGTATAACTGGATCTGGTAATAACACAAAATGGGCGCAAAGCTTCACTCAAGTACAAGGACCATTTAAAAAACTCTCTTTATATATTCGACAAAACGGCACTGTGACTGATGACATTGTTATTCAGATCCAGTCTGATACTGCCGGCGTGCCATCTGGCACAACTCTTACCTCCCTCACTCTTGATGGTGGTCAATTTAGTGATAGCTTTACATTATATGAATACGAAGCCGAAGACTGGACTGATTCAACTGTTCAGTTCGATTTGGATGCGACTTACCATCTTGTCTTCTCGCGTAGTGGCTCTGCTGATACGTCTAATTTCTTAGAGTTCCGGCTTGCCTTCGGCGAAGTTGATCCTGATGTTCCGGCAGATGAAGATCCAAACAACCCTTACAAGCATGGATCTCTACAGCAATATAATGGTTCTACTTGGACCCGTACTGACACTTATGTCCGTACCGATACCTTTACTGATGATGGTATTTGGACTGTGCCGAGCGGTGTAACTCAAGCGACTGTTGAAGTATGGGGTGCCGGTGCTGCTGGAACCACCAATGTAGGTGGCGGTGGTGGAGGTGCGTACTCTAAGTCTGTTATTACAGTGGCGGCTGCTGAAACTCATGGCATTGTTGTAGGCCAAGCAAGTACAAACCGAGATGATGGTTATGGCTCGGCCTTTAATGGTATCGAAGTTCTTGCAGTTGGTGGCGGAGGAGCTGGTGGTGCTGGAAACGGAACTCGACCGGGCGGTGGTGGAGGAGCCGGCGGATTTGTCGAGAAATGTTTGGCGTTGGGTGTTGATACCTACGCTGTTGTTATTGGTGCGGGTGGATCAAGCTCTGGTGATGCTGGAAACAATACAACTTTTGATACTTCTTTAATAGTCGCCCTTGGTGGTGGAGGTGGCGGCACAGCTGGTGGTAACGGCGATAATGGTGGATCTGGTGGTGGTGCATCACAGGCTTCTGCTTCAGCCGGTACTGGAACTCCGGGCCAAGGTTACAATGGTGGTGCTGGACTTGATACTGACGAAGGTGGCGGTGGTGGTGGTGCTTCCGAGGCCGGTTCTAATGGGGCTGCTGAAGTTGGTGGTGCTGGTGGTGACGGAAAAGTCTCTACTATTTCTGGCGCGTCAGTCACTTATGCTGGTGGCGGTGGCGGTGGATGTGAAAATACTGGTGTCGGTGGCGCAGGAGGCGCAGGCGGTGGTGGTGCTGGATCAGCTACAACTCACGGAACAGCTGGAACTGCTAATACTGGTGGCGGTGGTGGAGGCGGTGCCTCTGCAGCTCCCGGAAATGGTGGCGCGGGTGGATCTGGTATTGTTATCGTTCGCTACTTAACAGGAAAATATACTGCAACTGGTGGAACTATTACAACCTCTGGTGGCTACACTATCCATACCTTCACTTCTAATGGTACTTTTGAAATCACAGCCATTAATGATGATCGAGTTATCGCTTACGGCGGCCTAAACGGCTACAACGGCGGAACTGGTGGTCAAGCATCTGATGGTGTTGGTGATACCAAATACAGCGGTGGTGACGGATTTATCGGAACCGGCGAAGCCGGTGGTGGTGGCGGTGCTGGTGATTTATTCGCTGGTAACGACGCTATTGACGAGTTCGGTGGTGCTGGCGGTGGAACTCAAGGCGGTAACGGAGGTGGAACCCTAAACTCCACTACTGTTTCTACTGGTGGACTTTACAGTGCTGGTGGTATGTCTCAAGCTGGAAGCCAATACGAAGGAGCTCGTGGTGAAGTTCGTATCTCCTACACTGTTCCGATCGTGGCTAACTATCCGAATGTAATCGAACGCTTCTTCGGCACATCAAGCACTGGAACTTCTCATAGTATTAACTTCCCATCTACTGTATTACCAGGTGATACTCTGGTGTTAGTTATCTCTGCTGATGGTGCGGCTACTGCCTCGAAAACTGGTTGGGATGTGATCTCTTCTAAGGTTGCGACGAGTAGCAATTGTGCGCAAACTATCTTACATAAAGTCGCTACTGGTGATGATGATGGAATATTTACTCTTTCTACTACGACCAGTTTATCTTACATCGGTTATCGAATTAAAAACGGAGACACTCCGACTGCTACTCAAGAAACTGCTGGAACGATGGATCCTCCGGAACATGACACGTTCGAACTGGCTAAATATCTTTGGATCGCTGCTGGAACAATGGTCAGCAGTTCACAGCCAAACCAAAACCCAACAGCCGGTCCGACTAATTACACCTCATTCATTATCCAACCTGAAAAGTATAACTTCGATGAACAAGCTTTGAAGGGTGCGCGTACTGCGGTAGCAGAACGACAACTCGAAGCATCAAGCGAAAATCCAAGTGCGTTTACTGGTTCAGGTGATGGCTTCGCAGTAGCAGGAACGATTGCGATTCCTTATAAGGCTCAAGATCAATACATCGATGCCTCGCTTCAGTTACAGCTCGAGTTCCCTGAAGCAGAAGAACGTCTATATGTAACAACTACTAAAGACATTAAGTTCTTAAATGCTGAAAATGGCATCTGGCAATCTCTCTGGATGGGTATCTATCAGCAAGATGCACTCGATAGTAATTTCCCTCATCCTCTGAAAGATCTTGGGGCGGGCGGTGTACTATTCGTCGGTGACGGCCATAAACTACACTCCATGATCGCTAACGGCGTAAGTGTGACTGAAGCTAACCCGAACCGATTAGTGTTCGATTCAACTCACTATATTAACTGGATTCAAGTTACCAAGTCTGCGGTGTTTATCGGACTGGCTAACAAGAAATCCCAAGACCTGCCATCTAAAATCTGTTACTACGAACCGAACTCTGAAATCTCTCGTATCTTCACAATTAAAGAAGGGGCCACAGTTGGCTTCACAGTAGATGAAAACTGTTACATCATCGATCGTGCTGGCCAGATGCGCTACTACAACGGCTCTGCCTTCCCGGCGATGGATTACTTCCCTCCTTATTACAACGATCAGAAGATGAACCTTCCTCACCGAAACGGAATCTTCGTGAAAAACGGAGACATCCACATCTTGTGGGAGGGTCAATATCCTTACGCTGCTGGTATATGGGTCTACGACGATGGTCGTCTCTACCACAAACACCCATTTGTCTACGATGGCGTGAACCTAAACTCCTATGGAGCGATGGACGTGCCAACTGGGTGGCGATCACTCTACGACAATGGCACAAATATTTATGCAGGAGCGCGGCTCTACGGCACAGACAACTCCACGGAAGTCAAAGGTGTCTTCTCTCCAACTAAGGCTTCCGGAGTGACAGTCGAATCAGAAGGGCGTGGGTACTTGCGAACAGCGCGGTATACGAGTAAAGAACGAGATTCTATCTGGCAGCGCATCTTCTCTAAAGTAGATGATCGGCCAGCTGGGGTAGTAAACGGCTCACTGGTAATGAAGTATCGCCAAGAAGCTTCTCCGATCGGAGAAGGGTATGATGCTCCAAGCTACGCCGGAACATGGACGGCAGCAACGACATTTACTACTACGGACGCAGCCTTCAAGACCGCAGTAGACGCAGGAACGATAGAAGCGGGAGATGAAGTTATCGTGCGGCGAGGCCAAGGGTCTGGATTACGGCTCATAATCGTGAGCATAACTGGCACAACTACTCGCACAGTAACAGTAACCGGCGGTCTCTCTGACATCACTTCCGGTAGCATGACCTTCTCGGTAGAAAACTGGAAGCTCATCACAAACCGAAATCTGGTAGGATCGACCTCTGAATGGCTACAACTTAAGCCGGAGATCCGAGATAGCGTCGAACTTGAGGAAATCCAAATCACTTCAAAAACTAACCAAACTAACGAAGAATAATTATGGCAACAGCAAACACAACTCAAACAATCGCTACTCCGAAGGAATACTTCGGAGATAGCGGTTTCTATGTGGGCGGCACTACTATGCCGCAGGCATCTGCTACGCCTCCTTCGACTTCTGACGTGAAGATGGTTCCTCAACCGAAGCTCCCTGAACCAGAAGCACCAAAAGTGTTCGACGAGTACGTAGGGTCTCTGACCTCTAACCTTGATTCGCAGCGTAAGGCTGTTGAAGATCGGTATAAGTTAGAGCGCGATGCTATCGACAAGCAGCAAGCCGAAGCCCAAAGTAAAATCGATGCTTTCAATAAAAAGCAAGAAGGCGTAATCGGTGACTTAGAAACTACACTTAAGCCGTTTCGTGAACAGCTGGAGAACAATGAACGTAATCGTCTCTATATAAATGAAAACTACGAAGCCAATCAAGGCTTGGTACGGGAACTGGAAACCCTCCTAACCCAATCCAACTCTATGATGCAACAGCTTCGTTCCTCTAAGATCCCGGGGTTGGCTGGTATTAACCAGTCTCCCCGCGCGATACAGGCCTTGCAGGACGTATCAGCCCGTGTTGGTGTTATCCAAGCGGTGATGAACGCACGCAGTGGTCAAATCTCTGAAGGGTACCGAATGATTGACCGGTCCATCGAAGCGATCAACTCTGATCGTAAGGACCAGTTAAATTACTATTCAACTGTTTACGACTTCTACCAGAACCAAAAAGATGAAGAAGGGAAGAAGTTATTCACCCTCGATCAAAAAGAAGAGCAGTATATCAAGAAGCAAATCGGCTTGCTTGAAGGTGACATGGAGCGCAGCCAAGCTACCGCTGATTACATCAAGGAATTGATGATCAATCCGGAGACCGCTAAATTCATGGCTGATTCTGGTGTTACCTTAAACGACAGCGTGGAAGCTATCCAAAAGAAGATGGCTACTCAAGCTGAAGTAGTTGAACGACGTGCACAGGCCAAGGAAAATGTTAAAGAACTATTCGAAGCTGGTATCACTACCGCTTACGCTAATAAAAATGGCGAATTGGTTCGCGTTGCTGATGGTTGGTCATTCAAGGATCCTGAAGAGTTCCAGAAGATGACCGGTATGACTATCGAAGATGCGAAGGCTAAGGGTATGATCAGTGATTACAACGCTGATGTGGTTGCCTCTCGTAGCCAAGTCCTTAACTTGATGGATAAATACTTCGATGCTGGCATCAAGCCGGGGGATTCGATTGATCAAGCCGTGGCTAAGGTAATGAGCAGCTCTGCTATCTATAAAGAACAAGTCCGACCTCCTTCAAGTGGGGGCGGGGGTGGAGGTGACGCTGGTATCGGTGGTGAGAATGGCGGTATCTTCTCTGGTCTTATCAACGAAGGTCTTTTGGCTGGTGATAGTCCTGAAGATGCAGTATTGAACGCTATCGCGATGGCTGAACAAATGGGTATCAGTGTAGACAAGAAATCTTATGGTGACTTGCTTAACTATGCTCGTAGCCAAGTCGGTAAGATCAGTGCTAACCCATCTGAAGGTGGAGATCCTGCTGCTGAAGGTGGCGACAATGCTCCTTCTACTTTCGGAGGCCAAGTGCTTGAAGGTATGAAACCAACCAACGTAGTAAAGAACGCTTGGGAGGGTGGTAAGAATATTATTAAAGGGATTGCTGACGCATTCCGCTGGTAACAAATAATTTATGGCTACAGACTACCAAGCTCGATTGGAAGCGCGACAAAAACTCCTTGAAAAACGAGGAGCGCGCTTCCAAGGGCGTATGGACAAAGTAAATCAACGTCTTATAAGCCGCGGCATTCAGCCGAAGGTTGATCTTAATAGTTCCCAAGGGTTGTATAACACGGCCCTTGGAGCTGGTAACCCAGTAGCCGGAGAAGCAGGTAAGATCATGAATCCCGAGCAATCAACTTGGGGTAAAATCAAATCTTCTGCCGGTAAAGGACTTAGTTGGACGCTGGATAAACTATCTCGCACGAACTATGCTTCTGCTACTGCGGTTCACAACCTGTTTGATCGTGACAAAAAGACCACCTTCACTGGCGGTTTGAAAGAGGGTATCACCGGTAAGTCTCAAATGACTTACTCTGATGTGTTTAAGGCGTGGCGTAAAGAATCGGGGCAGCCCGAAGCTCAAGGTATCGAGAAAATCAACGATGCCGTTTTCGGTTTTGCCGCTGATATTTTGCTCGATCCGCTAACCTATCTTACTTTTGGTTTCGGTGCTGGTGCTAAGGTGGGCCTTGCTGGTGGTAGTAAGGTTGTGTTGTCCAAAGCTGGTACTAAGTTTGTTGAAAAAGCTGCGACCAAGGGTCTCGGCTCTACTTTCGGCCGTGAGTTCGTAGAACGCGCGGTGGCTAATATGGCCGAGAAGAGCCCAGCTTTATACGGGAAGTTTATTGATCAAGGTGGTATTAAGTATTTCGGCAAGACCATTGTGTCTTCTGGCCGTATCGCCGCAGTCACTTCTAAACTCCCTCTGGTAGAGAAGGTTGATCGTGCCACCGAAGGTACACGCAATGCTATCTACTCTTTATTTAATCGTGATGCTTCTGCAAAGTTCGGTAAGCTTCCAGAAGAATATGTAAAAGTGGCGCAGAAATATCGAGATCAGGGCTTAACAAAAGAAGCTGATGCTATCGAGAAGGCTATGAGTATCGCCCAAGCGAATAACTTAAATGCTCGTGAAGCGGAGATGATCACTAATGCTTTGGAAAACGGCACCAAGATGGCGGATGAACGCCTCGAGAATGCTCGTCAATTATTTGAACGTGAACTCGGCTCTACTATAAAAGAAGAAAGCCGACGTGGCATCCAAGTCGGTGACTTGAAAAACTATGTGCCGCATATCTTAGCTGACATAGATACTCGTGCTATTCCTTTCAAGCCTGAAGGTGTTCGTGTTTCGCTTGGAGCTTCGAAGGCTCGTAAGATCGGTAAGGTCGTAGAAGAAACTGATCCGTTTATGGCTAAGCTGGATGAACTCAACATCCACCCCGATGACCTTCCTGAAGATTTGGACCGCATTGCAGAATACAAAGCGAAGATTGAAGCTGGCGAGAAGATCGATCCAATCAAACTTATTCGAGAGGGTGACAAAATGTTCGTCGAAGATGGTAAGCATCGTTTAACTGCCTTCCGTGAAGCCGGAAAAACCGAGATCGAAGCAGTCGAACAAATCAAAAAGGTTGGCAAACTTGAGGATGCACAACGCGCAACGATTAAAGAAATCAATGATGCCTTCGGCCAAGAGTTCTTTGATCCGAACATCGTCTCGGCGGCTGCTACTCGTATGGTAGCTTCTGCTCGTGCTACTACTGCTGCTGATTTCATTCGTGAAGTGGCGCAGAAGTTCGGTGCTGCTGCTGATTACGCACCAAGCAATTATGTTTCTGCTGGTGCTAAAGAATTAAAGGGCTTCAAGTTCCATCCTGCGATCGCTGAACAAATCGATACTTTTAAAAAGAGTATGATCAACGACGAGGCTACTGGTAAGCTCCTTCAAGCGTTCGACAAGGTGCAGAATCTATGGAAAGCATCTGTTACCTCTATATTCCCTGCCTTCCATGGTCGTAATGCCATCTCTAATGTATTCCTAAACTTCCTCGACATTGGTGGTCAAGCGTTGAATCCAGTAAAACATACTATGGCTGTTGAGCTTTTGAACCTTAACCGCCAAGCAACTAAACTTAAAAAGGCCTCACTCGGTGTGGGCCCTGCTGCTAAAAAAGCTAAAGGTGAACTTGAAGAACTGCTATCTAAGCAGATCATCAAAGGCACGGATGACACAAAGGGTTGGACTTTCGGTGAATTACAGAAAGCCATCAAAGATAATCGTGTTGCTTTCGGAAATGAATACACTGGCTTCCTCGACATTCGTGAGACTACGATGGATAAATTGAAAAAACTTCCGGGCCAGAAATCTACTCTACGCGACAAAGTACGTCCAGTTAATCCACTCTCACAAGATAACCTACTATTTAAAGCTGGTCGTAAGACTGGTCAGATGGTAGAAGAACAAGCTCGTCTTGTGAACTTCATGAGCAACCTTGCCAAGACAGGTGATGTTGAAGCGGCTGCCGCTCGAACCAAACAGTTCCTATTCGACTACGCCAATCTCTCACCATTTGAAAAGAATGTGCTGCGCCGTCTTGTGCCGTTCTATACTTTCACCCGTAAGAACCTTGAGCTTCAGGTCCGTGCTCTACTTAAGACCCCGGGCAAGCAAGCAATCAACGCCAAACTATTTAAAGCAGTCTCTTCTGGTTTCTCTGGTGGAACACTCACAGAAGATGAAAAGAAAAATCTACCGAAGTGGATGCAAGAAGGTTTGGGAATTGTTATCAAGCGTGATGGCGACAAGGTTGAGCTTATTACTTCTCTTGGAACTCCGATCGAAGCGATGTTCTCTACTCTGAAACCAAACGCCTTACTTGGTTCTGTATCTCCTACTATTGCTGTGCCGGTTCAGGTGGCTATTGGTAAGCACTTCTTCTTCGATAAAGACCTGAAGGATGTAAATGATGCTACTGCTTTCAAGAACGCTCCACAGTTTATCAAGGACTACATCGGTTACACTACCCGTGAAAACAAGGATGGTAGTGAGCGCGCTATTTCTCTTAATCCTACTCGTATGTTCATTATTCAGAACATTCCACCATCGTCTCGAGTTGTCTCGGTAATCGGACAATTGGAGGATGAGAATGTTTCCGGCAAGCTCAAGCTGATGCGTCAGCTTACCGGGCTGAAGCCATACGGGAAAGATCTCACCGAGGAAGAATTGTATCGTGAGAAAGAAAAGATCAAAGCCCTTCAAGACTTGCTCGACAAGTCGGGCGTTGCTCCGATCTTCAAACGATCGTTTATCCCCAAGGACACTACTCCTCGCCGTGACGAATAATCCGGCGAGGGGAAAACCTCTAATAATTAAGCAAGAGTGGCTTACTCAAGCCCATTCTTATCCACCTCTTTATCTACAAGTTCTATTGTATAATTAAGATGAAGAGTTCATGAAAAATATCTGAAACAAAAAATGCCAAAAGCAAACGAACGCATCGACGACGCACGTCGCCAAGGAGCATTCGAGGGTCGAATTGAAGCCAAAGTTGATGGCTTGATTTCGAGCGTGGATGCCCTTGTAAAACAAAACACAAGCCTCGATGGTCGGCTTCAAAGTATCGAAAATGGCCGTAGTGGCACCGAAGAAAAATTTAAGGATTCCGAAAAAGTTCACGAAGATCTCTATAAACAATTAGGGGCTCAAGCCACCGTAGTGGATGGGCTGGTTAAATACCAATCTGTGATGCGAGGAATCATTATCGCTATCGGAGTTATTATGCCAGTTCTAACATCGCTAATAACTGCTTACTTAATTAAAAAGTTTCTCTAAATATATGATGGATAACATTTTACAACCAGCAGCGCACGCAGATTTTTTAAACTCTGAAATCGCCAAAGATCTTGAGATCGGTAAAAACATGGGTGTAATTCCTCCTACTGAAGAGGAACTTCAAATGGTTGCTTCTATAGAACCAGTTGAAGGAACACTTCCAATTATCAATCCTGCTCAAAACTACGACCCATTCTTGGGTGACTTAGATTGGCAGAAATTCCCATGGGGTGATACTCTTGCTTGTAATATTTGGGCAAGTGTTCATTGCTGTGAAGCTCTCCTTAACTGTATAGGGCAGAACCCTAAGTATAGCGATCATGGTACTACTGACCTCTCTGAACGTCATGCCACTGTAGAAGCTGGATTA
>Ga0208916_10000074_pt1 | contig 43074 bp, 58 predicted proteins | sample DEB19_08_DNA_5_FD_184523 | JGI IMG/M metagenome (GOLD analysis project Ga0208916, IMG submission 184523) | Aqueous microbial communities from the Delaware River and Bay under freshwater to marine salinity gradient to study organic matter... | ecosystem: Environmental > Aquatic > Marine >... | reverse complement strand
GGTTTTTGTTTCTGGTTTATTTCCCCTCCCCGAAGCATTCAAGGAGGATCAAAATCATAACTTGCGTGAGGGACACCCCCCGCGCTTTCGATTCGCTCCGCAGCTTGTCCATAAGCGGCACCGGCAGGCGCACGCTGACAGTTTCCCGCGCTCCGTAGGCTGGCACCGGACCGCGCTTGGCACGCGGGGCGGTAATTTCGATAGTTTCAGTGTTCATAGTGGTGTTTTTCGGGTTTGGGTTGGTTTGGGTGGTTAGGCAGTTTTAACGGCGGGGAAATGCGTAGCGCGAATCTGCTCCATCAAATCCGAAACATCCTGAGAAAGGCAATAACGCAGCATCTCCCCAAGATAATCGTGGATACCATCGCGGTCATCTCCATCAATATCCACATTGATCCCCTCCCAAGATGGCGTCACCGTAACAGTGTGGTCAGTCCAGCCATCGTAAAATCCACCATCATCCATGTGGTGGAATGAAAGATTGAGCACCAGTTTTTCCGCGGTGCTCGCCTCGTCGTCAATGGTGATACCGCTATCAATGCCTGAGCCGGAGGGCAGCATCTCAGTGAGATTGTATATTTTATCCTCCCAATAGGGAGCAGCGGGATGGGCATCGCCAATCCGTTTAAGGGTGGCCAGGGATGTAGCTAATTCGGATGCGAGTGTTTTCATGGGTTTAATTGGGTTCAGGTTGGTTGGTTAGAGCAGCAGCCTCAGCGCAGTTGTTGATATTATCGCACTCCGCAATGATCGCCTTGGTGCAACGTCCACTCGCGCGGCTCACAATAGTGTAAACTGGCCTGCTGTGCTGCCCGTGGGAGGTGTAATATGTCCCACCAGCGGAAAACTGCCCATCCCCATCATAATCCGCCTCCGGCCCCTCCGCATCGCCCCTGCCGTAGGGAGTATCAACCCCCTGCTCCGTGAGGTAACTAAACGCATCGGCCACCGTTTCAAATTCCATCGGACGGCAATACTCACGGCCCGTGCTGTAATCAATAATAGGATCGCCCATAAGATACCCATCCGCAGGCGCGTTGTAGGTGTTGTAAAAATAGCCAAATTCGGCCTTGATCCGGTAGGATTTATTTTCGAGTGTTGTCATGGTTTTAATCGAGTTTCGGGTTGTCGCAAGGCAGCTAATCGCTTGCATGTTGACACCCTACTCCATCCCCTGATTTGCGCAAGCTTAAATTGCTCTCTCCTCTCAAATAACACAGGATCAAACCCCGCCAACGCGCTCCAATCCTTGCCCACTCCCATTCCAGCTTGCACGTTCCATTCTGTATTGATTTCATTCCCGCTTGCGATTTACTCCCGCCCTCGTGCAATCGTAAATAAATCAAAAAACTACTTGCGCTCCCCTCCCCATGTAGTATGATCCTGTATATGAAACCCAACCACGAATCGAAAAACTTCACAATCTACATCGCCGCTCTCAAAGAACACAAGTCGAAGGTCGCAGCGGGCAAGCGCACAAATCGCGCAGCCCTGTGGCACAAAGCCGAAGCAGCACGCCGCGAGATGCAGGAAGGCCCAATCGTCACGCAAGAAGAACTCATTAGGTTCCACGAAATCACCGAGGCCGCCGCCGCCGCCGCAATGTGAAGAACACGCAAGCGCAATCCCGCACCACAAACCCAACCGACACCATGAATCCAGTAATAAAATCAATCATCGCCCAAATACAGCGCCTAGAGGCCGCCAATGCGGCCATCACCCATGCTGGAGGGTTTTTCACAGCCCAACAAATCGCAAATGCTCAAATCGCATGGACGCTCAAAATGCAGCTGCGATTCGACCACGGACTGGAAATCGGTTCCTACTAAATCCAACCCTCCCAACTAGATCAAGCCCCGGCCTCACACGCTGGGGCTTTTTCGTGCCCGCCTCCCTCCCCCACTAATGCCAGATTTGACTAACCAGCCCTCCCGTGATACCATTCCAGCATAATGGACAGTTTCTGCCCACTCCGGACAGTTTTCGTCCACTATGGGCACTTTCTGCTCACCCGCGTCATTTATAGTAAGAAGTTATCAATTTTGAGATGAATAAAACCACCGTAAGAACCACTCGCCGCGTCATCCGATTGGCAGCCGAAGGCACCGCGCCAATCGCAATCAGCAAAGCCACGGGACTGGCCGTGTCCACCGTTCTGGCCATCCGCGAGCGCGAAAAACCAGCCATCGCAACTGTCCGCAAGGAAATGGTGGCCAACGCGGACGCTGACCATATTCTCTCGCGTAATGAGGTTCTCAGAATCCACTCAGTCGTGGGCCTGTCCGCTATCGAGAGCGACCCGGAGGCCCGCCATCCGGACTCCCACAAGAGTTTGGTTGAGCTATCTAAGTTACAATCTTACTACGAGGCCCCAAAAACTGGCGACGCTGGCAGCACCCGCGACGCGCAGGCGCTGGCGCTCGCAAATTCTCCGCTGTTCCAAGATTATTTGCGGCAGGAGGCGGCTGTCCTGCGTGCTGGCAAGATCATAGACATCGAGGACACGCTAGGCCAGACGCCGCCCCCGGCAATCCCCCGGCCAGAGATAAGCGCCGAAGATCGAGAGCGCCAGGAGGCGGAAGATCGCGCCTACGCGGAGCTTATGGGCATGGACTACGAGCCAGTCCACGTTCCAGATGCCCCTGCCGTCGCCGGTGCCAGCAAGCGAGCCGCGTGCGTTACCCTATACGAGCCAACCGGCCCACATGAGCGAACTGTTGATTAGCAATCAGCAGTAGCGGTGACTAGATAGTGTGCGCTACACCCTAAGCGTTAGCGTGTTACAAATACCCGACAGCATTCGCGCCATTCTCAGTTGCAGCTTAGTCACCACTAGGTCACCACTCCAGCCGGAATCAGCGTCGGCCAGCGTGCGAGCGTGGCGGGGGGTGGGCCGCTGCCGGGGGGCGGGCTGCGTTTCCGTGGAGCCGGATACAGCGCTTTGGGTCCGGCGCGAGTCAGCGGGAGGATTAGACTCATCTCTCTACCCCAGCATGTTTGAGGAAGCTCCCTGAAAAAAACTAGATGCTGTGCTTGGGAGTCCTAACATATTCCGTGAAGGGGGGGGGCTTTGAGGGCGCGGGCGCGTCTTGGGAGGGGAGGGCGAAAAAAATATTGTGAAATTTTTGGGGTGGGGGAGGCGCTCCTTGAGGTAATGTGTGTGAAGTGTGGCCCCCCATGGTCCCCCCGTTAGGGAGGACTGAATTGAGAAGGGCTACGTCCGAAAGGCAATTAGGTCCGAGGGAGTGCGAGGGAGGCCCGCCTAGTAGCGATGTCCTGCCGGGGAGGGGGGTTGGTGTGCGGCTATGGCTGCTGCCCTCGTTTGGGATGGAGTATGGCACTAGAGGGTGGTGAAATCAAGGGGAAGTTCTGTTGGGATGGGGTGATTGATGGCGATGGACCATTGGGTTGCCATTGCGGAGGCGATTCCGGCGTAGGTTAGGCTCCGTTCCTTTGCGTGGCCTGATCCGAGCTTCCATATCCTTGGTTCTCGCCCGTCCACAAGTTTTGTCGGCGTGAGGGGCGGGAGATTCTTGAGCCATAAGCAAGTGGCTTTTGTCTCGCCATGACCGAACTGCCACGGCTGGATCACCTGGTCTGGTTTTCGCCATAGGGAGGACATGATGCCGATAGGGTTCTCGATGGCGACCATTGGGGCTGCGCAGTTTGCGAAGATCATAAAGAAGTCGATGCCTTCCTGTTGTCTTCCGTCCGCACGTTTGGCCTCAAAATGCCGTGCGCCGCTGACGCATAGGTGGGTGCATGGTGGAAATGCTATTACTGCGTCCCAATTTTCCTCCAGTATGTCGCGCACATCGCCAGTGTAGTGGGGTCCCGGTGATTCTGTCGGGAGTATGTCGCATGAGATGGCGTCGTGACCTAGAGCGATGAACTGATCGCGGACTGCGCCGGAGTATTCGCAGGCGATGAGGATTCGTTTTTTGAGTGGAAATTGGTTCATTTTTCGTTGGCTACCGGAAAGCCTAGCACGATGTTGGTTGGCTTCAAGTTTTATTGGTGATTTGCCTGATTTTTGATGTTTCTATGGCGTTCTAGTCTCAATAAGGAGAATTTGAACCGGGAAATGGCGTCATGTGCCAGTCTCAATAAGGCAAGAAGGCTGAAAAAGTTGACAAAACTTGAGGGGCGTGGTAATCTTGCGCATACCATCGAACGCAACCCGCTAAGATACCTTCCCCCCGTCCGGCGTTTGCACGTCGGGCGGGGGATTGGGAGTGGGGAGAGAACCGAGAAACTTTGAAAAATGAATGAGACGACGAATGCAGAGACTGGCGGAGAGCGTGCGGAGTGCCTTATGGGTGCTGCGGCTTACGGCGCTGATGTGCTTAATCCTAGCGACGTGGGTCGTGAACCCTGTGCTTGCGGTGCTACGGGTGAAGACGCCTATTTGTCGGTGGCTGGTGCGTCAGTGGGACAGGATGAACTGCGCGGAGGGCCGCGAGTGGTGATGATGAAGGACAGGATTCCGGGAATGAAGCCACGGAGCCTTGGAGGGTCCACGATGGCGCTGAGCTACCTATCAATTTTGACCCTATGAGCAACGATAAACAAAAAGAGGTTTTTGTGATGAATGGGGATTGGCGCTTGAAAGCAAGGGCGGTGTCCGCCCCGTGGAACATGGGTATTGACATTTTGCTGCGGTCTGGGGACTCGGTTGTTACGGCACTGACTGTCACCAAGCAGTCAGATTTGGTTCGGTGCGAGCCGTCATTAACATTGGACATAGACGATGCACAGACGCTCATGGACGACTTGTGGCATTGCGGATTGCGTCCGACCGAGGGGGCCGGTAGTGCTGGTGCTATGGCGGCGACGCAGAAGCACTTGGAGGACATGCGAGATTTGGTTTTCAAAACAGGAAGGGCTAAAAAATGAGCGACACAACCAAAGACCTAGAGTTTATCAACTTCCACCGGAGGCAGCATACTCACGGGGTGGCGTTGCGCGATCACTTTGCCTTTCGCTGGTTCCTGGATGAACTGGACAAGAAGCGTGTGGAGTTGCGGAAGGCGGTGACGTTTTACCCGTTGATACCGGACGGGCTGGACTCGGCGCAGCTTGCTGGTATTCGTGCGCAGTTGCACATGCTGGACAACTTGGTGAGCGAGGATGGGATACGGTGTCCGATGGTGGAGAGGATGGTGGAGTCGAGCCGGAAGTCGATCCCGAGCGAATGAAAACCTTCTACAAATTTCTCATGGTTGAGATTACCCGCTGGCAGACCGGGATGTATGGGTCAAAAGTCTGCCGCTAATTTACCTTCAACAAAAAACCAAAATGAGAATCATATCACCAGCCGTCTCGCAAGACAGGATTGACAACGAAATCAGGAAGAATGACAGCAAGGGGGCCAAATGGCTTGACCAGCAAAAGCGCAGCATCACTGAGGTCAAAAAATATCGCCTTCACTACCAGTCCGTTCCCGTGGGGATGGTTGTTTCCGCTCACCCGATGGAAGCGAATGCTTGGAACCGGAATGCTAGGGCTTATTTTGCCTATCAAATCACACTTGGTAGGGAACTTCTCCCCTTGCTTGAGTGGAAAGAGTGCGCCGATTGCAATAACTCGATGGTTTGGAAGGTTGTTTACAAGAACAACATGACCAAGAGTGAGATGCTTGTGTCTGCGGATAGTGCGGCGGCTGCCAAGCGGCAATTCAACGAGATGGCCCCTGTGACGGCGGTGATTGTGTCGATTGAGCAGGACAAGGACGTTGTGGGAGCTGTGCAGGCCGCACGCGCCATGAACGAGCAGGTTGACGATGAATTTTATCATAACGACGAACAAGAAACCCAAGACTAACCTGAAACAACGAACGTATGCACAAAGTAACGACTGAAACCGACTTTCCTGCGCTTGGGATGATTGCCCGAGTTCCGTATTACCTGACTGACGAGAATGCCGGGATGGTGATGAACCAAAGCCCATTTACTAGGGCGGAGTGGGTTGACCCTGCCACGTTGGGCGACCCTGAATCGAAGGATATTCTGGTAATGCGTGCAGGAGGCTACGGAGATATGCTCTTTTTGACTCCTTCGTTCCGAGAAATGAAGCGACGGGAGCCGGATTGCAGGATTACGCAGGCGAGTCTCCAGTTGCAGCCGTATAATTCCGCCTTGGAGAACCTGCCTTACATTGACGAGTTGATTGCCTACCCGTTTCCTGTTGCTGTTGTCGATGGGAAGCGGTTGATTTGGCTGGAGAACTCGATTGAGAACAACGAGGACGGGCTGACTACTCATGCGGTGGACCAGATTGCGCGGTGCATCTTTGGGGACGTGAAGGCATTGGTCGATCAGGACCGGCGGATGGACTACATGATGAGTGCTGAGGAGTTTGGGGCGGCGAATGCGTGCTTCCCGAGGACGGATCGGGCGCGGATTGGGGTCCAGGCGAGGGCATCAGCCCCTGCTAGGTCGTATCCGGCGGATCAGTTGTCGCATGTGATGGGAATGCTTGTCCAGAAGGGGTATGAGGTCTTTCTGTTTGGGAAGCCTGATGAGATTGAGTGTGACATGCCCGAGGTGACGTGCGTTTACGCCTTTGAGCCTGCGCCTACTTTCCGGGGGTCATGTGCGATTATGTCCACTTGCGACGTGGTGCTGGCACCGGATTCCTCTCTCTTGCACGTTGCGGGGGCATTGAACATTCCGACGCTGGGGCTTTACGGTTCCTACCCGTGGAAACTGCGGACGGCCTACGCGCCATCTGTGCAGGTTTTGAACGGGCACGGTCCATGTGCGCCTTGTGCGTGGCACGGAGCGGGAATTGGGCCTTGGCCACCTCACGGTCCATGCAACCAGTCTGGCAAGTGCGATGTGCTTGCGACTATTTCCGTTGAGCGGGTGGTTGCTCGGCTTGTTGAGATGCTGCCGGAGAAACTTCGGGCGTCCAAGCCTGTGAAGCTGGGCTTCTCGAAGGACAACCCTCCGATGATTCCGCCTGCGGAGGCGCAGGGCGAGCCTGAAACCGAACCAGAAACCAAGCCCGAACCAGAAACCCAAGCCAATGACACAGGAAGAACTGAATAGCCAGCCGGTAAACGGAAGCATCGCGGAATTTGACTGCCCGATGTGCGGCAAGCACCGCGCTGGTGGGGTGAAGTGCCTTTGGTATGACAGGAAATCCGTTCCCGAAGGAGGGATGAATGCCCCGTTCATCTGCCTTTACGTCATCTGCCGGAAGTGCTTGAAGATGATCGTGGACGCGACACGGGACCAGCAGATTGTATTCGTGGAGCAATGCGAGAATACCCTTCTGCAAGAGCACCCTGAGCTTTGGGAGCGGATACCGGACAACTATTTCAACGAACAGGAATAACCAACGCCATGATTAAACTCGAAATTACCATATCCGAACGAACAGACGGAGCCTTTGACGTTGAAAGCAGCGAGTGGCGGCAGGGTGACGTGTCCTTGAACGAGGAACACTTGTCGTCGGCCATTATCGGCATGATCGACGCGATGAACGACAGCATGGATGAAGTGGACAAGGCGCGAATGGAGCAGGCGATGGCGGCGGAGCTTAGTGCGATTGAGGTTGCCAGCCCTGCGGATATTCCGATTGATGCGGAGGAACGGGAATGAGTGAAAAGAGGCGCAAGATTTCAGTGAACCTGGACGTGGCGGTGCTGCGGGAGATTCTTGCGTCTGAGCAATTTTACATTGGGCGGTCTGGAAAGGAGCGGTTGTCGATCATCTTGACGCCATTTCACGGCGGGGAGGATGAGCACGGGAATCACTGGAAGGCGAAGCTGGACATACCCAAAGCTAGGCGTGATGCAGGTGAGGTGAGCGAGCCGTTTGGGAGGGCGAAAGAATGGCCGGCATACGTTGATCCTAAGGGGTAGTAGTGGGTTTCCACCAATCGAGCAATTCCTTGCACCTAAACTTAATGAAATCGGAATACATTTCCGACATAGACTCCGAGTTTGCAATTTCTTCAAGAATATTCATCGCCTCCGTAAGTTTCCCGTGGAGGCGATCTCGTGATGCTTTGTAGTGGGCGGAGGTGCAGGCATCCGTTGGATGACCATAGACGTAATTGATTAACGTCTCTAGTGATTTTTCGACTGATTCGGGTGTGTTCATGGAATTAGGTGATCTTTAGGCCGAGCCTCGTTGAGTTTTTCAAGAAGATGCAGGACGCAATCCCGGCAGATGCGAATGCTGTTGAAGTAAACGGCTGAGTCCTTGGTGATGGTGAGTTTGTAGTGGATTTCTGCAACGTAGGACTCGGGAATGCCGCACGTTGAGCAAGTTTGCGAGTATGCTGGGACGGTGACGGTCATGGCGTGCTAGTCTTGAATGTCAGCATTTTCATCATCTCCAAAGTCCGTCCACGGGTAGAGCAGTCCAAGGACCGTGCCCATGACGCAGAAGATGACCATGCAGACAATGCTCCCTGCGATCTTCATGCAGAAGCGGACTGCGAATGCGGCCCCGTCGATTATTTTCTCGTATTCGGTTTTCATAGGTTTGCTTTTTTGAGTTCACCAGCCATTTCAATGCAGCAGCGGAGGGATGATTTTTCTGATTCGTAAGTTTTGAGTGCGGCGGCGATGATTTTTTTCAGATGTTGAAGTTCAGCGCAGGTTCCGATGATACCGAGGTGCTTCACAAACGGAACCCCGCAGGCTTGGCAGGTTGGCGTCCCCGCTTCCTCGTCGTCGTGCCATGCGTCAGTGTCAGTTACCATGCGTCATCCTCAGTGTGTTCAAGCCGCCAGATGCGCTTGTGGGTTGCCAGCCGCTTGTTCGGTTCAAAATGGGTGCCAGAGGTGAGGGTGGACCTGGCCTTACGATTAAAGGCGGAGTCGATGGCGTCGAAGGCTTTTTTGTCGTCATCGTGGATGGTTACTTTCTTGGATGGCTTTGGTTTAGCTGGCATTGTGGATTTTTCCTTTGAGCTTCTCGCAGTTTCCGCTGGCGTGGTCGCCGTATTGTCCGCACCATGAGCAGAAGTATTGAGGGGTGGGGTCTGCTGGTTGCTTGCACTTGGAGCAGGCATACCAGTGAGTTGCGCCTTTACCTTCCACGGTGAGCGGGGCGAAGCAGCAGGCGGAGATTTGAGGCGGGACGTTCATCGTTTCAGGTTCAAGTATGCTGGTCCTGTGTGGTGAAGCCAAGCGTGGACCATTTCCGGCAGTTGCGCGACGGATTCGGGGATGAACCTAGCAATGTTCGGGCAGGTGTCTAGGATTTTCAGGTCTTTCGAGGCGTCGTGGGAGTAGCCGTCGTGCGCGTAGTCGGTTCCGCGTCCACCGCCGAGCAGTTTCACGGGGATTTGTTCGTGATCCAGGTAGTTGTCGATCCACTCGTAAGGACGCTTGAGCAGGAATGGGGTAATGCTGTAACAGACGGGGATGAGTCCCTCTAGGGCCATGCCGACTCCGATTCCGAGCATGAGTTGCTCTGATGCCCCGCAGTTGATGAAGCGGTCAGGGAACTCGGAGGCGATGTTGTCCCACATTTTGTATCCTAGATCAGCGGTGATTAGGCGGATTTGCGAATTATTCCGCATTTGGGCTAGTAGCAGGGGGTGGAAGTCTCGTCTCATTGGGTTGGTTCGCTGATTGTGGCCGCATAGCGTAGTAAATCGCCAAGCGTAGGTGCGCAGATTCGGAAGAATCCTACTGGAGTATCTGGATACCAGTGAAGTTCCCAGATTTCGTCAGTGTCGATAGCTTTCTGCCTCATTTCTGGGTTCTCCCAATCAGGAGGGCACTCGCGCCCTTCATTTTCACAAATGCTTTCATGCGCGGTCTGGTAGGCCAACTTATGATCGTTGTGAGTGAGCGCCATTCCGGCGGCGTGCTTTGGGAATAGGGATTCGAGTGCTTGTGGAGTAATGTTCATGGCATGTTTTGTTGGACCCAATCCCAGTCGGCGTCGGTCATGGTGTAGTAGTGGGCGTCTAGGCCGGTTAGGAATGGGATTTTCTCAAGGTCGATGTAGAAATGGCGTATGTCCACCCTTTGCGAGATGACTCCAGGGATAAAATGGACGCTTCCAAGGGCTGAAAAGCCATTGTAGTTCAGGTAAACCTTGAGATTCGGGACTTTGTTGCGCGAAATGAACAGCAAAGCCTCGTAAACCGAGCCTTCCGCGCATTCCCCGTCGCTGATGACGCAGTAAACGGTCTTTTCAGGACTTGCCAGCGCCATGCCTACGGCGACGGTGATGCCTTGGCCGAGGCTCCCCGTTGACAGCCACAAGCCTTTCTCTGCCGAACGCTTCGGGTGGACCCCGCAGAAGTCGATTAGTTCCTGCGCGTCTTGGCCGCAATACTTTTCAAGCGCGCAGTAGAGCGCGAGGCCAGAATGTCCGCATGAGAGAATCACAGGATCGGCAGGCTTCCGAATCCGGTAAATCTCATCCAGAATCGGCAGGCACGAAAGCGCACTACCGATGTGGGAGAGCTTGTTTTTGTAGGCGAGTTCGAGGATTCGCTTTTGTAGTTGCTTCATGGGTTCTCCTTGTAATATTTGACGGTGTCCTTGATGGCTTCGCGGCTGGAGATAGAAAACATATCGTATTGCGATTTGAACAACCCTAGCAACCGCGTCAGGTTAGGAACGTAGTGGCTGATACCGGCATTGCTTGGGAAGTCTTGATCCGAGACGACGACATTAGGCGAAATGACCCGTGCCGCTTCATCCATCGTAATCGCGTCGTCTGAACCTACATCGTATGGTTGGAAGTCACCAGCGACTAGGACGTGGAGTATTTGCACGATCATGTCCTCGATGTGGCAGAACGAGCGGACAATGCAGGGGGCGACGGTGAGCGGCTTTCCTTCCCTAGCTTGTCGGATGAACGTGGAGATAGCGAACGAGCGGTCTAGGCCCATTCCCGGCCCTACGGTGGCGAAAGGGCGGATGATTTTGGCCCTTCCGGTCAGGGCGATTTCAGCAACTCTCTTAGCGGCGGCGTAGAGGGTTTTTCCATTAGATGCCGCACCGCTGCTAATTTGTAGCATTGTCCCAAAGCCATATTCCATAGCGTCAAATAGGCGCATTGGCCCAAACGACATTACCGCGCACTGGCCCCACGCCAAGTCCGACTTCCCCGCCGCGTTGATAACAAAATCAGCATTCCTCTGGAACTCAGTGTAAGTGGACGGGTCAAGAATATCCCACCCGTTGCTTCGCGCTCCCCACTGGACTTCGATGCCCGCCGCCTCAAAGACAGCAACAAGCCACGATCCGTAGAAGCCCGTGCCACCAGCGACGAATACCCGCTTGCCCTTCATCTTGGAAAGGACGGTGGCGCAGCGGGTGAGGATGTTTTTGATGTAGTGCTCCTTGTTCATTTCAGTTGATCCTCCGTGATAATGTCATGCGCAAGTTTCCGAGTCACAATCTCAAGACGCCTTTTCAGCGGCATTCCTGGAAGGTGCAGCAGGAAATCCCCTTTAAACCATTGACCCTCAGACTGCGGGCGGTTCTCGCCGTATTCCCGGTAGAGGTAGGAATTGATGCTGGGATGGGGAAGGAACTTGGAGCGTTTCCATTCGCGGACTAGGCCAGTGATGGCGGCTTGTTCGTGCGGGCACCCCAGCTTCTCCGTGGCCATTACGGCGTCGATGTATTCGTAAGCCGTTGGCCGGTTGCACCAGATGGAGACGCCAGAGTTGAGACCGTAGCGGTCGATGACAAAATAGGCATCGTGGTCAGGATCGGTAAAGTCCTCGATCTTGTAGTTGAAGTTGGTAATCAGAACGTCAATATCGCAGCAGAGCACCATGTCAGTGTCAGGCAGGGCATCGCGCATTTGCTCGATCTTCTGGAACCCGTAGCAACGGGTGTCGTCTGAAATCTGCGTGCGCAAGCCGTAGCCGTGGCGGTCACAGTAGGCTTGGAGATTCGGGAGCACCAAGTCGGCAAGCGGCTGGTAGTTCTCGAAGTAGGAGGTGGTCAGGATTGGCATGGAATCTGGTTTGCGCGGGTATTCCTAATATTTTTCTCAATAATTTCCAGTAATTTGAATGACTCACACCATTTCCCGTTTTCTCCAAAATCTACCCCGCACGTTCCCGCTTCACATTGTGCGTATGAGAAAACTTTCCCGATCCACCCTCGGCGAAGATGTTTCACTATTGTTCCCTTTTTGATGCGCTTGTATTTCTTTTCCTTTGGCAAAAGTTGCCCGCAGGTAGGACACAATGATGACGAACAAGTCGTTACGGGCAACAAATCGGATTTGGTTGTCATGGCAGTTAGGATTGGCATACGAAAAGCCCATCATGGTTAAATTCCTCGCACTTCATCCCAGCGGCTTCAAACTTGCGTTTGAACTGCTCCCGGTGCTGCATTTCCGTGGCAAATTGCGTGTGGTGGAACTCGATCAGTAGCTTCTTCACTTTCTTGGCAATGGCAGCAATGGCTTCCTCGGTGAGTGCCCAAACTTCCGAGCCTTCGATGTCCATCTTGATGAAGTCCACGGATTCGTATCCCTCCAGAATGTCAGGGATTGAGAATGACGGCACGGTGGTTTTTTCTCCGCTTCTAGGCACCATTGAGTTCATAGTCGTGTTCTGCGGCTCCATGAAGAAGTCAATCGTTCCCGTGTGCGGCCCTACTGCGGCGTTGATGACCTTGATGTTCGGGAACTCGCGGGTGAGTTGCAGGTTCAGAGCGTAGTGCGCTGGCGTCGGTTCATAGCCAACAACTAAGTCCGCCCACGGTGAGACGTGAATGGCGAACAGGCCAATGTTGGAACCGAAGTCGAGCACTACCTTGTCGCTCTCTGAAATGAACTTATGGTAGTAGTCCAGATTGTTGAACTGGTGGAGGATTTCCCGCGTGCAGTTATTGGGGACTGCGAAGTGGACTTGAAGTTCGTGAGAATCAAGCGGGAGTTGGTGCGTTGTGCCGTCGATTAGTTTCAGGTTCATGGGGCTTCTGCGGTTTTTTGAGGTTCATTTTTAGTCTCTTGAACTGCGTGTAGGTTGTTAAAAAATGTCAAATACCATAAAGTAAACAGAGCGATAGCTAGGATGATTGATTGCGGTTGCTGTGGAACTATAATACCGCAAGCCACTCCAATACAGAATCCAACTAGAGAAGATGTTAGGGTTGGGTTCATTCCGCGCTCGTTTTAGGATTGATAACTTCTGACAATTCTGGATACTCCATCTGGATCAGCAGTTGGATGAAGTGGATGGCCTTCTCCAAGTCCTGCCGTCCACCTTTCCTTTCGTGACGGGTGAGGTATTTGATTGCGCTAGATTCACAGTAGCCAAGGCCGTTACGGTGGCAGTATTCCACGGGCTGAATGGCTAGGGTCTTGTAATGGTCGCCGCCTACTTGGGTGGCTGTTGGGTTTTGTTCGGGTGGGTTCATGGTTTGTGGTTGGTTCAGGAGGGAAAGTTTCCGTCTTCGTCACAGGTAAGCATACCTGCAATCAGGGTGAGGAAAACGAGGACATGGATGGCGATCATGCAAGCTAATTCACTGTGCGGCTTGAACGCAGGGATGAACAGCAGGGCGTAGAAGACGAAAATCATAATTCCTGTCCATGCGCCCACAATCTTTCCGAAAAACACCTTTACGGCGCTCTTTTTCTTCTCTGGAGTCTTGCTTGGTTTTTCTTGGTTCATGCGGGACTCTACCACCCGCAGAAACTTTGTCAAGTATGGAGTTACAAAGTGGACTGCGCGGGGGCGGCAGAGGCCTGCGCTTCGGCTTGAGCTTGAGCCTGCATCATTTGCTCATCCTTCTGCTTTGCGATGACCATTTCAGCGAGCACGGCCTTGGAATTAGGGATTTGTAGGGCGCGGAGTTGCGCGTCAATGAGCGGAAGGCTTGCCGCCATCATAGCGCTGGATTGCTGGCTCCATCCTAGTGTCTGGGGCAGCGCAACTTGCATCGCTTGCACAATCTGCTCGTTTTTCCCGCCGGTTAGAGTGAGCGCAAAGTGATATTTAATCCGACGAATGTCCGTTTTCTTAATCACGTCCAGAAGCCGCGTGTCGCCTTCACCGTAGGAGAACTCCTCTTCATCGTTCATGTGCGTGAACAGAATGCCCGCCCAGCGTTGGACCGTGCGTTCAATGTCCCCGTCGAGGTGAGCGGTGACCAGGCCAAAGAGTTCATCCCCCTTGGCGGTATTGTCTCGGATACCCGTGGCGAGCTGGCTAGAATCAAGCCCTGCGGCCTGCATGTCGTTAGTCCCAAGAATGGCAGCTTCGTTCGCGGCCATCTGCATATTGAGATCCATGAATTGAAGAAATTCCTTCATCTTCACTTCCGGCACCGTGATGTAGGTCAGCGTTTCCTCCGCTTTCTTACCAGGTTTCAGGTGGAATACCTGTCCGGTATTGAACGGCAGGTGCATGTTAGTCCCGGCAAACTGGTCGCCCTCATAGACGTTATCTTGGTTGAAGAATGGAGTGCAGCCCGAGGATGACGACGAGAACGAGGCGCGGTTGAGCCAGAGGTCGATGGACTGTTGGAGGTGTTCCATTTGTTCCAGCATTCCGACGCCGAACCAGCGGTTGTGGACACGGTTCACGGAAAGGACGTTGAACGGACGTTCGCCGTCAGCGGTGACATTCTGGAGGTAGTTGCAATAGACGAGCTTCCGGCGGCGGCGGTCGATGACGAGGAAGATTTGTTCTGGCGTGCCGTCACCGTCAGCGTCGTATTCCATGTAGCACTCGGCAATCTCAGAGCGGGACGGGCCAAAGTCTGAGTAGTTGAGCATGGCCGATGACTCCGATAGCTCGGGACGGGCGAGGTCATTGCCAGTCTTGGCACTTGTGCCGTCAGAATCCATGTCTGAGAGCAGCTTGATGAACTGAGTAGTGGTGGCAATGCGCTCTGCGGGCGTCTTGGCATCGTCGAGAATCTCTTGTCCGAATGTATTTACAATGTCAAACGGCGAGATGGTGAGCAGGTGAGCGATGAATGGGGCGTCGTGAACGTCTTTTTCCGTGGGCATACAGATAAAATCCCGGGTATTGACGATTTCCGTTTGTGGACCGGAGTAGGTCGTGTGCTTGCGGAGCAGGTTCTCCCGCCATTCGAACATGGAATTGGGAGGAATCTGAGTTTTCCCGTCACGGTCAAGGAAAAGCGGGGCATTGGGGTCCACTTCCGCCACTTCACCGGGATCACCACCCGTTTCTGCGCCTCCTTCCGTGGGTTCAGCCTGTTCCGGTTGGATTTCAGGGCGGGAGAAGCTGTCTTTTCCCTCCACGATGTAGTCACCATCCGCCCCGAGGACCACTTTGCCATTCTCATCGACGAGAATCGACATGGATGTGCGGTAGTAATTGAACTTCGTGGTGCTGCGCGTCTTGAGCACGCATTCACCGACGACAAAAGCGCGTTCTACGGCGCGTTGGAACACTTCTTTCAAGCCAGCTTCCTGCGCCTTGAACAAAAAGAACTTTTCCCCGGCGATGGCAATGCTTTCGTCCATCGAAATCTGGCCGTCTGGCTTATTCGTTCCGGTGGCCTTTACCCAAGGATCGACTGAGAAGTAGTTCCTGATGGCCCTGGCTGCCATTTGGCGCGTTCCACGGCGGGCGATGGGTAGAGTGCGGTTGGACTCTGCAAAGAGGTTCCCAAGGACAAATGCCCGCCATTCCACGCGGTTGTGGTAGGTGAGGTCGTAAAGCTCCCGTTTCCCGAGGAAGGAGCGGGCGGGATTGAGGTCACCGTTGAGGTCACGGAAGCGGGCATCTTCCATGGACCACCATGCCGTGCCATTCTCCCCTTGTCCGGTTACGGTGCGCCCCATAGCTCTTTCGGCGGAATCCAGGTTGTTGATGGCGTAGTTGACCATGATGGCTACCTCGTCATCCTTCATCTGGTCTGAGAGGATGGACGGGAATACGACGCACTCCCGCGTGGCAAGGGGCTTGGATTCATGATCTTTGGCGGCAACTGGCTGGCCGACTTGCGGCTTGAGGTTGTTGATGAATTTGGTGATGGGGGAGTTGTCGTTCATGTTTAGACGGTTAGGTTGATTGTAAATGAGCCTGATGCGGTGAATTTATATGATCCCGTTATAATCTCCCGAGAATATGGGAAGGACCATGAACCGCCACGGTCAAAATCATCCCAAGCAATAGGGTCTGTTCCTGCGTCGGAACCAAAATCGGACGAAGCCATCCAAAGTCCGTTTGATTGTCGGGAGAGAGAGAAACCCAAACTCAAAACTAGTCTTGTGTGGGAGTAACCTTCTGGAGCGTTGGGTCCGGTGAAAGAATGAACTTCTGTGTAGGTTCCGTTACAAGGACCGATGGCGGAGAAGTAGGCCGGAGCAGCATTGGAAGGGCGTTTGCCGAGAGGCCCATCTAGGACGTATTGAGTCATCCCAAATGTGCCAGTTGAATACCCTTTATGCGCCCCGCCATTATCAGCCGACATGGTAAGCGCACCATTGGTTGTAGATACTATCTTGTATAGCAGACCCTCTGAATTAAACGGTCCAGTCTCCGTCTGAGTCCCTGATAGCGACATTGTGACCATTCTAATCTTGCGCCAGTAAAATTGAGGCTCGTAACGAGGATGCCACGCGGCCATAGCAGTCGATACGCTACTATGAAGGGACATGAGAGGGAGTGTTGCCATAGCTAGAATGGAACAACCACCATGTTATTTGCCTGCTCACGGTCCCCACGGCGGAATGTCTGAAAGGCACCGCTAAGGAACGGGGCGGAGCTTTCTTGGGTGGATGTGTTTACGGAAATTACAGGAATATACCGCTTCCCAATGGAATTGACGGCGGATAGGCTATCGGTAAACCAAACGAACCGAACCGACTGGGTGTGCATTTCCTGCGGGGAAGCGTCATTTACCGTTACTTCAAGGAAGATATTCCACAATCCGGCGGGGGAGAGATTGATGACGTTCTTAGTAGCGTCCACATGATCGACTTCCACGCCATTGATGGTAATTTCAGGGCTTGAGCCGGAAGTAACGACAAACATGCACAGAGGGACTGCGATATTGATCCCGTTGCCGGTAAAGGAGACTGACCATGCCCCACGTCCAACGGAGCCATCTTTCACCCGCTTGGATTCCGTTTCATAAGTATGCCCGTCCGTCCCGACAAAAGTAGCGGGCCGATACCCGCTTAGGAACTGTGCAATGTCCCCCACCGTCTTGTGCGCCTCCGCGACGGCACGGCGTTCCCTCCGATCTTTCGGGGTGGGAGATTCGCCCCTGATGCGGGAAATGGACGAAATTGGATTGCTTTTAGGAGGTTCAAAGAACGCCATGCCTGATAGTAAGCGCAAATTTGCGGTTTGCAATGCCCTTATTGAGACTCAAAATCACTATTCATTTGCATTATTTTCGATCCGCCTTAAAATAAACACGGCCCGAATACTCGCGAAAGCATTCAGGCCGCTAACCTAAACCACGAAATTACCATGGCTCAAGCTACTAGACCGATACCACCCCTTACGGAAAGAAACAAACAGAATTTCTATGGGAGAATCAAAATCAATCCAGACACCGGGTGTCATGAATGGATTGCCAGAAAATTTGCAGGCTATGCTGTATTTTGGGTTGGTGGTAGAATGAGAAGAGGGTCCAGGATTGCTTATTTCTTAGCAACCGGAGTAGACCCGTGTGGATTCTGTGTTTGCCACAAATGCGACAATCCATCCTGCGTCAATCCAGAGCATTTATGGCTCGGAACGCACCAAGACAATATGGCAGATAGGCAGGCAAAGGGGAGGCAAGCCAGTGGAGATAGGACGGGGTCAAGGATGCACCCAGAAACCGTTCAAAGGGGGGATAATCACTGGTCTCGAAAATTCCCAGAAAAGGTCCGTGCTCGGAAAAGATGGACAAGAAGAAAGCCTATTGAGCATTACGGCAGGGGTCTTAAATCGGTTCAAGTTCTAGAGATAATCAAACTTCTAGCGGATAAATCCATGAAAAGAATCGACATTGCCAGAAAATACGGCACTTCTAGGCAGACGATAAGCCATATCGCTATTGGGAAAACATGGAGATCTCTCAGAGATGATACTGATACTGATTCCCAGTCTCACATTCCCTGTTGACATTGTAAATTCACCGGATATACTCCCCGTAACGGACCATTCTGGCGTCAAGCCGAACAGTCTGGCAATTTTATGGAAACCACAACCCCCGAGACGGAAGCGGCGAACAGCCCCGAGTCTCCAAATACCGAAGCTCAACTTGACAGTCTATCCGACGCCGAGTTGCAAGCACTCACCAGAACGCTCCTTGACACTCCATCGCAAGAGGAAGTAGAGGACGCCCAACAGGTCCAGCAAGCGGAGGAAACTCCCGAAGCAGAGGACGCCACTACCACAGAGGAACCCGCCCAAGAGGACGAGGATGAGCCTGAGACGGAAGATGTTACTCCCACCAAAGGGAAGCAAATCCGGCTCAAAGGAGATGATTTCAAATTCGCAACTTTGCGCAAATCAGGCGTTTCGCCCGAGGAAGCCGCAAGGATCGCTTACGGAATCGACCCGGCCAAACCCGCCCCCAAGGAAGCGGAGGAATCTCCCCCACAAACCCAAGAACCAACAGAACTGGAAGAAATCGCCGCCAGACTGGAGGCACTTGAGGATGAAATCGTGGACGCTACCGACCTAGTGGACAGTGACCGGGCAAAGCAACTGAAACGTGAGCGAGCTAAACTGACCGAGAAGCGCACCGATCTGATGCTGGAAGCGAAGTTTAAGGCAATCGAAGCCCAAAACGCGCAAAAGCAGCAGGCGGAAACGAAATATCAGGAGTCTGTGAATGCAGCCCTCTCGATGTATCCCGCGCTCTCCGACCCTAAATCTGAGTTCTCCAAGCGAGCCGAAGCAATCCGCGCCTCGTTGGAAGCCACCAACAACCCGATTATCAATCAAGACGATTTCGCGTTGGTGCTGGCACAGATGACAGGAAACGCCCTTCTCGTTGCGCCAAGCCTCCCCGGCACGGCAAAAACGCCTCCCGCAGCCAAAGTTGCCATGCCAAAACCATCCGGCAGGGCACCAGCGGCTCCACCCCAACCTCTCCCCACAAGGGGGACTCCGCCCGTCAAAACCATGACTGAGGCAGACTTGGACAATCTTTCTCCAGCCGAACTGAACATTCTGATTCGACAAACCCTGGGTAAAGGCTGACGAGAATGCAATCAGATTTGTGGGTTGGCGGGTAAAAACGTCAACAACAACGGGCCAAAACAGCCCACAACCCACAAACTGATATGTATAATAACCTCGGTTCTCCAACAACCAACTCCACCATCCGCACAGACAATGGTTTGTCTACGGCGGCCATTTGGGACTACCTCTGCAAACGCAGCGGTGAAACCCTTGACTATTTCGCCTCTGCTGAAACATCGCAAGACGATCCCTCCGGTCCAGACGGCCTCGTCGTGACCAAAAGTGAAACCTCTGCCGGAAAAGGACACAAGGTCTATTTCCGCAATGCCACCGGATACTACGGTGAAGGCAAGCGTGGGGAATCACTCTTCACCGCCGTTGCTGACTTTGAAAAGAACACCTTCCAAGAATACGCGGCCTACGTTAATGTTTACCGCAATGCGACGGCCTCCAACGAATTCACGACTGAGGACAATGCCCTCCGCGCTGAAATCGAAAATGGCGACCCTCAAAAGCTGGGTGCATGGCTCGGACGTCTCAAGACTGAGACGATTGACATGCGCGTTCGTGAAAAGGCCCATACTAGCTCGCAGTTCGTGGCCAATGCCAAGACCATCGACACGCTTGTTTCCAGCGACATTCTCGATGTTAACAACATGGCGGTTGTTTCCGGAACTCTGGCGACCCTCGGCGGCAATCCTGCTCGCGTCGGTATGATCGGTAAACAGCCTGTTTACAAGTGGACATTCGGTCCTGTGACGGAAGTCTGCACGAGCCTCAAGATCAGCTCCGACTACCAAACGCTGCTCCGCACCTCCAATACCGGCATCGACTACCTGCTCAAAGGTGAAATCGCCACGCTGGATGACCAGATCGTGCGTCCTTACAAGGTTGTGAACCACGACGGCAATGGTCCTATCGGCTCAGCACGGATGCCTATGGGTTCCCTGAGCGCAGTCATCACGGCTGGCACGGGCGCAGTAACCGTCTATCTCGGCGGGGCTGACAATGCCACCAACGACACGACCAAGCTCTACGCCAAGCACTTCCTCGGCTACGCTTATAGCTGGCTCGCTGGTGTGACTGGTGAAGTCCTGACCGCCAACAACTTCGTTGGTGGAACTGACTTCTCGGGTCCGAAATACCTGATGATCGTGAATCCTCCCAATGCAGGGACGCACGTCAATAACGGCGTGGGCTTCTACGTTTACACCGGCGGCGGTGGAACGGCGGGTGCAGGCACGGCAATCAACGTCGGCAATGACGGCAACAAGATCGTCTGTGCTGGCCGTCTCTACTCCAGCGCGGGAACCGTCTCTGGCTTCGTTGCCGGAACGTCCTTCGGAACTGGCTTCATCGGCGGTTCCACCCTCGGGACTGGCGGTATCTCAACTGGCTACACTGGCGTTGGAACCACCTGGAACATCGCTTACAGTCACCCTGTCGGCGCGATGGTCTACCAATGCAACGTCAAGGGCGTGCCTCTGGCATTCACCCCTGTCTATGGCGCGGGTGGTATCCTGCGGCCTTACGGTGTCACCAAAATGCGTCGCGGCATGGAAAGTGAGGAAGATGGCTTCATGAAGCGGACCTACATCCGGTCCTACTTCGGGACGCACCTCCGCCAGGATCGTGCCAGCCGAACCCCATCGGTTGGCGTCATCTGCCATGCGGTGAAAATCCCGACTGCGCAGTTGCCTACTGTGACCTAGTAGGAGTGGCTTGATTCAAACCGCTGGGGGTGGCAGTCCGCTCCTGCCCCCAGCGGTTCCTTTTCTGATATTTCTGATTTCTTAACAAATTCCCGACTCAATTTCACACAATGAACTCCGCTACAAGCTCGCACGCAGAGCAGATGCTCAACTTTAAATACAAAGGCACGTCCTTTGCCGTTGGAACTGGAACTGCAAGCTGGAGTTCTGGACCGATCCTCTACTTGGGACTTCTCAAGACAGCGGCTCTCGACGGGACGATTACTGAGGCCTCTGGTAATTCCTATGCGCGGGTGGCACTTGCCACTTCCGATTGGAACACGGCAACGACCTCAAATTATGCCACCACGATCACTCTTGGAACGGCAAAGACTTTCGCAACTCCAACCGCTGATTGGGGGGACATTACTCATGTGGGTGTATTCACGGCCTCTAGTTCAGGGAGCCTGCTTGGTGCGGGAGCATTGACTACCACGCTGACCGTGACAAACGGGAACGCTCCGATCATACCCGCTGGTCCTACGGGGCTTGTCATTCGCTACGGATACCTTGGTGGTTAATGAAAGCGAACTATGGCAACAAAGTACTACAATGATGCCACGGGCGATCACCTATGGAGCACGTTAGGCAACTGGTGGGATACCTCCCCCGGTGTAGGCGCTGCTGCCTCCCTTCCAGCGACGGGTGATACCGTTCTGCTTACGGGAGCGGTGACGCAATCGTCGTATTCTGCCACGGTTGCCAATCTGACGATCACGAACTTCACGTTGAACATGAACCTGACTGTTTCAGGTTCAGCTACGTTTGCGGGGACGGCGAAGAATGCCGGGGTTGTGGCGGGGACTTGTATCTTTCAGACCACGACAGAGAACTCTGTTGGGGCGAATGTCCTTGGAGGCTGCACGTTCAGCACGTCTGCAAAGAACTACGGGACGGTGACAGGGACTACTGTGTTTGACAACGCGAGCACGAATGAGAGCGGCGGCGTCATCCAGGGTGGTTGCACGTTCAATTCTACTTCATCGAACAAGGCGGGGGCGACGGTAAGAGGCGCAACGACCTTCAATTCTTCATCCACATGCGCTGGGAATGTTACCGGGACTTGCACCTTTAATACATCCGCATCTGTTACTTCTGCTGGCATCATTATCGGAGCTTGCACGTTCAATAATGCAACTATCAATGCGGGAACCATTACTGGAAACTGCACATTTGCCAATACAAGTTATAGTTCATCTACAGCTACAATCACGGGAGACTGCACATTCTCAGGAACTTCGCAGAACAAAGGAATCATAAATTGTGAAGTATGCGACTTTGGAGACGGAACTGGAACTACATCTACAAGCGTCATCACGGCGGCAGAATACACCCTATTTGGGACAACATCGACAAACTCGGGAGCACTTCATGGATTATCATGCACGTTTGATACAAGTTCTATCAATTACGGCACAATTGATACTACTCAGTGTATATTCCAAGGGGCGACAAACAATGCTACTGGAATTGTCACTTCTACAATCGTTCAGTTTTTGGTAATTGGAATCAATGATGGGACGGTTACATCACCTAGCGTTCTTTTCGACGCCACATCGACAAATACGGGGACCGTAAACTCATCCGATTGCAAAATCTACCAAGACGAGGGGAATAACACTGGAGTAATTGTTGGGACCGCGAATTTCTACGGGACTCTCTCACCCCTCAATCAGGGTAACAATATCGGCGGCACCGTAACAGGCACCGCAAATGTCTACTGGCCAGCCACCTGCCCAGTCGGCGGAAGCGTCTCCGGTGCGACCAACTACATCGGCTACAACTTTGTCAACGCTGGAATCAGCGACACGGAATACCTCACGGGGGGAATCACTTTCCAGTCTCGCGTGAGCGTGCTAGGAGTGACGCTGAACGATTGCGAGACATTCACGGTGGGGATCAATGCTCCGGTGAGCGTCAAGGGTTCCAACTTCTACATCGGGGAGCAGTTCACGGCGGGAGTTACGCTGACTGACCCAGGATTCACGGTGAAGCAGGCATTGGAGGCTATTTACTCTGTGTGGGGCGCAGGCTGCTCTGACGGGTGCGATACGGCCTACACGGCACGCGGGACGGCAGCCTTGGACATCCTCAACGGTTGCCTGCAAGAAATCCTTCTTAATGCAAAAGAGTTGCAATACTTGAGCAGGGAGACGATTGACGTTGCCAGCGGGACTACCGACTCGAACAACGGGCTTTACTACTACACTCTACCGGACAACGTGCAGGCGGTAGTGGGGCCGGTGCTAATGAAAACAACCTCGGGATCAGGCAGCGTGGCCATCCGCAGGCAGCTTATCGGGGTGTCCACCAAGTCCCAGCTTCTCAATTTCTCCACCTACTACAATACGAGCGGGGGGAATACCATTTACGGATACTGGATTGAGCGAGGGTATCAATTATCGGGAGACAGGACACGGGTGAGGATTTACGTCTCGGCACCGATCACAGGGGCGACGTTGCGGGCGGACGTGGAGCGTGAATCTCTCCGTTACCGCTCTGGCGACTGCAATACAGGCACCGTCATTCCGCTACCCCACCAATACGCCGAAAGCCTGCTTCTGCCACTCCTTCGGGAAGCGGCGAGCGCAAGCACCTACGCCAGCCGTAGGGACGCGGCACCGCTTCACCAAGCGGCGGCGGCGGCAGCAAGGGCACGATTTGCGCAGGCCGACCCTCAAAATCCAGCCCTTACACCCAAGCCGGAGAGGACGATAAAGCCATGAACTCCTTATTGACATTCCTCCCATTTCCCGCTAAAAATAACGACCCATCCCAGCGTTTTCGTCGCTGGAATGGGCCTAAAATCCAACCACAACATACTATGGCCAGATCCTGCACACCTATTCCCCAACTTACGGAGCAAAACAAGCGGAATTTCTACAAGAAAATTCCCACAACTCCAACCGAAACAGGATGCCTTGAGTGGCTCGCTTGCAGGGACAGAGATGGTTACGGCGCATTTGGAATTGGAGGGAAGATGTTCAGGGCGAGCCGCGTTGCATACTTCATTTATTACGGCGCTGATCCCGGAAATCTGGAGGTCTGTCACACGTGCGACAACCCATCATGTGTTAATCCTGAATGCCTTTTCCTCGGGACTAGCTTAGACAACGGGGTCGACATGGCATCAAAAGGCCGGGCAGCAAAAGGAGACAAGAATGGAGCACGCCTACATCCAGACCGTTTGCCAAGAGGAGAGGCTCACGGATGCTCAAAGTTAAAGAATTCTGATATCACAGCTATCCGCGCAGATCCAAGAATACTAAGGGAAATCGCGGCGGAATACAGTGTAAGCCTAGCCACCATCAGCTACATAAAGCGCCGCGAAACATGGAAAGGAGTCGCATGAAATGAATGTTACCCAATTCCTAAATCGCGTTTGCCGCTCGTTAGCCGTTCCTGATTTCCGGGAAATGTCTGTGTCGGATCGTCAATCGGTAATCGACTGCGTCAACAATGCCAGCGGCGAGCTCCACCAGTGGCTCCCCACACACCTTAAGCAGGGCACAGACGGCGCAAGTCTGGCGGCTCCCACCACCTATTCTTCTTCCGCCTTGCCCACAACTACGGCGGGGAGGTCTGTCATGGTATCAGGTGATACCAGTTTGAACCGTTACCGCAATGACAGTGACGGCGCGGGCGGCGGTGCGGACCTGCTCTATACGGCAAGCGGGACTAGCCACTTGGTCTATGGGGACGTGGTGCGCCTGAGCGACAAGGTAAAAACCGTAAACTCCATCTACGTTGTCGGCAACCCATGTCCGCTTTACGCTTGGGACGGGACGATTGACGAGACGGCGGCGACTACGGGCATTCCTTCCTGCTACCGGATCGAAACCGTGGACTCACGGGCACGCGCAGACAACGAGGATGACGGGATTTACACGTTGAACGAGGTGAGCCTCTACCTTCGCGTCTGGCCGATGCCGTCATCTGCCACGCGCATTTCCTACCGGATTGAGTTTGCGCCCGCCACAATCACGCTGGCGGACACGTTCCAGAACATCAACGAGACAACGGGCGTGGAGACAGCAAGCCCCGCCCTGCCGATGCTAGGTGCATTCCAAGGGGAATTACTGGCCCTGGCCGAGGAAGAACTCTCATTTCTCAACATATTCACCGGCGATCCGAACAAAGCACGGATGGCCGCAGACAGAGCACGGGAGCGTCTTTCCCGTGAACCCACCCGTCCTGACGCAGGTGGCAAATCCTTTGCACGAACACCTAAAGGGTGGTAACATACGACTATGGCAATTCATATTGATTCCCTGGCCTCCAGTGTGGCGCAACTCCTTACAAATCTCTCACAAGGGATCAAGGACGGGAAAACGTGTGGCCTAGTCGTGCAAAGTAGCGAAACCAAGATTGAAATCTCAGGGGAAATCATCTTTAACGGGGAAGTGACTCAGCAAGTGGCGAAGAATGAGAGCCTTAATGACAAGCTGGTGACAACGACCAGTCCCAAGCAGGTGAGCCAAGTTGGCACGCACAACTACAACGAGCAGGTGGACGATGGCGGCATTGTCAACGGGGTGAATGGCGTAACTCTCTCACTGGAAAACACTTACGGACAACTAGGAAAATAATGAGCACTACCATTCCAGAAACCATCACTGATCCCGAAGTCTTTCTTGCCGAAATCGAGAAGGACATTCCCGATACGACGATCATCGAAAGCACGACTGCTCCTACCGACGTCACTCCGATTACGATGGTGCCAATCGGCGTTTATGGGGAAGCGGTGCAAACCAAGATCGGCTACAACCAGACCGCCCAAACTTCACAGAAGGAATCGGCTTCCTCCAAGACCCTCGGAAGGACAGTCCAGACAAATATTCAGCAGGAATCCATAGGCACCCACCTAGAACAAGGCGGCGACACCATTTCCACCACCATTGTCCGTCCGACAATCTCCTTTTCCATCACAATCCCCATCTCAATCCAACAATTCTAATGGCCATCACCGCCAACCAGCTTGATTCCTGCATCGCCTACCTGAAAGGCGTCCCCATCACTGGAGACACCAATCAGCAGGAGTGCTTCATGCTGGCCAAGATTGCCGGGTCAACAGATGCCGCTATTCTTGCCCGTGCCAATGACGCCGCTGCCAGCATTGCCGCGCAAGTTGACCGCTACATATCAACTAAACCCCACCTTGTCCTAACCGCCTTCTGGGCATCCCTCTAATCTCATGGCCATCACCACCCAACAACGACTCTCCGCATCTCAAGCGGTGTCCACCTCCGCCTTCGGTGCCCCCACCGATACCAATTCCGTCCGCAATATACTTCTGGCCTATATTTCAGAAAACCTTAGTGGTAGCGGCGGAACATGGGGAAGCATCACAGGAACGCTTTCCTCACAGACCGACCTCCAAGCCGCCCTAGATGCGAAATCATCCATGGCCTTTACCATTCTCGCCGCTTGCGGAGGCTGAAATTTACACTATACTCAAAACTCAACTAACCTAATCTCATGGCTAAAACGACTACTCTCCCACTTACTCAAAATCTCAAGGTAGCAGGAGCCTACTGGACACCCGCTCAAGGAACCGTATTTAAGTTCCTGCAAGTGGCGGGGGCCGACTACTCTGGCGGGTCAAATGACGCGGTTTGTAAATCACTCATGGTGGCAAGCAACCAATCCACGGCATCGACATTCGTCTTTGGCTTGTATGATCCGAGCTATCCAACGGTTACGCTATCTGCCATTACGGCATCAAGCACGACTGCTGCAACCAGCGTGACAACTTCTACGTCACTCTCAACCGCTACCGACACTTCCAATCTTCTCATCGGGATGATGATTACGGGGACGAACGTAGCTTCCGGAACGTTCATCACCGCGATTGGATCAAGCTCTGCCTTCACCCTCAGCCGCGCCACAACGGGAGTCCCCGCAGCGGTTGTCGCCACTCCATTCCACATTCTAGGCTACGTCACCGTCCCCGCTTCTTCTGGTGGTGCCGCTGCCGGAACGACTGTGGGCGTTGACTTACTTGGATCGGCTTACGTCACTGGCCTATCGTTCGATTCTGCTGGCAAGCAGGTTCTCTACATCCCAACAGGATTCAAATTGGTTCTAGCCAACCTTACCGCCCCCGCAGCTTCCTCTGGTGGATTTTACGCGTGCGCCCAAATCGAGGAGTTCTAATCCATGAACAGCGCAAAATCACTTCTGGGAACTGGGCCATTTGGCAACACGCCCGCGCTAGGTCAACGCGGGAAGGACGTGTCTCTGAGGATGGGGTCGCGGTTCTTTGTTCCCGTGACTGCCAGCGCCGTCGCGTCTTTAGCGCATGGAGCATTGGGGTCAGGCTACGGTTTCGCCTTTGATTCCTTTGGATCAATTTATGGAGTCATCAATGGCTCTGAGGTGCTTGGCGTAGGCGTTACCGGACTTAGCGTTAGGTCTAGCGCACGCATCGGATGGGGATCAGGGAGTGCAAGCACTTCGACTGACGCATTCTTCATGCGCCAAGGCGCTGCGGTCATCCAGATGGGTTTGGACGCTACCTCTCCTACCCACCAAGCATTGAAGGCGCATAATGGGTCTGGATCGAATATTGCAGGCGCGAACCAGATCCTTGCTGGCGGGGCAGGGACAGGCACAGGTCGTGGCGGCGATGTTATCCACAAGACCCACGAATCCACGACGACTGGCTCAACCGCACAAATTGCGGCATCCGTTCCGCGTTATCAGGCGGTCGCAAAGGCATTCGCCCTCACCTCGGGTGCCGCTGCCGCCACCTTCTGCACCTTCGCGGTCGGGTCCGGTAAATTCATCGGGTGCGTGGTTGATTGCGTGCTCTCGGTTGGCAATGGCACGGACTATCAAGCCCTTACCACGCGTCTCGTCATCTCTGCTGTCAACAAAGGCGGGACCATCACCGCGACTATCGTCCAGACCGACGGCACCCTCGCCGCGACAGGAGGAAGCACGCTCACACCTGTGACCTATTCCGTGGTGGATGGCGGGGGCGGAAACATGGCCCTCAAATTAACGGCTACAACCAACATCGGCACTCCCACAATGGAGTTGCGCTTCGTCATCGTCTCCTACTCCGGCAATGGCGTCGAATCCATCACTGCCGCAACCCTCATCACCCCAGCGTAATATGCCCCTCACCAACATCACCCCGCCCACCGATCATATCGCCACCGCCTGCGCGGCTATCGACGCTGACTACCAAGCACTCCTTGAGCATGTGGCGACTGTCCTGATAACCAGCATTGGTCGAATCGACAAGTCCGAACACTTTACCCCGGCAGAGTTCTGGGCGCGGCAAGGGACGAACGGGAAAAATCTTCTGACTGCTCTCGCAACATGGCGGGGGCTTCTGGCGCAACTCGCCCCGTCGCTTGTAAACGACAAGATTGCGGCGGCGGGATCAACGCTCAAAGTTGCTTCTGACGGCACCGTTTCTTTGCCCTAACGAGTTGAATCATCATGCGACGACTCATTTCATCCATACCAAATCACGCATTCGATATTATCGGATATTTCGTGTTCACGATTGCGTCTTTCATTTTAATCAAACTGCTAGTGGCTATCATGTAGCACCTCATGGAATGGGACCCGGAAACGATCATCAAGCTATCGGGGCAGGTTACTACGGCGGTGGTAACAGGGGTGGTTGCGTGGAGAAAGCTCAGATTGCGTGTCCTGCTTTGGAGAAATTCGGTAGAGCTTGTAACTAAGCTCAAGCATCACTTCGGGGATGACCCGAGCGCGAGGATCAAGGAACTGCTGGACGAAATCATCCGAACCGCCGACGCTATGGAGGTGCGTCAGAATATCGTTTGTGACCACCTTGGGATCGGTATTTACATGTGCAGCCTAGATGCGAAATGCACCTACTCCAACCCTAAGCTGGCGGATATGTTCGGCATCGGGCGTGAGGAAATGCTTGGGTGGGGATGGTTGCAGGCCATTGCACGCGGGGACCAGACACGGGCGCGAGAGGCATGGCAGCTTGCCGTCAAGGAGATGCTTCCTTACCGGGAGTCATACATGCTCAGGAACGGAACGGAGGTGGACACGGAGGCATTCCTGATTGCCAGTCATTCATCCTATGTGGGCTACGTCATTGTGAAGCCGAAACCTCCAAATTCTCAACCATGAGAAACTACCAGATTTGTAAAACCTTGACAATTTCGGCCACGGGGCGATAATGCGCAAATGAGCGATGACACACGAGTCAACGACCCTGCGACAGGGAAGCCCTACGCCAGTCCGAATGCGCTGCATAAGTTCGTCGGGTGGATGTGGAGCAAGTATTCGAGGAAGTTACTGCTCAAGATAGGGGTGGTGACGGCTCCGGTGATCGGCATGGTGGCGGCTAGGTTCGGGAATACGCCTAGCGCACAGGAAGCGATTGGCATTGGCCTTTCTGCTCTAGTGCTGGGTGCTTTGGATTTCGTCGTGTCATACGTCGGAAAGCAGATGGGATATACCAACCTACAGAGCCTGCAAAAGCTATCCGAGGAACAGGAACCGATCAGGGAGCAACCAGCGATTCCGTTCGATTCCAATCTCCCCAGCAGGTCAGCCATGTTTAAGGCCATAATCGCGGATTCTAGGCCAATGACACCAGCGGAGAGCAAGGCGTCGTCTGCCGCGTTCTGGGAAGAAATGAAGCCAATTGCCAAGCCCACGTCACCTTCCGACGACGAGCAGGCACTTCTGGACCTGCGGGCAAGCATGGCCAAGAAGCCAATCGTCATGCCAACCGGATTTGCCGTGGAGTCATGGGACAAGGACAACGGTGAGCCAACCGTGACCTATTACGACACCAAGTTCCTAGCCATCGCCTTCCGTGACGAGCAACGGGCCAACCACATTCGCGCCAACCTGCTGTGAAATTCCTCATCGCAATCCTAATCGCCTCCGCCATCCTGCTTCTGTCCTCATGCCAGCACATGCGCGATTCATTTCAAGCAGGAATGATAAACCAGAATCTCGACAATACCGACGCCATGCTCGAATATTACGCCAAAAAAGCCAGCCAACCACACTAATGAGATACTTACTGCCCATCCTTTTCCTGATTCCTGCCTGCACATGCCCGCCTAAGCTGCCGGACGGCACGAGACTTCCCTGTAAATATTACGGCCCTGCAATCAGCGGAACCGTTGGATTCCAAGGCGTATCGGTAGGCATCACCCTATGGGGAGACACCACCCCGAAAGCCCCCACCATTGAAATCCCCGTCAACGTCCACGATCCTGTTCCCGTCATCACAAAATGAGCACCTTAGAACGCCTCGGATTCGCCCTGTTCATAGCGACCTGCCTCGCCTTCATAGCCGCCGCACTCTGCATGGTCGAAGTTATCGCAACCAACGAACTCAGGCTGAATCAATGAGTCACCTATACGCTCTACGCCGCATTCTCAGAACCATCGGCCACTTGGGCGGGGGAGCCTACCACCATTCAAAGCTCCGCGATGATCTGGAAATGGACATTGTGGACCTAGCAGAACTCCACAACTCAATGGAGGAAGTTTACGAAATCACCATTCCAGACAAGACGTTCGACCACTTCCGAACCGTGGGTGACATCATCCGGTATCTGGAATCAATCTCAGCCAAAATACCATAATTATGAATATCTTTGAACGCATCGCATCTTGGTTCAATAGGCCAGAACCCATTCCTGCCATCCAGAATATGTCAAGACCGGCATCATTACTAGCCAATGACATTGCCGAAATTGCCAAGCTGGAACTTGGCGTTCACGAAACCAACGGCTCAAACTGCGGCCCACGAGTGAACCAATACAAGGCGGCGACGAATCTGAACCCAAAGGAGGCATGGCCTTGGTGCGCAGCGTTCGTTTGCTGGTGTGTGCGTGAGGCGGTCGGATACAAGCACGTCAATTTCAAGCTACCTAAGACGGCAGCGGCATGGGGATTTGAGGAATGGGCGCGTTCTCAGGATGGATCAGTCCAACTTAAAAAACCGCACGGGGGCGACATTAAGAAGGGGGATATTCTTGTTTACACCTTCAGCCATATCGGAATCGCTATGGGGCCGCCGATAGCGGGACTTGTCCCCACATGCGAAGGGAATACGGACGGAAACGGAAGCAGGGACGGGGGAGAAGTGGCTATTAGGACGCGCTCTCTTTCGTCTATCCGGTCTAGAATCAGAATTACGGGTTGATTGGGGCATGAGATACTTCAATAACCATGCCTCCCAAACCAAGACATCCGCGAGTTATCATTAAGAAGCTAGGCCGTGAGAAGGCATGGGGGACGTATTGCGACAACGAGATTGAGATAGACCCGCGCACAACAGGTAAGGCCCGTTTGGAAGCTTTGATCCATGAGTATGGACATCACCTCGACCCAGCACTCCCCGAAAATGTAGTAACCAGAAACGCCAAGCTTCTAGCCGACTTTCTACACAAGCACAACGTCCGAATCATCGAACCAAACGACAAGGGCTTGAACGAAATTTAATCTATGTCCAATATAACCCGCAAATGGAAAAAGTTCTTAGCCGTAGGGTGCTCCCACGGGAATCACATCGACAAGGTAGCGGGAAAGGCGGTTTGCAAGTTCAGGGAGGACTGGAAACCGCAGACGGTTGTCCACTTGGGGGACTTCTGCGACACGGCGGCGTTCAGGGCGGGGGCACGGGGGACAAGTGATGAGAGTGAGCCGGTTGGACCGGACATTGACGCTGGGTGTCGATTCTTACAGGAATTACGTCCAACCATGGTTCTTAACGGAAATCATGAAATCAGAATTGTTAAGCTCCAAGACTCCACCAACGCCATCGTGGCCGACTGCGCCATGAACATCGTGAGCCGCCTCCAGAAGCAAATGAAGGCACTCAAGGCCGAATACGTCGAGGGGTGGTCCATCCGCGACTTCCGTATGATTGGCAATTACAAGGTGATGCACGGCTACGTTTTCAACGAGAACTCATGCCGTGACATGGCGGAAACTGAGGGTAACGTGATTTTCGCGCACACTCACCGACCAGGAATGGCCAAGGGACGCCGCTCAGACAACCCAACAGGCTACTCAGTGGGCACGCTCTCCAATATCCCAAACATGGACTACGCCAACGCACGCAGGGCGACCCACGCATGGGCAGGCGGCTTCTGCTGGGGCGAGTATTCCGACGACCGAACCATTGTATGGCTACACGAACAACCCCAAAACGAAACCGAGTGGCGACTGCCGATCTGAACCAGACGGCATCTGAACTACTGGAGGCCTTACGTCCTGCCAAGATTATCGACGAATCTGCTGAGACTGCCGAGGAAATTGCGGCTAGAATTGGCAAGTGCGGATCGCACACGAGGACGTTGATTCTGGCTCAGATCAATGCTGGGAAGCTTGAGCGCGTCTGGAAGCGCGGGCGGATTCGATTGGCCCCTGCTTACCGGGTGCGGAAGAAGTGAGCGGCTAGACTATTGTATATGTCGCCATTTCTTGAAATTGACAATTTTCCAAACTGTCCTAGCGGAGACACCAAAGATTCTGGATAGAGACGCCTGTGATGCAATTCCGCCTGCGTATTTGGATCGTATCTCCATGACGTCATTACTACTCAATTTGGAGCTTTTCTGGTTCTCTCCAACCGATTTGATATTTCTTCCCTTCCTACTCATGTCTTGCATATTGTCGTGTGATGTCCCCAAGAATAGGTGCTCGGGATTTACGCACTTCGCATTATCGCAGTGGTGGCACACTAAAAACGATAGTGGCTGCTCATCGTAAGCCAGCACAAACGCTAGTCTGTGAGCCCCGATAATCCTACTTTTGATGGAGAATTTACCGTATCCATGGCGATCTGTGCTCCCGGTCCAGACGTGGCACCCATTTTCACCGTCAGTCGTTATTTTCCCAAAAAACCTTTCCTTGTCAGTATCGGAAAGGCGTGGTATTTCTTTTAAGGCATTAGTCATAGTCGAATTATGGTTAGTGTTAGCGGCCTGAATGTTCTCTACAGCATTCGGTCCGCGTCCATTTTATCACAGATCGCTAATTCTTCAATGGGAAAAAACAAGGGAGGCAGAGCGACCGGAAACTTCCAATCCTTACTCTGCCTCCCCACTTTTGCTAACTGCACAGGCTGGCGTATTCACAGCGTGGCCACCATACCACGCCGCCCATTCCCGAGCAACCTAAATCTTGCAAATCCCCAATTCCCGAGTAATCTAAGGGAAATTTCACCACTCCTAACCTATGTCCCTACTTTCCCCTACCCAATCCCTCGAACAGCAAGCCAGCGAAGCGATGAAAGGCGTTCTCATGCGCCCCGGCAAGGGCAAAAGAGCATCGCAATGGACGGCTAGCGGCGGGGAATTTAACCGGCTCACCCAAAATGAAATCTACGGGCGTCTGCGGGCACGGCAGAATGCGGAGGGAAGCGGCTCCGGTCCCGGTGGCGGATTGCGCTCCGGTAGCCTCTCACCTACCAGCGGGATTGACTGGTTGAAGGCGAACGGTCCTGAGCGGTATGCCGCGTCAGGCGGCCTCAAGCAGGCCGAAAGGAACGTGAAGTTTACCGGAGACGCGAATAAAATGTCTAAAGTGGACCAAGCGGACTACGACAAGGCACTCAAAGATGCCGCCGATAAAGCCGATGCCGATAAGGCTGCTGCGGACAAGGCGGCGAAAACGCCAGCGACTACGGCGGCTCCCGACTTCCTCGATACTCCCCCTTGGCAGGCACCTAAGCCTAAAATCCCCGCGACAATCGCCCGTCCACCCGAATCTCCTTCCACGGCATCGGCTCCCGCTCCTACGGCAAGCGTGAACGGCACGGCACCCGCCAAGGCTCCCGATGCGCCAGCACCCGCTACGCCTCCGGTTCTTGCAAAGCCAAACAGCACAACCGCCGAAAAGAACGGGTGGGTGGTGGGGCCAGACATGATTGCCCGCAGAGCAGACGGGACTTCAGTTATCAGTGACGGGCAACGTAACTGGCTCAATAAAAGAGTTGATGCCAGTAAGAATAAGCCGAAAGCAACGGTAATGGCGGGTGCTCAGGCGATGGACGCTGGGGCGGCAGTTACTAAAGCGGCAACTGCTTCTGGGGCGACTACCCCACCAGAAACCACCCCTCCAGTTCTTGCAAAGCCGCAAACAGCAAACACCGATACGGATACAGCAAACCCTCTCGCTGGACCTCCCCCAACCCTGCTGGACCGCAAGCGTCAAGCTATCGCAGGCTTCAAAGACTTCGCTCCAACCACCACCGAGGAAATCGCAGGTGCAGAAAGCCGACTGCTCCCCCCCGTTGTCCCAACCGTCCCTGGCGTTGCCCCTAGCTTGCAACCGGGATATGCCGAGAATGCCAAGCGCGAGGAACAGCGCAAGGCCCTCTATCCTAACGGGAAAGCCCCTGCCCCCTCAGAGCCTTCTCCTTCGCCATTCGGCTTCACAACGGACACCCGCGCCCCCAAAAGCCCGCTAACCGCTCCATCCAACCCTCTAGACCCCGTAAAAGTCTCACAAAACCCACGCACCCGGGGAATCGCACCTCTAGGAGAACCAGCACTACCCACGCCTTCCGTCCTCCAAAAGCCAACCGGCCCCAACAACCAAGCCATCGTCGGTAATATCGCCAACAAGCGGAAGAAAAACCCGCTCTCAGATATGCTCAAGGGCATAGTTTGATTTAGTTCCCAATACGGGAACAAACGTCGGAAAGCAAGAATAGTATTGACTCCGCCATGCGGTGATGTAGTGTCGCGGCATGAAAGACGAAACTAATACGAACGAGTCGGCAAGGGATCGCCCTGCCGCTGCTGGTTCGGAGTGGGTGCATAGGCGCACTAAGATGCCAGAGAGAACAGACCTCATTGTTGCAGGCTCATGGCGCGATGATGAGTGGAGCGTATCAAGCGTAGGTCTCGGATGGGAAGCATGGATAGATAAAGATCGCACACATTGGTGCAAATTGCCCGAACCTCCATCCCATGATTAAGCCGAACAAAGAGCACAGCGACCGATAGGTTCGCTGCTGCGGAAGTTCTACCAGAAGTTCCCGCGCCGAGGTGCTTGTGCTTGCTGGCGGTCTGATAGCTCCCACTTGTCGATGATGCGAGACGTTGGGACGTATGGTTGAGCGCACTTCTCTACGGCAACGGCTATTGCAACGCACATTGCGCGGTCGTCATGCCCCCGTCCTGCGGCAACGCTACCGTCAGGTTTACGAACCATGTTTTCAATTTCTTCGATTGTCCACAAATCAGGAATATCAAGGCCGCCTCCATCTAGGATTCCGCCGTCGTCTGCGCCAAAGTTCTCCTTCAAGGCACGCTCCAGATCACCTAGAATGTCAGCCTTGGTTGCCACGGTCTGCCGGAAGCCGTAGGTCGTTTCCTCCACTTCCTCGATGGCATTGGCCTTCCGCTGGACGTAAAGCGGCGCACCCTTCTCTTTCAGCGAACGATTGAGCCCGTCATCAATAGGCGTTTCGATAACGATAGGGATCATGTTCGTCCCCCCGTAATACTTGCTCGCCTTCCAAAGCTCCCGCTCCGCAGTCTCAGCAGGCCACAAGCAGTAGTTCTTCTTCCCATTCGAGTTCGCTGCCGCCGCCACCAGCTTCATCGGCCTCCAGATGCCCATAGAATCCCGGTATCCAGCCCTGAATACGCCAATCCCGCTGTTATCAGGGTCTTTGCCCCCCTGCGGTATCTTGCCCAAGCTAGGGTCGTCCACAACGTAATACCGGCAACCAGCCAACGGGTGCTCGTAAATCCACCAGTTCGCGTCAGTCGGGGAATGCACGCGGTCAAATGTCACCACGTCCTTACGAGAGAAGGGATTGCTCCCCTGCATGGTAAAGTTTCCGTATTCGACTGGCGGGTGGGCATTAGCATTGCGGCGGAGGATGGACGTGGACTTTTTCGTGAACCTGGGGGAGCCTGACTTGGTGAAGGCGGTTTCTACTGAGTATGGGAAATCGCGGTCGAAGATAGTAGGATCGCCGCCGCATTCATTCTCCATCATAAACCGCCTCCATTTCATATGGTTGGCGGTTAGAATGACGCCTGTATCGTTCATGACGTTGGCGCGGTATTGCTGTTCGTCTGGATCAAGGCTGGCGATGAAGTCTTTAGCTTCTTCCTCGCTCATATCTGGACCGATTTCGGCAGAAGTATCGAAAATATGGAAAGGGAAGAAAAGAGAGATGGTAGCGTTCTCCCCTGAAATCTTCCCTTCTTTCAAGACTTTCTCCCATGGAGTAGCCCGCATGTAATCTTTGTAGAACATGCCAGAAGTCCCGCGTGCCGTGGACTCCTTAATCATCATTGTGTTCTCGTTGTAGTGACAGGTTTTTGACAGATTGAGAAACCTCTCTTCCGCGTCTGGAATATTATCGTCACCGGGGGAATCATACAGAGCGCACTCCGTAGCTAGGATAAGAGGGTTCATAGAGCCAACGGCACTCGGCTTCCCGCCCAAAGTAAGGCCTTTTAGTTCGCTCCCATTAGCCCACCGACCGCGTAATCCGCGAGGCATGATTTCAGCTTTGTTGTGCTTGAAATAGTTGTCATGGTTGGCGTATTTTTCAAACATCTCGAATAGGGTTCTAACTACTTCTTCATTTCCACCAACGACCCGCCCTGTTGTTCCTGGTGGTGCTCCCGACATGAAATGGAAGGCGGCGGCGGTGAAGATCGTTGTTGAGCCACGCTGACGGGGCTTTAGTGAAATGATGCGGACAGGAAGGTGACGCTTCTGGAACCATTTGATAACTTCACCTATGGTTTTCTGCATAGGATTCGGGTTAAGCATTTTCCCGTCGATTGACATCCCTTCCGCCTTGCCATTCTTGGAGAACACGACACCGTAGGACTGAAACCATCCGAGAAAGTTCCTTCCAGCGATAAGCTTGGTCATCTCTTCGAGTTTCTTTTCTTGTTCCTGTTCTGGAGTCAATAGTGTTTCTGGCATAGGTTTGTGGCTGGCAGCTTACCACGGAAGGATTGCTATTGCAAATAGTAGGATTTACCTTACATTCCGCGCATGTCGAATTTTACCGCCGTGCTTCCAGACGATGAAATTTCCCGACCATCTACGGAGGACGTGGACGTGTCTGGAGATTATACACCCCAGCAGGCAGTAGCGCCGCCCCCGGTTTACACGCCAGCCGCGTTGCGTCGCGGGCCTCCGGTGATGCAGGAGCCGATACCTAGACCGCTACCAGCAGCACCCGTAAGGAGGGGTTCGACGCAAATTATCCCGCGTCAGGCACCGGGAGTGGACGCTTACAAGGCGGAGGTTGACCAGCAACGGGCGAGGGACCAATTCGACAGGAAGAATGAAGTTTACCAGAACGCCTACCTTCGGGAGCAGATTAGGCAGCAGAAGGCGGCGGCATTGGAGCAAAGGAACGCGGCCAAGCAGACTTTGAAGGAGAACAATGCCGTGGCGGAAGCTAGGGCGCAGGGGGCGGGGATTGCCACGCACAAGGATGAATTTGGGCGTGTGGAGCCTAGTTTTAACCCGATGACGGGCGGGGTTGAGACGAAGCAGCTTAACACGGGTGCGCGATGGGATCAGGCGGGGCGTGAATACGAGATTAAACGCGGGGCGGATGGGGCGTTTACGATGGTTTACAAGGACAAGCAGGCCGATATTGGACCGGACAAGGATAATCCGCAAGACCCGAACATTTACCGCCAGAACAAGGGGCAGCCTTGGCAGGGGTATGACCCGAAGGTGGGCATTTTCTCGTCTGACGCGAAAGTGGCGAAGGCGAGCCAAGATCATTTACTCAAGGGGCGGTTGAAAGACTTGAAAGAAAAGATCGACATTGAGAAATCCCTGATGCCCTTGCAGGACGAGGTTCTTACCGATGCGGATCGGAGGAAACTTAGGGAGGCGGATGAGGGTGGGCTTCCATTGCTGGGGACACATTCCGCCGAGAAGCTAGACCGGACGCGGGAATACATGACGCGTGAGAAGAAAGTCCACGACATGCAGGCCGAACTGGCGCAGATCAAAGACTTCACGCCAGACCAGTATGGTGAGCACCTGCGGGGCAAGGTGACGCCCGAGGAGCGCATGGCCATCCAGAGTAAGGATTTACAGGACAAGCTGGCCTACCACGGGGAGGTCGAGAAAGAACTTACCGCGAAACAGCAGGAGTTGGAGGATCAGCGGAAGGCGTTGATTGCTAGGCGGAGTATGCCTATGAACAAGATGACCGATCTTCCGATATTTGAGCGGGATAAGCAGTCATGGTTGGTGCAAACGCAAATGTGGCAGGCGCGGAAGGCTGATTTCGACAAGGAACTGGCGGAGACGCAGAAGCAGGCGGCGGCTTCGATTCCGAAGGTGGACACGAAGGACAAGCCCGTTTCGCAAGATGCGGTGAGTTTCCTTTCCAAAGACCCGCATGGTCTGGCGGAGGAAGCGGTATCGCTGAACGATGCGACCAAGCAATTCACGGCAGACAGGCAGGCATTCGAGCAGGAGGCGGAGGCTAGAAAGGCCAAGATTTCCACAAACTCTGAGTCTATCGCCTTCGATAACTGGCATAACCAGAACCGCGCTATGATTCAGAAGCGTGCCATTGCGCTCCAGAATCGGGCAGAGACGGTCAACAAGGCGGGTGAGCGTAGTCAGGTTCTCCACGAAGACGCGATGGTGCAAAAGCTGACCGAAAGCCCATTCCACCGGGATATTGCTCCCGTGGTGCGGGATATTCAGCAAGGCTTGCGCCGTGATTCCGCGGGATTGCCCGAGGATGAGAAGCAAAAGCTGGCGGAACTTGCTCAGAAGAAGGTGACGGAAGCGGTGGCGGTGGGGGACCAGAAGCAGAAGGACCTTTTCAACCTGATCGAAGCCCACGGGCACGCTAGGAACATTGCCAGCCGTCTGCAACCAGAGCCGGATGATGAACCCTGGCAGTTGCAAATGAAGCAACGGGCGGTGGATTTCGACGAGAACAACCGGAAGGCGAAGCTCAAGCCTGCGGGGGAAATGACTCCAGCGGAGAAGGAAGCCGAGGCGATGCGCGGGAAGAAGGCGGAGGATACCTACCCTACGATCCTGCCCAGCGACGTGAAGAAGTGGGCTAGACTTACCGGAGTGCCCGAGGAAACGGTGAAGAATACCGTGGATGACTACCAGAAGGGGTCGTTTGTCGGGGAGTATGCTGATGCCGTGTCTCACAAGCTGAGCAATGGCAGCTACGTTATCAACCCTGTTTCGATGTGGGATTCTGACAAGACGGCGAGCGAGTCTGGTTCCAAGGAGAAGGAGGACAAGCAGGCGTTTGATATGTCTCTCTACAAGGCGCGGAATGACCCCGGCAACCAAGCGGGTGTCATGCGGGCGATGGAGAAATCCTTCCCTGATGCGTGGCCGAACTACGTCAAGGCGCATTCCGACAAGCCGATGGCCGAGGTTATCACTGATTTCCGCAAGCAGGAAGGACTGGACGGCAACAAGTTTGCGCGTCTGCTCAATCCTTTCGTGTGGGGATCATGGGCTGGGACGCGGGAGAAGCTGTGGCAGGCGGTGCAGACGGCGGGTTCTGGCGTGGACGCTGGAATTATGGGGTTGGCACAGATGGCGACCACTACGGGGAAATTCAACGTCGGCATGTTTGGATATGTGCCTGAGTTTGTCACGAAAGCGGTGGCTGAGGCTGCCAAACCAATGCACAAGGCATACGAGGGAGAGGCTAGCGAGCTTGCTGGAATGAACTCTGCGGCGGCTGACTTTACCAAGATGGCGGCGGAAATGCTACCGTATATGGTATTTGGGGGCGGTATCGGCATGGGCGCGCGTGCTGCTGGTATTGGCGAAGAAGTAGCGGCGGCGAAGGCGATCCCTGAGTTCTCCCGTGTCCTAAAAATGGGCGAGGCTGCGGCATCTGCCGGGGCGAATACGGCCAAGGAATACGCGGCGGCGATGGTGGACTTTGGCATGAAGCCAAACATGGCAGCGATTGCCGGAAAGCACTTCGAAACGCTGATTGCCACGGGTAATAGTGCTCCGCTGATGAAATCCATCATGGCTGGTATCGACATTCCAATTGTCCACAAGGTTTCCAGTTTTGCCACGATGGCGGCTATGACGGCGGGCGGAACCATGAACGACGCTACCAAGGCATACACTGACGAGGGAATGCAGCAAATGCTGGCGGGCAGGGACATTACGAAAATGTCACCGGACGAACTGGAATCTATCAAGGCAAGGGCTGAAATCTACGGGGCAACCCACGGGCGCAACGTGGCGATGCTGGCGGGAGTGCTGGGCGGCATGGTGGCCGTGGCTTTCCCGAAAGGCATGGAGTCCATCACCAAGAGCATGATGGGACTGCCGAAAGAGGCGGTGAACATGAGCATTGCGGACTTTGTGGCCAAGTCTGGCGGGGAAAAGACGATAATGGACGTGTGGAGAAGCGGGGCGACCAAGGAAGGCGTGAAGGCATTTCTCAAGATGTCCTCCACTACGGGCAAGATCATGTCATCTCACATGCTCGACCAAGGGGCGGAAATGATTCTATTCACGGCATCTCAGGAGATGCTGGCAAAGCTGACCTACAAGCCGAACACTACGCTGGGGGAAATTCTGCATTCTGCTATCGAATCTGCCGGTATGGGAGCACTCATGGGTGTCTATCCCGGTATGAAGGAGGCGTTTGGCAAAGGCCGCGCACTCGACAAGGCACGGGGCAAGGCAGGCGGAAGCGGTGACACTGGAGCCAAGGGAGGCATTGAGCCTACGGAACCACCTGTTGCGCCTCAGACGCCGGAAGAAGTAAAGTCTGCGGTGGATGAACTCGACAAGTTCCACGCGGGTATCTCCACGGAGGCTATCATGGAAGGCCGGAAAGGGCACGGGGGAGAAATGCCGGACTTGGCAGGGATCGACAATGAGATTGCCGCGAAACGCAAGGCGGTGGAAATGGCACCCGAGGGCGAGGCTAAAGACACGGCGATGCAGGACTTACATGATACCTTGCTTGCCCGTAGCGATGCGCTTAACCAGATGGCGGGCGTGGTCACGGATGGCGACCCTGCGGAGGCAGCGAAGGAGATTCAGGCAGCGCGGGACGCTAACGGTGGGCAATCCCCTGACGCGGACCTTGTGGAGGCGGCTGTTGCCATGCAAACGCACGGGTGGGACGGTATCAATACCAATCAGCAGGAATTGCTCAAGACGGCTCGCGGCGAACATGGAAGTGCGGTGACGGAAGAAGGTGGGACTCCGGTCCTGCAACAAGGGTTCCTAGACAACGTGAACCAACGGTTCCCACAATCGGCCAGATTGCTCCCTACAAGCGAGCTTGCCCAAAGGGCTATTCACGGGCAGGAGACGGCGGCAAAGCCCGCCAGCGAGGCGCCTAAGCCCAAGGCGGAGGCTCCAAAGCCTGCGGAGGCACCGAAAGCACCCGTGGAGCACCCCGAGGACGTGAAGGCGGCTATTTCATCCGCCGAAGATGGCGGGAAAGCACCACTCAATGAGAAAGCGCAAGCCCAAGTTGCAGAAGCCCTTGGCCATGTGCGCGAGGCGATGAAGCGGTTTGCCCCTGCATTTGGAGGCAAGCAACCTACGTTTACGATGAAGAAGAAGGGGACGGCGGGATTCGTGCTGGAGAACGGGGAACTTGTCGTTTCCGTGCCGGATATTCTTAGGGCGGTGGACAACCTGAAACAAGGCGTTTCTCCGAAAAAGTGGGCTAGTCTCACCATGCGGGAGGAAGGAATCCATTCCCTTGTGGAAGGATTTGCCGCTACACCGGAAGGGAAAGCCCTATTCGAGAACATCACCAAGCACCTTTCAGATGACCCGCAATGGCAGAAGGTAATGAAGCAACTCTACCCTGCGGCAGATGGCGAGAACGTGGCGCATGAGTTCCTTGCTTCCCTGATTGCTGGGAAGCTGCAAGTAAAGAAGGGCAAGTGGTATATCGACGGCGAGGAAATCCGGCAGGAAGAGCTTTCTGACATGAGCACTCCAAAGGGACGGGCATTTGTGGAGGCGATCAAGGACGCGCTCAAGGCGATTCAGGAATATCTCAAGGGCCTGCTCACCGGAACGAACACGGAATTTGACGCGGACGTGCAGAAGATGGTGGACACGGTGACGAAAACCATTGAAGGCTTGGATGACATTGAGGCACCGAAGAAAGCCGAGGAAGCACCGAAGAACGACCGACAAGCTACCGAAACAACTCCGAAAAATGAGCAATCCGAACCCGACAAGCTGGCTGGCGACGTGGCCCCAGCAGAAGCCGCGAAAGCCAAAGAAGGCGAAAAAATCTCACCGAATGCCGAGCAGGCAGGAACACCCGCGCTAGGGGCTATGGGAGGACATGAGGGAACTAGCGCATCTCCTCATGTCTCTAATTCTGACAAAGAATACACTCCAGATGAAGCCCTGATAATGCACTCCCCTTACACGGGAGAGGATACGACGATTAGCTATCGCGGCGATCACGAAGGCAAGGCGGTAGTATGGACAGGGAAATCGCAAATATCCGTCCCGAAGGAATGGCTACGGCGCAAAGGAGAGAAAAGGACTGGTCCGACCCTTGAGAGGGTAGCACCTACACCAAATGCTCAAATTCCAGAGGCTCCCGTCACGGAGGAGAATGAAGTTCCAGAACTCCCATTCCCGAAAGGAAAGAAGGCGATGGCCCTTGAACTTGCCGGACCAAAGCCAACAGATTATGTGAGGATTAAAGAATGGGAGAAACTACTCGCTAAAATCCTAATAAATACCAGCTGGAGGATAGAGGAAATGGTAAAGGATTCCCGTGCATTCGATAAGAAGCACAAGGCATTAGCGGCAAAAACGAAGAAGAATTTCGCGCCAATAAAGGCTTTGGTAGCAGCGTCTCCCGAACACTGGAGAAAAGCATTCTCATCCATAGCGAAAGACAACGGCATTGAAGATTACGTCACAATGCCGGATAATTCAAAGGGTGAGGAAACCTATCGACTTGCAAGCAGCCTGGCTGAACGCGGCGTTGACCTCTCGAAACAATCACCCGAAGCAGCGGCGGGCAAAGACACCGCTGAAACACCAACAGAAACCACCACAAATGGCCAGCAAACCAAAGAGCAAGAGCAAGCCCAGCAAGGGCAAGTCGGCAATGAGCAGTTGCTAGACGAACCTGCTGCGGGGGAGCAATCCCCCGTGGCGGAGACGCCCGTTGAGCAGACCCGCGCTCGCAAAAAGAAGGCGTTGGATGAGCAGAATGC
>Ga0208916_10000073_pt1 | contig 43127 bp, 62 predicted proteins | sample DEB19_08_DNA_5_FD_184523 | JGI IMG/M metagenome (GOLD analysis project Ga0208916, IMG submission 184523) | Aqueous microbial communities from the Delaware River and Bay under freshwater to marine salinity gradient to study organic matter... | ecosystem: Environmental > Aquatic > Marine >... | reverse complement strand
AATGAGCGGCACGATGACAAATGTGATTCCATCTGGTGCAATGCAAGATAGTGGAAGTATTGAGAAGTTCCGTGCTGAATCGAAGATTGGTTTTACCGCTTCTGGGCTTGTCTGGAGCGCTCTGACGGGTCTTAATGCCACAATGACTGCTGGAGTCCAATATACACCCGATGGCTTGCGTAGGAGCATCTCAGCAGTTGCAAGCAGAGCTTTTACTGTCAGCAAAGACACTTATATCTCGATTTCACCTGCTGGTGCGTTGTCATATCAGGAAGTAGCTAACAATGCCGCACAGCCAACGCTAGGAACTGATTTCCGCTGGCTTGCTAAAGTAGTTACTTCTGCTAGTGCTATCACAAGTGTGGCAGATATGCGACAAACTGCTGTAGTTGGGTCGCAAAATATAGATTGGGCGACATTCGCCTTGCGACAGAATAATGATACAAATGTTGGTGGCTCATCGAGTGTTCGTATGGAGTACGGTTGGGGTTGGATGCAGTTTAGCAGTGCACAGCTATATATGACAGAGGTAGTGACATTTCAAAAACCATTCACTACCCCACCAATAGTAGTTATTGCACCTGGTGGCGATGCTGGTAATTTGCCGGCAGTATATGGCACTGGTAGCAACTTAATATCAGGTAATATGTTTGCTAGAGCCATAGAACCTACTACAACTAACTTTAAAGCAGCCGTTGGTGGCTCTGGGTATAGTGCTACTAACACTATTTATTACCAATGGATTGCTATAGGCAGTTGATAAACACTAGACTCTTGTAACTATCAATGAAGTCGGATTTTGTGGACCAGCACCTAATGTACACTTTGTACCACCACTTCGATGTACCCCAACTCTAAATGTATGGATTCCGGCAGTAGGTGTTACTATTACACTTGTCGTAATAGGTATACCATTACCTGCGATAGGGGTGTACATAGCTGATTCCTGTATTTTTGCTCCACTACCAACAGCTCCATCCCATATACTTATAAATGCATAACCACCAGTACTATCATTTGATAATGAGTATGCGACTAATTCAACTTTTACTCTTTCACCTGATACTATCTCTGTAGTGACTGCAAGCCCAGGAACAGCATTAGCAGTTGCTGCACTTGTGGCAGTACCATCAAATGGAGCTGTTATAGTGGCATACCCCCTTGTTATAGCCGTAAAATCTATATTTTCAGTCGTAAAAGAAATCTTTTACGACATCAAAAAGAGGACATTTCTGCCCTCTTTTTTCTTGTACTTACTTTTCTTCTTTTGGATAGATTGGCTGTGACGCCCTACCCAAGAACCAACCGAGCTGAGGGAACTTTGTTTCGAGCCAGCGCCATACAACATACCAACCAGTACCTAGCAGGAACGTCAGGAGAGCCGTCAGCAGCTCCAGTGTGCCAGCAGGGAGTATCAGGTGGCTAGCAATGGCTATCGAACCAACCAGACCCACCAAATAAGGTACAGCGGTACGAATAATGCTCGTCACATACGCATTGAGTGTGGTCGGGAGTAGTTCAGGCGTTGTAGTCGGAGTGTCGCCGTCATCGGGTTCAGCAGGAGTTTCTGGCTCCTCTGTCACCACTGGATAGCCACCGCCCTCTATATCGTAGTATTCTTCGAGAGTTGTGACACCCTTGCTATGCATATCAGTAGCAACATCGACACCAACATAGCGCCAGTGCCACGGTTCACTCATGTAACCAGTTACTGCTTCTTTATCAGCAGGATAGCGAAGAATCCAACCATATTTATAACCATTTTCTGTTAGGAACTTATAGGCAGCAAAGTTTTTGAAACTATCATCTATCGGTGCGAAGTCCATTGTTAGCCCAGTTTGATGCTCGGAGTAACCTGGGCGAGCTGAATACCTATCAGCAGCTTCCTGACCGTCATGAGAAACATAGTTCTCGTAGATGGTCTTTTGAGTTTCAAAGCTACGATAGCCACTGGCAGGAGTGAGCGAGCTGGTAACAAGTTTCATCAAGGCAATGGAATTGGCAGCTTCTTTGCGAAGTGTCTGTGAGCCAACAGGTACTAAATCAGTTGGCGCATAGTTCTCTGGCAGAGGGTTTTTCTTGTTGTATACCTTGGTGATTGACGCATCATTGGTCGAAGCAGGATAGGTAATCGTCGGTTCTGGGGTAGACGTAGTTGCATCATTCATATCAGCCAAGTAATTGGTACTAATATCGGTCAACCCGCCACTCCACACCCAACCATCGACAGTTTTGAACCAGACTTTATTGCCATCGACTGTTGCACCATTTTTGAATCCAGTGCAGTCGATAGTCGTACCCTGTGGGTAGACTTTTATAATCTGACCAAGCGTAGACGGCTCTGAGCGCACATTCAACCCACCATCACCTACGACACGCTGTGTAGGTTGCAGTGCTGGAATAGTCGGTTGTACAGGGTTTAAGTCAGCTAGGTCATGGTTGCTAGTATCCTCGAACGCACCAGACCAGAAGTAAGTATCAGAGTAGCGACCTTTGAACCAGATGTTATTGCCGTCAATGACTTGACCATAAAGCCAACCACCAAAATCAAGGACATCGCCACTATTGAATAGCTCAATAGCTGTTTCGTTCATACTTGGTGTTTTGCGGCGATATACGCCAGCATCAGCTACAACTCGTTGGTATGGTTGCAGGTCAGGTTTTGCTTGTGTTTTCGGTACAAGCCAGCCCATGCAGGGCAGACTTCCCCATTTACGAAACTTTCGCAGTGGTCCCTGAGTAGGATTAAATCCGTCCTGATAAATGACATCTACTCCAGCTGTGTTTGCGCCCATGACAATTTCAATATGACCATAAGGGTTCCCAGCAGTCGGTCCATAAACTATCAAAGCTCCAGCAGGGGGGAGCTGGTTAGCATCATTGGGGTTGTTAGCCACCAAAGTAAAATACTGTTCGATTGGTGCTTGGTGAAGCCTGAATACTCCCTCTGCGCCGCCAGAACCAGTCGGGAGGCTCGGACATCCAACAACTTCACGAGCATAGTGTGCTGCTAAATCCCAACATTGACCTTGATAGTATCCGTCTACGTCTATGTAGTTGCCAAATTGGTGTGCTAGTGCTGCATTCGCCCATTCATTTAGTACCATATAACTGCTCCTTTTAATTTCATATTTACCATAACCTAATAATACACTAAATAGCTTATGAAAACACTACCAACAGTGGTCGTATGTCATAAAATATAGATTTTCAGACCTATTTTTTATAGCAATTCATAAGCAAGATGTAGTAAAATAAAAGTGGAACACCAGTAATTTAAGAAAGGTAAATCACATAGCTTTCCAATTCCATTATTGCTCAAACGTGATTTAATTTACTGAAATGCTGAAAAATATACATCATAATGGAAAAGGACAGTAAAAGGGATGTTAAATGAGTTACCAATATTTACAACAATCATCGGACTTGCAGGGGTATTCGGTGGTTTGCTTGGTTTCTTCTCGAAAGGGAGAGCGCAAGCGGTTATCGACTTACTATCTAAAGAAAATGACGTTCTTAAAGACAGTATTGGTAGGCTTGAAAAGTCTGTTGCCGCCCTCACAGCCGAGCGAGATTCACTCCTCACTCAAAATCAGACGCTTAAAGAACTATCCCAGGGTAGCCCACAGCTAGAAACCCTCACCAAAAAAATATCACAGCTTGTTGATAGTAATACAAAGGTATTAAGACACCTTGCAAAAGGAGCAAAATGATGCCTCAAGATTTACATGCTATTACCCATAAAGAGCTACATAACCTCCGCACCATGGAAATGCGTTTCCGTGTCGCTGAAATTATCTTTTTGGTGCTGTTAATACTCGCAAACATTGTTGCACTCGTACAGCTATCAAATATCGCCAATGATGCAAACGATAATACTGAAGAAATAAAGTCATTTCTCCTCTGTATAAACCAGAAATCACCTACAGAGCGTGATGTAGCCCTCTATAATGACTGTAAAGCAACTACAAGTGGAATCCACTAACTATGGCAATAGGTGAGTGTCCAGACCCATCACCTGAATGTCCATGGTATGATAGACCAACCCCACCACAACTTAGAGGCACTCAAGAACATGGGTGCTTTTCTGATGAAGACCACATATTCCCAAAATCTCTTGGCAGTACAGCGTTGTTAAAATTATATATTCAGTTGCCAGAAAATAAACAACAAGTATGTCGTTGGTGGCATGACTATAAAACAGCTCAAGAACAGATTGAGCCACCTGAGCCACCAACTCGTGAGTTCGCTTTGGAAGCTCTTGCACGAGCAATTGAGGCTGGACAAATCACACTTTCTGTAACAAAACAACGGAAAATACTTGGAAAAACATAGTGCTTGTGGTAATAATAAGAACATAGTAGCGATGTACTCGCACATTCCACAACAACACCTCACAAAACTCCACCCCAGACATAAGTCTTCTCTCTTTCGAGAAATTATGAAATAGAAATATAGCTAATATAAAATAAAAATCCCCATCGCAGGGATTTTTTCTATATAAGAGAGGGATTCGAGGAGGGACGGCGCTAGTAGTCGTTCTCGGTGAATAGCACTAGGCATCCGATACTTGCCGTTCGCTCGCCAACAAATTAAGTATCACTCGAATATCATCCTATCAGCCCTCGCAGGGCAAGCTCATAAAGAATGTGCTTAGAGGGCTGAATGGGATGGTCTATGGTCGCTCGCAAGCCCATCGACACCCACCCATTATACCATCTTTTTGTACTTTAGTACCAATTCTTTAGATTGTGCCAGTTCACAGCACCAGCCCAGCTACCATAACGCCCAATGACATAGCTGTTCATCCAGCGTACCTGACAAGCTCCGTCACCAAGTGAACAGCCAGATTTACCACATGGAAGCTCCTGAGCAACACCACATGCACCAGAACTAGGATTTTTAGCGTATGGGTTACAGCCAGATTCACGGCGTATAAGCTCTTTAGCCATTGCAACATCTGATATTCCAGCAGCAGCAATCCACTCATCACATGAGCCACCAGTGTTTACAGGTGCAGTAACATTTGATGTTGTGGCTTGAACTGTTTGAGTTGGCTTATCTATACAATTGAAAGGTGCTTGTTCTGCAATATACTGGGTATCTTGATTACAGTTGTTTGGATTATCCTGCCAAGTTACAACTTTAGGCTGTTCTACTGGAGCAGGAGTGATTTCTTGCGTCTGAGTAGTATTAGCCGCTGGTTGAGTTTCTTTTGGCTGTTCTGAAGTTATTGAAGCGACCTGTGAAGACTTCACTTGTGTTGGTGCTTCAGTCGGTTGCATAGTGTATGCCATGCTTCCTGTGAGTGTCAACGCTACAAAGATTTGCAGAGTTGTTGATAGTCGATGTTTCATAGTCAGCGCCTAGGCAGATTCGGAAGAGTGGCGCACAGTTCCTTTCTTAGAGGGTTTATTTGGTGAACTCAATTGTGAAACAATGTGAGTTACAACTAGTAGTATACCACAGAACACTGTGATGATACCGACCCAGTAATTGTTAGTAAAAGTGACCCATCCAGCTAGACTTGCTCCAGCTAAGATGATAACTGTCAGTGCGAATGGCTCGATTGTTGCTACGAACCGTTCAAATTTTGTTTTTTCGTACATTTATAGCTCCTTACTATTTAATGTTACAAAATACAGTTTAGCACACCATAAGCCGAAAGTCAATACCTATCGTGCATCTAGGAACTCTAGCAACCTGCGTAACAGAGTAAGATTACCTGAAATCATAAGCCCACAAACATTGATAGTTCCATACCCATCGTGAGCCATAATGTTGTCATATAATTCCTGCATCTTGTCGTCCATTACTTTCCCCTCTTCACCTTAAAGATACTTACACTCCACTTATATTCAGCTGTTTCATCAATTTTCATGACAACAATGCCAAAGTGCTTGTAGAGAAGATTAAGCGGCTTGATATACCATGGGTTTTTCACCTTAAATTCCCCTGCCATATTATTTTCGCTTTCTCTTTGGAGCTACTTTTTTCTTGGTGTTCCGAAAATCTGTCTGGATATTGATTTGAATAAATGGTGGCACTTCATTGACTGGTGTTTCATCGAATAACTCAGACTGTATCACCATAAGAATTAAGTCCCTACGAGTATCATAAGTGATGCCAATAAGCTGTGCATCATCAGGGATACCACTCACAAGCTGGGTTTGCTTCTTAAAGCGTATGCCCTGCGAGAACAGCCCCATAAAGGCAAGTGGATTGATAACCATGATTTTTACACGGCGCTTTTCAATCTCTGCATTTTCGTCTACTTTTAGTGGTGATTCTAATTTTTCACCCATATTCTCTCCTTATTCTTCCAAGTGTATCTCACACCTGGGGTTAGTTTTATCTACTCCGCCATACTGTAGTGTCAGGCAAGAAACAAATTTCATAGCATCATCTTCGATGACTCCAGCTTCCACCAAAGCATCCATGACACTTGAGGCGGCATTATCTAGGTCATGTCGCCGTTCGGAGTCATACCAGAACACGATATTAAGGTCAATTGGGTAGTCAGTGACTCTATAACCTCTAAACTGGCTAGAAAGCTCTAAAACAGCCATCTCACGCCATGCTTTTTCCTTTGGCGCTGTCCGCAGGAATGGTCTGCCAGTGGCCCGATTGACTGAAATAATCTTTCGGTTCTTCTGACTAGGGGTGTTACCTGGAATTGTTAAAATCATCTTCCATGTGCCTTTTCATGACATTCTCTGGTAAGAAATAGTAAATTGCTTTCATCTGTAAGCAAGTCACCATCTCTTCCGGCAATGTGGTGGCAATCCATGTCACCTGGAGGCCTTGCTATTCCGCACTTTGGAATATTTATCTTGAAATCTTCGCAACGGATTAGTCCGTCCTCGTCCAGCTTTTTGTTCGCTAGATTGGCTCGAACTTCCTGCCACGCTTTTGTTCTGCTTCCTACTTTTTTTAGGGAACCACGGCGCAGGGGTTTCGATGAACCCACCAAGGGAGTTCGTTTCATCGCTACCAAAGTTCCTTTTCATCAACAGGCTTGGTCCCTTTCTGAGAGCGGCTACCCTTGCCTTTACCTTGGACTTCGTTGCTTTTTTGCGCCGCTTTGGAAGTGATAGCTTTAAGTTCATCGAGCCGCCCCTCATCTTTGAGGCGACCAAAGTAACCACGCTTCCGCTTGCTACCACCAATAGCGCCAATTCTCGAATGGAAATCGCTTCCATACTTCTCCTTTTTCGTCTTCTCAGACCGTTTCACTGATTCACTATTCGCTGCCATTATTTCTCCTCTGGGAACAACGATTGTAATTGGTTGGCAATCATTCGCATCATCTTATCGTAGTAGGCTGGGAAATCTTCTTTTCTTCCCCCTTTAGCCATGTGCAGTGCGAAGAGGATTGACCGCTGATACTGGGAGGGGGTCTGTTGTCCCTCCACAGTAGCATTTTCCTTTGGCAAATCGTTTATGTCAATGTCATTAGTTTTGAAAGCAAGCCAACCGCCCTGTTTCCAATACTTATCCATGTCAGAGAAATCTTCGTTAGAAATCTCCTCCATAGAAGTAAAGGTCAGTTTCACAGAGCCATCAGCTTTTCTGCTTGGTGAACTCGTTAGTTGAGCCTTAACAAGCAATGGTTTCAGGGCGTTGGCTTCATCCATGATTACTCTACTTTCTTAATGGTCAAAAATCCATTGCGTGGGTTTTCAACAACTTGCTTATCAGCTGGAAGCTCACAAGCAGTATCTCGCTCATCTTTACTAAAGTAGTAGATGACTTGCTTTTTACCACCACGCAGCGTAACTTCTTTGCTGTTTAAGTGGTATGTAACACCTTTTGAGTTAGTGTGAGTGTAGTTCATAATTATGCCTCCTCGTGGCGTGATTCAATTATATCGTTTGCATCGAACAATTCTTGCTGTTTTTCATCGCTGGTCATTTCACGGTCTGAAATAACCTCACCAGTATCAGTACGGCTACGGATAACACGGCTTAGTTCATAGTCGTATTTGACTTCGACTGTAACTTCACGGCGCTCTGTACGTGTCGCAACGATATTGGCTAGTTTAGTTTCACGAGCTTCTGCGGCTTTAACATCAGAGTTAAGTTCTGCCATAATGCTCTTTTTTATTCTCTTTCTGACCCTCAGTATCACGGTAAGCATCAGCAAGTTCCCTCGCACGATTCTGCCATTCTACTTCATTAAGTTCACAAAGAAGCGATTCACTGATTTTAACAATCTTTGGAGGAAGTTTTTGGGCCTCCTTTTCGATTGCTGGCGTTTCTTTGACTTTTTCAACTGCCATGGATACTCCTCATTTATTCTTGCTCTTACAATTTGATATTGCTTACATGGACAGGGGCAACATTTACGGTCATCATGATGTGTAAACCCTGCCCCCATATTCAAATGCTCGTCCATAACACCTACCTTGAACTCCGCCTCACTAGAATGGAATGTCTTTTAGGTCAATTTTATCTTCGCTAACAGGCGCTGATTGGTTTGGTGCTGCATCAGCGTCACCCTGACCATCATCAGTCCATTCAGCAGACTCACGAATTTTATTTTGTAGCCATTCAGGTAGCTTACCGAATACTTCCATATCTGGGTCCGCCATAGAAAAGCCAACAACTTCATTCACACCCTCTGCTGATTTCTTGGTGGTCATAATCGAACCGACATTGGCATAGGTTTTATCGCCAGAAACATTGTGGACAACCTGTAGCTTACAGAATTTGTCGAGCAACTTGGTGATGTCAAATCCATCAGCCTCTGCATCCTTGAAAGGAACGCCTCGCCAAGAGTCAAGGTCTTTACGCAAGTTTGCCTTGCTATTCATCGACAGCGTGTAGGTTTTGCTGATAGAGAATGGGCGACCATCTTCCATCGTAACTTTTTCACCGTCATCATCTTGGAGCAATTCCCAGCTCAAGATAACCTGACGAATATCCTTGCTACCGAATGCTTTTGAAGTAACCGTCTGTGTGCCAATATCAATCATTTTGTAGCATCGTGCTAGGTAGACGCCTGCTGGGACGAGTTCAAATTCACCGCTCCCACCGACACTAGCTGTAATTGGTTTTGTACTCATATTAGTCTTTGACCTCCTTTACTTCCACCGTTGACATAATCATTTCTTCGTCATCTGAAAACTCAACAGGTTTGTTGTTAAGCAAATCAAGTCGGTCATCAAATGGCAATTCCATGTGGTCTTTAATGTAATGTTCACGCTCTTCGTTCGTTTCAAAGTAAATGTTTATAGTTGTTTGAATATAAAATTTACCGAACTTTTTCTTTTTTTCTTCGCTCATTTTATGAGTCCTCCTTTGGCTCTGCATGTGCAAGTAGCCCTTTCTTAGTTTTATCCATTAGTCTGTAACAGGTGATAACTGCTACAGCCCAGTCTATACATTCTTGGACCGTAAGCCCAAGTTCACTGGCATACACAAGCGAGAAACCACCATCTTTACGAGCAGAAACGGTCAGTAGGTCATCTGCTGGTGGGAATCCCATTTCACGGCGACATAATTCATAGATTGCAAGCTGGATGAAGTAGCTGTAGTAAACGCCCTCAGGTGAAGCAGCGTCCTTGCTCTTTGATGCATTGCTAGTTTTCCAGTCAGCCGTGACACGCACAATTTCTTGGCCATCAAATAAGTCTTTCATTGGGTGAGCTTCAACTGGGATACCTAAATCACCATCGTATGTACCACAGACGTTATGCTCCATTGAGTAAAGCAAATCTTCTGCGCCATAAAGCACTGGTCGCACATCATTCCACCAGATGACAAACTGTTCAAATGCTTTCTTGGCCATTTCAACATCGCCTGGGAATGCTTCCATAGCTTTGTCATATTCAGGAGAATCAACATCTTCAATTGCTTCCTTAATGTTCCACATGTATTGCTCGCCAATATCAAACATTGGGGGTCGTATAGCTGGGATTTCCATCTTTGGTGTGCCATCTTCATTGTTTACTGGAACTTCGACGGGCAACTTCAAATCCTCAGCATCTTGTAGTGTTTTTTCATCGAACAATTGCTTTTGCTCGTCAGTGAGGTCAACAACTGCGATTTTTTCAACTACTTGTTCTGGTACATTTGGGTTAAGCGTAACATAATGCTCAATTGCATCATGTACAACTGAACCAATGTCTGCACCCTGCTTCTGGCGGCGCAGGTAAGCGTCTGCTGCGCTTTTGACTATTGGGATGAGTTCTTCATCGTCTGGCAACTTTCCAAGCATCCTGAGCGTTCCTACGTCCTTAGAAAAGCCAATCTTTTTTGTACCATCGTCGCCAACAAAGTCGTAGAAGCCAAAAAGCTCACGCATTGCTAGGCCAAGTGGCCACGTCATCAGACCTTTTTTCTCCAGGGTGTCACCAAGTAAAGTGGTCGTACCTTTAGGGTAGATAATCTTGCTCCATGCCTTTGCATCATCTTCAGGCAAATCCCAATCTATACGTTCACGAACATAATAGCGGTGTGCTTTATCTTTGTAGTCTAGTTTAATAGTACCGTCGTACAGAACCTTAGTGATGTCACGAAATGCCATTTTGTACCTCTTTTCTTTCTTTAGTTCTAATTACGTTACATTTATAGCATCTGCGTTGACCTTTATTCTTTTGAAATTCAGTCTGCGGTGGATATAAATGCCCTCTTTTGCAATATTCACTAACTGCTCTATCGCTTTTTCTAATATTATCTCCAAGCGTCATTGGTGTTAAATGTTCTGGGTTGACACAATTTCTATTTTCACAAGAGTGGTCAAGTGTCATCCCATCTGGTATATAACCAACATACACTTGATAAACTGCTCTATGCGCCATCATACATTTAACTTCTTTACCCTCACGGTATACAAACTGACCATAACCATTATGAGTTAAAATCCCATTCCAAAACCAGCAACCATCAGTCTTATCAATTTTTGCTTCAATCCTAGATTCAATTGGGATTCTTCTGCCCATTTTCTTGCAACGCTCCTTACTTCGTTATTACCTCTAATGTAGCACACAATAAGCCGAAAGTCAAGAGTTATTTTGCAATTTCTTTTCTCGAAGCTCTCATCATCTACATCGTATTTATCGGGGTATGTTCTATCCATCTCTTCGCCTCCAATGCTTTGAGTTCAGTGATACGCTCATCCCGACGCAATATTTCCGCCTCCAAGTGCGTAATTTTTTGGTCAAGGTTTGCGAGTGTTGCGGCGCTGTGCAGCCGTATGTTGAGTACTTCGCTGTTTGGCGTGTAGTTGGCGGTGATGTAATCCATAACATGCGCTATCTTTTCAATCTCACTAGATAACTCGACGCCCTCGTGCTTGCGGATTGCTCTCGATATAACGTTTCGTAGCTCACTCTGGTTACTCTGGGTCATTAGGTTGCCTCCTTAATTCGTTCATACGCTCGCCATAGTAGACCATACCTGGATACGTCAGATGTGGTCGTGTTCTTCTAATTTCGTCTATTCTCGCTTCATTGAGCTTGCGGGTGTGCCAGTCAGCTATCAGTAGCACATCTGAGTAGCGTGGGTCGCCATCTTCAACGCCTATCAACTTAAACAGCTCATTCTGTGTCGCCAGTGTAGCCATGTCATCTTCGTCAACAAACAGCGTGTCAGCAATTTCTTCGTTGCTCATACTATTTCACCTCCTTTAGTTTGTTACGTTCGGCTTCGAGTTCGGCGATGCGACATTTCAGGTTCTCAAACATTTGGTTAGTCATGCCGTTTGTGTAGTCGGCGACGTGTTCAATCTCTGCTATCCTCGCCTCTAGCTCGCTTACCATCTGCTTATTGTGCCAGTCGAGGATAAGGGTTTTATAGAACTCGACTTTTGGCGCTGGTTTGAAAACATTGTTCAAGCCATCAGTGTTCGCTGCGTGGTATATACCATCTAGTATCTCATCTAGCTCTTGTGTGTTGTCTGTCATAGCTCTGCCTCCAGTTTGGTTAAGACATCGTGTAGGTTTTCTTTTATTTCGTCTACCTTATCCGACATGTATTTATTTTGTGACTCCGTAGCCTCTCTAGCCGACAGACTTGCATCTTCTTCGGTTAAATAAAACCTACTATGGTCACTTCCTATAAGGCTATCTCCGCTTATAGTAAAATATGATTGCTCGGTGCAAACACCGCCAGGCTCATCGCTATAGTGATACTTGGTTTTGGCGTTAAAGAAATACTTTGCCGATTCATCGGTGGTCTCTATCCGTTGGATAGCTCCGACCACGACTTTTTTTACAAAAACCTGTCCTGCTGTTAAGTCTAGGTTCAAATATCCCCCATCTGTCCACATTGTTGCAGTTGGGTATTTCAATATAACACGCCATACCTCTTGCCCTATTTTAATGTCTTCACTAGCCTGATTATCCATTTAATTCTCCTGCCTCTGAGAGGGCTATTGTTAGTTTTAGGAGGGCTTTTAAGGGTGTATAGTCTACAACTGATAAGGTATCTAACCTGTCGCCAGTCCAGTAGCCAGCAGACCACCTAGTGTTTCTCATTGTTGGTATTAGTTCAAACCTACCATATCGTTTGATTGAGCGTGGCAACTTCTCTAGTAGGTAGTCTGAGGTGTAGAGAGGTTGTCCATTTTCATCACCGTGTTGCCAGTCAGTCGGCTTCCACCCAGTCTTTTCATACACCTTTTTACACAGCTTAAATAGCTCACTAGCTTGATTAGTGTCTGTGGGGTTAGTCATCATCTCTCTCCTCTTGAGTATCGTCCTCCAATGCTTTTAATAGGTTCTGCTCGAACTCGTCAACAATTGGTTTTTCGTAAAAAGTGTCCACTTCTTTCGGCTTTGCTTCCGCCACTAGTTCTTTATAGAGTGAGGTGAAGGCTTGTTTGGCTTTAGATACCATCGCCTCTTGATGGGCAATATACTTTTCATCGGCTAATCCCACTGTATTTAGAGATACTTCGTATCCTTTATCAAATGCAGTGGTGAGTATTTTATCGAGTCTTTCGTTATAGTTGGTCATTGGCTAACTCATCTTTTCATCAATGGCTTTAATAATCAAATCAAGAGCTTCGAGTAATTCGTCTGCGGAAACGCTTTCTTGCCCATATGTATTGATAGAGCGATTTAATTCAAATCTAAATGTTTTAAGTTCTTCCATTTTAATTCCTTTCGTTATAGTTGGTCGTTTACCAATCTTTCTGATAATTTTTACTCTCCAATTATTATTTGGCAATAAACATCTTGTTTCTGCATCATAGTAGTCAAACCATTTTCTATAGCTGCCAGAAACTGCTTCGACCTCATGTGTCAGTGATGCATGTACTCTTAGCACCTTATTTAGCAATGGTTGCTCAAAATCAAACCCACGAGGCTGTTTCAATATTTTCATAAATCCTCCTTTGCTTGTTCAATTAAAAACTTGTCTTTCGGACAATTTGGGTCAGCATATACTTTCATGCCAAACAGCTCACCAATCTTTACTCGATTGTTGAACATATCACTAGGCATCACCAAAATATGAGGTGTTGTAGCATCTATTTCCATTATCTTTTGGTGGTTTTCCATGATGAAATCTATGCCTGGAAACTGCATAATTTTGTCAGCAGCATTAGTAAGCACACATCCATTTGGAAGATTTATTATAAATTTTCCATTCTTTGCAATCAAACGCTTACAAACAGCTACTATTACATCAAAATCTTCGCCAGGCATATCTTCTCTGTCTGGAGAAAAAGCTATCACCCAACAACTCCAATCAACTTATTACGCCGTGCAATTTCACGGTTCACTAAGTCAACATATTCGCCTATAGTAGCCACCTGCTCTTTGTAGGATTTCTCAAACTGACCGATACTAAGCCCAAGCATAATGCACCTATTTTTAATACTTTGAAAATCATTGAACATATCGTTGTAGATTGACAGCATTTTGTACAAATCCTGCCAACTCCACTTTTGAAGATTATTCTTTTTCATCGCCGATAACCGTTCCATCTGGCAGAGTCATATCCTCTCGCCTTTGTGCCTTTTTCTTGCCAGCTAAAGTTGCCTCATCGCCGATGACAACTTCGCAATCTGTACAATACGGTCCACCATAATCTTGATAGGCTTCCTCAGTAATATCGACATTGTGGTTATAGTGGCTTGCGGCATGAGTTTCAGAAAATGTCTGTGTATGCCTAGCCCATGTTCGCTTGTTTTTACGGTCTACCTTTGTAATTACAAGTGTTGCTTTCTCGAACTTGAGTAAAAAGCCCTTCTTCCAATCTGGGTCATCATACGCTGCATGAATTACCATATCTGTTATTTCTTCTGACGCTGATTTCATGATACTGCTCCTTACTGCATTACTTTGATACTATCACACGATAAGCCCATTGTCAATAGCAATTCCAAATTGGTTGTGGATAAGCTAAAATAAGGGTTGCTGGACATCCGTTGATAGCTCCTTACTATTCTCTTCCTGTCCAGCAATTTGGAGTTCGACTGCCCCAGGGAAAATCTTCTGGACTTTCTCAACGGCAGTCAACTCCTTTTCTGGAAATTCAATCTTTGGCGGCTTGATAAAGTCCCACAGGTATTTGTACACTGCATCATATCCCTCAGCAACGAGGAAATCTCCCCAGTCTTTATATTTCTTTGGTGGTTGATGCACTCGGTAACTACAAACATCATCTAGTGCCTCACGTACTTTATCGCCAGCGGCATCATTGTCCCCAGCATACACAATCTGAATACCATTTTCTTTACAGTATTTTCCAAGTCCATGTATCAATTCTTTTTGGCTCGATGATGGTGTTCCTATCCACGGTACAGCACAGTAATCCAGCACAGCACAATCACTTGAACCCTCCACCAAGAATAGAGGAGAGTTGCTAGGGTTGAGGTTCTGTAATCCATAAATAATTGGTCGTGCATCTTTCAGAAATGTAAAGCGCCGCTCACCTGATAAATGGCGCATTTGGCTGAACGGTATTTGGGTTTCACTCATGTTGAAATAGGGGATGTAGTAGCTATTCTTTTCCTCGAGCCAGCGCCAGCCCATAAAATCAAGTGTTTCCAATGGAATTGTCTTAAATTCATGAGTTCTAGGTATCATTGGAAGTGATTTCCAATATTCCATTTGGTCAAATGTTTTGTAATTAGCCATTCTAAGCCTTTCTGAGTCGTTTTTTTTGCTAGAACGCACTCGTACACTATTTTGATTGTTAAAGTCGTTCTGGGTGTCCCCACGCAAGCCAGGGAACGCTTTTGTGATATGGTAACGTCCACAACCTGCATGACAATTTGCAAACCAGTCATCCTTATAGATTTGCACACTGGGGTTGTCATCATCATGTGTTGGACACTGCGCCAAAATGTAACGATGACCATTTTTATACTTCAACCCAGCCTGCTCTAAACATGAAAGCACATCAGTTTCAGTGAAAGTATCTTCTGGGAAATCGTTTGTCATGCTAGTAATCTTTCAAATACTGCTTGAATAACATTGGTAGTAACTGCATTTCCCATCATTTTATAGCGTTGGCTATCGCTCATTGGTATTCTCATGCTGCGCTCTCCAATCTTCCATCTCTTAATTTCATCACAAAGTGGTGGCTCTTTTTTGCTGTAAAGCGTGATTTCCGCATGTACAGCTGCACACAGAAGTCCATACTATCTTCGGCTACTTCAATCACTTTTGTGCCAGCCTGTGCAATCGCACCAGAGCCAACAATACGACCCATTCCCTTTATGTTTGGCGCTTTGTTGATGTGGCTGATAAGGATTATAGTTTTCTTTATCCGCTTCATCAGCTGATTGAGTTTCTGCATAAATATTCGCTGAGCAACATATTCACTCTCACCCTTTATACTTTCAGCACCCTCAAAAGCAAATTGCAAGTGGTCCAAGAAAATAACATCTAAATCTCTATCTGTGAACCAACCCTCAATCAGTGTTAGTAGGTCATTCAAATTCCATGACTTCACTAAATCTTCCTGTGGCATAAAGTGGATATTATCTGTTTCCATGACATATTTCTGCATATCGTACTCGCCAAGAATATCTCGCATTCGTAGGAAAACATCTTCTCCAGCATCCTCCAGAACAAGTAGACCTACTTTTTTACCGCTCAGGATTGGTGATTTCAAAAAATTGAGTCCAATTGTTGATTTACCAATACCAGTATCACCATAAAGCAACACAATTTCATAACCATTTTCACGACCATACCCACCGCCAAGATACTCATCAAATCCTTTATCGAAGGTAGTGTACAAACCAGTTCTACCCCAAGTTTTTTGCAACTTGGTAGCCTCTTGAGCAAAATCCCTGAGATATACAATTTGCTTACTTAGTCCCACGACTTTGTTCCTCTTTAGCTTTTTTGTATTCCATTAGTGCTACCTGATTAGTTGCTCCAATCATCACACCTCTGAAGTAAATATCCTCTCGGTCATTTTTCTCATCATAAACAGTTTTCATTTCTGGCTTGCTCATATCCCAATTTACTGGAAATGGAGTATTTTCTAACAGTGGTTCGTAGACGATATTTGCATTTTCATGCTCTTTTTTAGTGCGTGTGAAGTAGTCAATAATTTTTACTGATTTATCGAGAATGTCCATTGCTCGATTTAGTGTGGGAACAAATTGTTCAGTTTTTCGTTCTTCACGTAAATCCCTTTCCTGTAATCGCACCAAGTAAGCATTAGCAACAGTTTCACCATGTGCCTGTTTAAGTTTTTCGCACCAAGAATCAATATGACGATGGTTCATGATTGGCAAACTATATTTTTTTACCACCAAATAGAAATTCTTTTTTACCTCATCTTTTGGTGCTTCAGTTTCTTCAGAAACTTGCTCGACGGGCTTGCCCGTAACTACGTTAGTAGTTGTTTCTGTTGTATTCTCTGTTAATGGAATGTTAAGTTTCTTCACATTGGAAAGTGAAGTTTCTTCACTATCGGAAATTAGCTTTTCAATAACAGAGGTATTTACTCTGAAATGCATTGTTGGTGCGCCGTTTGCTTTAATTCTTTTTTCTTCTAAAACACCAAGTTCAATAAGCCTTTCTCTAACTTTTCGTTGTTGGTATGGAGTGAGGAATGTTTCTTCCTGAAATTCAGCTATTGTTTTATAAAAAAATCCATCTGTTCGTTTTGTTTTGTCATTCCAGTAATAGCACTGTTGCCAGAAAAGCGCTTCATTTATTCCTCCAAGTACTTTAGCAACTTGAGGAAAAAATACTATTGGCTTTTCTAGTATTATTTTTAGTGATGCCATTTGTCCCCTCTCTTTCTTATACCCTATTGACTATCGAGAGTGGCTTTGATATACTCCAAGTAGTTGAAGCATCAAAGCCCCTGTCCCAGCAGGGCGCTTTTCTTTTCCAGTAGATTTGTAGTTGAAGCAAATCTATTTATCATCATAGCACTAAACTCCCTACTTTAGAAGTACGCTATATATGGTGTTTATAAGCCAATTTTGAACGCTATAATTGACAATTGCCAGTAGTATTACTCCATCGACCAAAAATAAGAGTGTCCAAAATATTTTGCTTGCTATGGCACAAGCGCTTTTATAAGACCTGCGGCGATTATTCCTAGCATGAACAGCAACATATACTCGACTGCTATTACTAAAACCCTGAACCATAATTTGTCCCATAATTTCCCCCATTTATTAAGCATTTTCTTCTATCCTCCGTTGTAATCCTGCTGGGCTTTCTTTTGGTGCGACCTGCTGCAACTCGTAGCTTTTAATTCGGCGTTTTTTCATCACTTCTGGTGAACCCCAATATTTACCCTGCTCCTGAAATTTCTGGCGTGTACGCCGTATGCTTTCAAAATTTACAGTCCGAATTAGCTCTATTTGAGTAGCATTCAAATTCATACCCAAAATTCGTTGCATGAATTGTATAAGCAATTCTTTGTCGCTATCTCTTGGTGAAATGCCAGTCATACGGCTCGGCAGATTTTCATCTAGCAGTTTTTCAGCACCAACTTGAGTTTTAGTTTTTTTCATCGTCTTTTACTCCTCCTTATGCTTTTCATAGAACTTTGGCTTATTTTTCACAAAGAACTTGAACAAAGCGCACTCATCGGCTCGACCAACCTCTGTCCACACTTCATCACGAAATCCGCCAGCTTCTTTTTCTACTCGAATTGTTTCTACTCTACCAAGTCGTTCAACAGTGCCAGATAGGTCATACACTTGTAGCACTTTTGAGGGGTCATTTGGGTCTTTACGAACACCACGACCAATCATCTGGTAGTAGAGTGCAAGGCTCATAGTTGGTCGTGCTAAAATCACGCAGTCCAGTTGTGGCACGTCAAATCCAGTTGTGAAGACACCAACATTGAAGAGGTGCTTAATTTCTCCACTCTTGAATTTTTCAATGATAGCTTCACGCTCTTTCATCGGGGTCTTGCCTGTAACAATTTCAGCTCCCAACTCCATACCACGCACTAACGCCAATGCTCGCTCTGCTTGTCGAATGCTTGAACAAAATATCAGTGAACGCTTGTTATGCTTGTCTGAATATTCTACTGCTTGAGCAATTCGCCTCAGCCGTTTTTCGTTCCAGAACATCTGTAAGCTCTCATCACTGAAATCCGCACCAGTGGAATTTGGTCGTAACTTGCTTGCGTCAACAGTGTCGCAAAAATACTGGATAGGTGATAGGTAGCCATCTTTAATCAGGTCAGCGGTTTCAATTCTGTAAGCAATCCGCTTGAAGAAAAATGGGTGTATGCGGTTAATCATTTTGAGCGTTGCCGTGTAGTAGAGGCTATTCCCCTCTGTAACATACTTCTGAACAATTCGGTATGGTGTTGCAGTCAGCCCACATACTTTGGTGCAGCCAATGGCTTTCAAAAAGCTTGTCAGCATACCCAATTCATTTCGGGGGTTTACTCCATGACATTCGTCAATAATGACATACTTGAAATGTGAAAATAGTTCTGGCTTTTTGTAGATTGAACCAATAGTTGCATAGGTGTATTTTGCAATTTCTTTTGATTTCAGGCTTGCGCTGTAAATGCTTATGTCATCAATTCCATAGCTCTTGAGCTTATTGTAGTTTTGCTCCAGAATTTCCTTTGATGGTTGCAAAATTAGTACAGGTGCATCAAGTCTATGGCAAATGTCAGCGATGATGAGCGACTTACCAGCTCCAGTTGCTGCCTGGATAACAAATGGCTTTTCGCTTTTTTGCAGTAGTCTTACCGCAATGTCGCTTGCTTCCTGTTGATATGGTCGTAGTTTGTAGTTCATAGCATTTTCCTTATTGCTCGCATAACTCCATTTACATTATGTGGCTTTATTGAGTTTCGTTTTTCAAAAACGATATTTATCTTTTTGGCTACTGGCAAATTGCCAAGTAGTTTGTTGCAAGGTTCACACACCAAGCATAAATTATTTTCATTGTCTGTGCCGCCATGCGAAAAACTGAGAATATGCTCGATTGTAAGCTCATCAAATCCCAGTCTTGCAGTGCAGCAAAAGCACATTTTACCATCTCTATTTGCTAGCCGTGCTTTTTTGGCTCGTAAGTTTTGGCGCTTGCGGTCCACAGCTTTCCATGCTTTATTATTCTGGTAAGCGTTCCAGGCTTCTTCGCTTTCGCCTGTAAAAGTTAGTACCCCAGTATTGCGGCGGTAAATAACCGAAACGCCATTGACAGTTTTGAAACGTACCGCTTCATAGGGGTTTGTGGGGTCTAATACGACCGCCCCACGCTTTGTAAGCCATTTTTTAAATTTACCAAAATTGTCCATATCACCTCCGTAGTTTTTCAAAATGGGATGTTATTTGTTACTTTCAACTGTTCCAGTGTGGCCCATTTGCCATCCCATGTAACGGATGCGCTATGCATGCGGCACAAACTGCATAAGTCATTTTCATCTGGTAAAACTTTCTCTTTGTAGATGTTACAGAGTGGGAAGCCCTCGCCATCATTATTCATTTTGGCGAATGTGCTTTTGCTCAAAAATTCTTCACCCTCTGAGCTTTTGAATACTTTCAGCCGTCCCCCATCTGTGGCATAGTTGTCATTCATGAACTGCACCCACTTTTTGGCCATTGATTTTAAGCGGTACTGGTCGAACTGAGTTATAGAGCCGTCGCCGTTTACTCTGTATGTGCTGTAGGCGCTTGCGCCCATCTTGAGGAACTCAAACCACTTTTCGCCATTTGCGTAAGATGCTTTGTACATTACAGCCCCCCTCTTGCAACCTTGCTTGATGGGGCGTAAGTTTCAACTAATCTTAGTTCAAACTCTTTACCTGTTTTTTGGTTGATGAAAACAATTGTGTTTTTTTCTGTGTCAACATGGTCCACTAAGTCTGTCATGATGTCATGCTCTTGCCCCATCATCCCATAAGCGCCAGCAACTGGATTTTGTGCAATGATGTCGTAAACAATGTTCAAAAATGTTTGAGTTTCCATTACTTTACCTCCAGCCAGCAATAGCCAGCTTGATTACATAAAAATTCTGTGTGTGTGCGGTCTTGAATGTCTTCTGTGAGTGCATTTTCTTTTAATGTAAGCGTTATCATTTTATGCCTCATCGTCTTCATCGTTTACAATTTGCTGCGCTAGATATTCAGCACAAAGCCATACTATAGAGTTTTTGAACGTGGTTTCATTGGTAATATCAAAAGCTTTTGCCAAAACTTCAAGCGGTTTTTCTCCATACATATCGGCTATTTCTTCAAGTGTAAGCCATAGGCTTTCAGCGTGTTCATTATATAGCGCCTCTGTCTGGTAGTAGTAAATCATTCCACCAAACCCACCAGTAGCACCATAATTTGCTAAATCTTTCAATTCATCTTTTTCGTGATTGTCCAAAAGATATTTTTTGAACGTGTTTTCTGTAGTTTCCATTGTTGTGTAACCTTTCAGCTTTTGCCTATGAACACCCACACCGTTATAGCTAGGGTCATAGCAGAAGCAAGTTATTAGTTGTTGAGTAATTGCTTGATTATGTTGTCAACAGGTGTAGTTCCCGGTGTCATCTCGAAATTCATGTTTTACCTCTGTAGTTTTCTATTTGATGATGATTGAGTATATGCCATATAGTGCAAGCGCAACAGTCAAACTATTGAACGCTTTTACTTTGGCGGTGTCCTTACTGATTAATTTATACTTGTTTTTTCCTACTTTCAATTTATACATTGCTATATTTTCCTTTTTATTGTTTTTATGTTTTGTCGATTGATGGACCAGCTGCAACAGTACCTAGAGCTATATTGTTTATTGATGATTAGCCTTTCATCGGCGGTAGTGTTGCAGACTGTAAATGTTCATCTATATAGTGAGCTTGCCCTTATTTGCTTATCTCACTGTCTAAAGTATAGCACACCATAAGCCCATATGTCAACACTATAAGCCCATAAAATGCAAAAAAGCCTGTGTATAACTCTATAAAATGCTTGTAATAACAGGGGTGAAAGTGCTATAATTATAGTATAAGAAAAGCGCAAAATATAGCAATACAAACACAAAAAAGCACCTTTACAATTTGCAGCACCAAAAAGAATACAAGCCGCCAAAACGGCACAACGCCCCGCAAGCCCTATTTTGTGATAAAATGCAAGCATGAGAGCATATAGAAAAATCACACCAAAAGAAATAGCCGAACACAAAGCACTAGAGGCAACTCTGGGTAATGGTAGCGCTGCACAAAGGGCCATAAATCCCACGATATTGAAACCTGGGGATAGAGCATGGAGAATTAAGAAAAAAGCAGAAAATGAGAATGCTTTAGATTACATTGAAAATAGCCTACAACAGATTGGAGTTGATGCAGTGCAGAGGGTGGGGAAGATGGTGAATAGTGTTGATGAAAGAGTAGCAACCAAAAACGCACATTTTGTAATTGACCACATTAGGGGTAAAGCGGTACAACGACAAGAGGGAAAGCACTTGAACATCAATATAGAGGCGGTGCTTGATTAAACCGCTTGTGAGCCTCTGTGGCGGCCGTTAGCGTATCAAATGCTATATGTTAGCGTAACAATATGAAACGGTAATGTCTGAAAATGTATATTGTGCGACACTATCCACCTCTGTTGTTAGCGTAACAAGATAATTAGCGTAACAGTACACACTACATATAGCGTAGCGTATCAGGCACCCTCTTCTCTTGGTGGGCCATGTACCCATACCATGTATACATACATCATCATTATTACTTGATAAATAATAAAAAGATTTTATAATGATATAATGAGGTAGTTATAGGGGGGTAGGGGTGGGGGGTAGTCCCCAAAGGGTGGTGTGTCGCAGGCTATGAGTGAGTATTATTACGGTACTATCCCTATCTCGCTACGACTGCGACCCACTAAAAATTTCTCCTCCCATATTTTTTCTACCCAGTATTTTTTACCCTCTGTGACCTTACTACAGGCTCTGTATTCAATCTTTCTTCCTTTGGTGCGCTCCTGCTCCTCGGATGAGTCGCAGTCGCTTATAATAGGCTTTAGGGGTATGAGCGCTAGTATTGCCTCCGCTGTAAGCCGCTGAACGTGCAATAAGATTTCCCAATACTGACTGAAATAAAAAACGTGTACCCCTACTACGAAACGCTATTGAATTTGAAACGCTAAAATGATACGCTAAGAGTATAATTATGAAACGCTAAGGAGCATCAAAAAATGGCAAAATGTTTGAACGATGGGGTTGAGTTTCAGCCAAAAAGAGCAACAGCAAAATTCTGTTCACCAAAATGTAGATTACAGTATGCTCGTAAAAATAATATTGATGAAAAAACTGGGGAGATTATTGATGAGAAGGTCGCTAAAATAACTAAGGATGCTCCAAAGCGTGAAGTATCTGAAAAAAAGCCTTACGACCGTGAGAAAAACTTGGCTGCGTTCAAGAAGATGGGGCTAGCTGAAGTTGAGTGGCTTACTACTGGTATAAAAGAGCTAGATGTGTTTCAGAAAATACCTCGTGGTCGTGTAACACAAATTCAGGGACCGTATGCAGTCGGTAAAACAACGCTTGCGCTTAATATGCTAGCTGGTTTGCATAATGTAAAAGTATTTTATGTCGATAGCGAAGCAAGTCTGAACCCAGAATTGCTGGCTGATTTGGAAGTAGATGCTGATAATTTCACTTTGTACAATGATTCTGCCTTTATCGAAGATGTCTATGAGGTGGTGCTGAAAGCCGCTCAGTCGGGCAAATATGACATGATTGTTGTTGATTCTTTGGCGAGCATGACGTTCCGCACCGAGCAGGACGGCAAAAGCACTGACCGAAACATCGGTCAAAAGGCTTTGGTTGTGAACAAGCTAATGCGTGTTGTGCCAATGATTTTGAAAAATACTGACACTGCACTTGTCATAATCAACCAGGAGCGTGAAGTGATTGGGAGTTATGTGCCGATGAAGTACACACCAGGCGGAATGGGTGTTCCATACGCTGCCTCACTTATTTTGGCGCTCAAAACGATTCCATCGTGGCGATTTCCCAAAGATGCTAAAAATGGGCTGTATTTAGGGCATGAAATAGAGGTTACAGTGGCAAAAAGTAAGGTTTCCCAGCCTCACCGCAAGACAAAAATCAAGCTATTTTACCCAGAACCAGTCCCACAAGAGGAAGTATCTGATACTCCAGCGTTTTAACTATGCCAAAGCTAAAATATCGTAAAAAATCCAAGCGAACTCACATCTATTTGCCAGAGCCACAGCTAAAAGTGGCGGCACAAATAGATAATTTTTCCAAGTTTGTACAGATAGCAGTCGATTTAGCACCCGACATCATGGCATGGGCGATACTAAAAGATTATGACCCAAAGAAGTATAATACAGGTAGGAAAGTTGAAGATGTCGTTGATAAATTCAATGAGCGATACCCCCAAAATGAGCTAACACAGAAAAGGCAAGGCACATGGCGCAAGAACTCCGAGAAGAAACAAGAGCTTTGGTAAGAAGCCGAATACCCGACTACCACAATTTGAGCCAAGAAGAGCAGTTGAAAGCTGCTATTAAGGTTATTGCCGAAGATTTCTACATCTACTGTGAGCGCAACCTGATGATTCAGGACAAAATCTCTGGAGAAATTGTGCCGTTTGTCCTCAACTGGGCGCAAAAACTGCTTGTTGAAGAGGTGATGAATGATATTGCCAATGGTCGCCCTGTTCGCTATATAATTCTGAAAGCACGGCAGATGGGGCTTTCAACGGTCATTGAGGCACTTGCTTTTTGGTGGACAACGACCCACCGCAATATAAAAACAGTGATTATCGCTCACGAAACCGATGCCTCAGCTAACCTTTATCAGATGTTTAAGCGCTACTTTGATAATTGCCATCCAACATTCCAGCCACGGCGAAAATACAATAACGTCAAAGGGCTGGTTTTTGATGTTGATGACCAAATCAAGGAGGAATATAAGGCGCAAGGTAAGCGTTCTCCTGGTCTTGGTAGTGAAATCAAGACATTGGTAGCAAAAGAGGGCAAAGGGCGCTCTGCCACTATTCACTTTTTCCACGGTTCTGAGGTAGCGTTCTGGGAGGCTAAAGCTGACGTTGTTTCATCAGCAATTCAGGCTGTTCCGCTTGCTCCATTTACCTTTGCTTTCTTGGAGAGTACCGCTAACGGTGTCGGTGGATTCTTTTATGATGAGTGGCAGTTTGCTAAAAAGGGTGAATCTGCATTTCGACCATTATTCTTCGCTTGGCATGAGCATAATGAGTACGAAATAGAGGGTACTTGCAACGGTATCTATGATGACGAAGAACTCGATTTACTCCGTATTTTTGAGGAAAAAAACTACGATAAAGCTAGCTGGGACCGTAAAATACTGTGGCGTAGGGAAAAGCGTAAGGAGTTTCGCTCTGAGCCAAAGAAGTTTTATCAGGAATATCCGAAAGACGACATGGAAGCGTTTCTATCATCAGGTCGCCCACGATTTGAGATTGATAAGCTGGTACGCATGGAGCAAATTGCTCAAAAAGCACCATCGCCTATGTTTGGACAGGTTGTCGCTAATCCAGACCCAACGGCTGTTGAAAAGTATATATTCAATGAAGTGGCTCGAACATTTCAAGACCAAGACCCATCACCACTCAAAATATGGGATTTGCCTGAAAAAACTGAGAAATATGTCATTGGTGTGGACGTTTCAGAGGGTAAATTGAACAATGAGTCCGCCAAAAAGGAAAATGACTACTCTGTGATAGATGTTACACGGCAATCTGACCTGAAAACTGTAGCAAGATGGCGTGGTCACATCGAGCCTGATTTACTTGGTGCGGTTGTCTATGCCATTGGCACTTTCTACAACACAGCGCTAGTTGGTGTTGAAGTAAATAACCATGGACTTACGACAGTCCAAAGTCTGCGAAATAAATTCTATCGAAACTTATTTATGCGTAAAAACTCTGAAGAACACCAGTTCCAAGAGCGCACTTCACTCATGGGTTGGCAGACAAATCGTAAAACAAAACCGAAAATCATAAACAACTTGGCGACAGCCATACGAGATAATGATATAATTGACTTGGATGTAGTATTCATCCGTGAATGTATGACCTATGTGGTCGATGACCAAGGTTTTACAAACGCACAAGAGGGTATGTTCGATGACACAGTGATGGCGAAAGCGATTGCTCTGTATCTAACAGATTACAACTCTCTGAATACTGAATACGCTAAAGAAAATATTCATAAGCCAGTAAAGAGAAATACAAATGCCACCAGAAGCACAAGCAGCAATAACCCCTCCGACTTCTCCGACATTACCATCGGCAAAACTCGCAACACCCGACACAGCGAAGTCATCGCCCGAAGACGAGCAGCACGAAAAGTTCACAGACGAGGCTGAGGAAACAGGACAGCTGACGCTCAAAGAGGCGTTGAAGCTGTATGATGATGCTAAAAAGTATGTTGATAGTGGTCATCGCTCAAATTGGGACAATTATTTCCGTGTCTACAAGGGTCAACGAGTTATCCGCAATTATGAGGGTGTTTCTGACCCTGTTATTCGTGAAGCACATACAATTATTGAAACTTTGGTGAGCAATATCGCTTCTGGCAATCCTCGATTCCATTTCTTGCCAACCAATGAAGAGCAGGTTCATGACACAGAAGTTATGAATGAAATGCTTGACTATTTCATGGTTGATAACCAAATGGGCTTGAAGAACCAAGAGTGGGTGCGTGAAATGTTGCTTTACGGCACAGCTGTTCTTGGTGCAGAGTGGCGCAATGGAAAACCATTTATCTTCAACATTCCAGTTCGTGATTTCTTTGTTGACCCAACCTCGACTGGCTTAGTAAATACGCTTAACCCAGCTGAATATGCTGGTTATGTCTATTTGCAGAACAAAGAATACCTAAAACGCCAAAAAATCTACAATGCTGAAGAGAAAAAGTGGGTTGACCGCTACAACAATCTTGAAAAGATTGGACCAAAAGACGGTGGCAAGTCTGATGACGCTGATAACAAGGGTATGGACAAAGAGTTCAAGGATATGTTTGCTGGTTCTACTCTTGGTGATGATGCCGCTAAAGACCAGGTATTCATTATTAAGCTCCACCACTTGCCTACTGGTCGTATTTACGAAATTGGCAACCGCAAAGAGTTCATCTACAACGAAAAAACATGGTGTCAGCGTGATGAAATGACTCGCCTAGCTGAAGTTGACGGTCCAGAGGGTGAAACTATCGAAGTTGAACAAAAACTCAAAGAAATTGAGCCATTTTTGCCGTTTGCAGTGCTTCGTGACTATATCGACAGCTCACAGTTCTATGCTGAGGGTGAAATGGCACTGCTTATCTATGATGCGGAGCTTCTCAATGACTATGAGGCAATGCAGGTTGATAATAATGCCTATCAAAATACACCGATGTACTGGATTGACCCTCAGTTTGCTGATTTGGCGGCTGAAATTGAAACTATCCCTGGTGCGGTCTATCCAATTCCTCACAATGCAATGGGTGCGCTAGAGCGACCACAGCTTTCTGGCGACTTGGACAACAAGCAAGAGCGCATTATGCAGCGTATGCGCCGTTCTACGGCTGCTGATGAGGCAGTACAGGGTGGTTCTATTGCGAATAGCCGTACAACTGCTACTGAAATCTCTACACAAATGCAACAGGCTCAAATGCGCTTTTCAACGAAAGTTTCTAACCTCGAAAATGAGGGATATGCTCAACTCGCAAGCGTCATATTCAAATTGGTGCAGATTTTTGTCACTAAGAAGACTGCTATGCGTATTGTTGGTAAAAATGGCGTATTCTTCAAAGACTTCGACCCATGGGAAGCTGATGGCGAATGGGAAATCCATGCACAGCTCGATACTACTATCAAGCAAAAGCAGATGGAAGTTGGTCAGAAAGATAACCAAATATATGAAATCCTTTCTGACGACCCACATGGAATCTTTAACCCAGTTGAAATCAAGCGCTGGATGCTCCAGAAGATTGACCCAAGCCTCACTGATGATGCATTTAATAAACTACTCGCTCCACCTACTCCTCCAAAGGAAGATATTAAAGATGTTGCCGTCATAAATTACAAGGATGCGAGCGAATTCACAAAAATGCAGATGGAAGTTAAAGCTGGTTATCAGCCAGATCCTATCCATGAGGCTAAAGCTCAAATCGACTTAATGGATTTGGCTGGTAGAGGAGCAGATATAATGTATCCTGCAACAGATAATAATGGTAAACCACTGCCAGGAATAGATGCAATGATGAATCAACCACAAGATGGCAGTGGTGCTGTACCACCACAACCAACACCAGCACAAGCCCCAGCTGGAATGGTTGCATAAACTATAATAGTAATATATTATAGTTTATATGGCTCATAAGACACCTACCAAAACAAAGATTGATGCATTAGGCAGGGTATGCACAAAATGTTTAATATTTAAGCCATGGGAGTGTTACAACGGAAACGCTAATGGTGTGAATGGTAAACAGGCTCGTTGCAAACAGTGTTGTAGAGAATATCTAGATGGTTGGCGTGATAGGAACCCAGAGAAGTTTCGTAGGGTAGGTTGGGCTTATGAACTTAGAAAATTATATGGGCTTACGGTGGACCAGTATTATGAGATGTTAGAAGCACAGGGTGGTGTATGTAAAATATGCGGTCTTACAAATATTACTAGTAGTGGTGAGGAGTTGATTAAAAATGGTAAAACTACCAATTTCCATGTTGACCACGATCATACTACTGGTAAAGTTCGGGGTATACTTTGTAATGCTTGTAACCGTGGTCTTGGATATTTTCGTGATGATGTACAATTATTGGGTAAAGCTATAGAATATTTAAATAAGCAGTAAGGAGCAAATCATGAAAACTGAACCAGTACAAGAGGGCGAGGGAAACATCGCTAAACGAATCCAAGATAAGCGTAAGCGTATGGAAGCACATCAACGTGCTGTTAGAGAGCGTACCAATGAAGCTCGCAAGGTAAAAGCACTGTACCAGAGCGCTTCTAGTAATGATTTACTAGCTGATATGCTCAATAAGTGTCAGTCTTTTATGGACTATCACCTAAAAATTGCCAAAGACGGTGTTGGCGCACAAAAAACTGGTTTCAAGCTCGAAGATGGTACTGAAGAGATAAAAAATGTGTTTTTTACACAGGAACAGCGTGTTTCTCACCTCGATAAAGCTGCTGGTATTGAAGAAATCATGAACTATATCCAGCGTCAAATGATTGCTTCTGAAGAAATTATCACACCAATTCAGGCTAAAAAACCTGAAACTGTTGTTGATGGCGAAGAGTCAGACAAAGCTGAAGCGTAGTTGCAACGTCTTTCTCTATGTTGTATTATTGAAACATAACCATCTATGGTGGTTAGCAATTTTCAATAAATCATAAGGAGAAATAAGATGCCCCCAACATCTACTACCCCTGCGGACAACTCTGCCGACAGCACGGCTGGTGCTACAACCGAGCAGACCCCAACTACAACAGGGACAGATACCCAGCCTGTCAACACTGACAACAACCTGGACGCATCAAAGTCAACCGATTCTGCGGCTGATGGCGACAAGTCAACAACAACCACAGATACTAATACGGAAGACACTCCTACCTCAGTCAAACTCGATGAAGATATTGACGATTGGGCGGAAAAGCGTTTTGGTGTAAAGCCAACCACTGATGAGCAACGCAAAGCTTATCAGGAAACTCGTAATGAGCAACGTGAGTTTACCAAGGCTCGTCAAGCCGAAGCTGAAGCTGCTAAAACGAAAGAATTAGCAGACGAAATAAAGAACTCAAAGCCTGAAAAATCTTCTGATGACGATGAAGACGTAGACCCTTTGGAGAGAAAAGTCCGTGAACTAGAAGAGCGTGACAATGCCAGAGAAGTCACCAGATTACAGTCTGAATTTTATCAATCGAATAAAGTGACCGAAGCCGAGGGCAAGGTAATTGTGGAAATCTTTAGGGAAAAAGTAGCGGCGGCTACTAGCCCAGAAGCGAAGCAGCGTGCCTTTGATGTTTGGAGCAGTCCAGAATCATTGCCTGACCTACTAGAAATTGCTAAGGCTCGAATAGCCAGCGGTAATGCTAGTGTCATCGCAGATGAAGCGGCTAAAAAAGAGGGTGAGAGAATTGCAAAGGAAAGTCAAGCCAATTCCCCAGGACGAGGCGCAAAATCACCTACCTCTGGTGCAAAAACTCCTGAGCAACAGCGATTAGAGCGTTTCTCGAAATGGGACTAATAACCCTTAGAGAAAGGTAACAAACAATATGCAAAACTATGCAACTGATGTTCTTGATAAAATTGATGAACGGTTTTATCTTGAATCAAAAACGAACTCTATCATCAACAATGGTGTTGAGCTTGAGTTCTCAAACGGCAATAACGCTGTAACCATCTACAACATGGATGTAGTTGCTGAAAACAACTATGTTCGTACTGGTACGATGCGCTATGGTCAGCTTATCGAACTTGGTAACGGTACTCAGACCTTTGTTCTTACTCAGGACAAATCGTTTGCCATTTCTATTGACCGTGGAAACCGTGAAGATAGCAAAATGGTCCCAGCGATTGATGAGGCTGTTAAACGCCAAGTCCGTGAAGTATCTATTCCAACGACTGATATTTACCGATTGAGTATTCTTACCAGCTATGCTGTTGCAAACAGCCAGGTAACGACTTCTGCTCTTTCAAACACGAATATCTTCCAGGGTATTCTTGCCGAGCGAGCCGCTCTTATTAACGCTAAGGTTAGCCTTGATGACATCGTTGTGTACATCGAGCCAACTGCCGAAAGCTATCTGTGGCGTGACCCAGAATTTAAGACAGCTTGTGACCGTACACACGCTGACCGTGCAACTGGTGTGATTGGTACTGTTATGGGCATGACCATCGTTGTCTGTCCTGCCAGCTACTTCATCGCTAACTTTGGTTTCATGTTGGTGAGCAAAAAAGTGCTTGTAGCACCTACTAAGTTCAACAGCATCCGAACCGGTGATGGTTTCGCCTTTGGTATTGACGGTATGGTTGCCATGGGTCGCCGTTACTACGATGCATTCATTCCACAAAATAAGGGTGTTGCGATTCGTCTTCGCAAAATCGCCTAGTCTTTAAGGAGGACTGAAATATGGGTAAAGTAGAAGTAAACCGAAGTGAAATTGCTCAAGAAACATCAACGATGGTTGTTGAAGCAGGTCTGTATCGCCACCCAAATGGCACAGAGGCAATAACTCTGTACGACCCACTTACTGGAAACGCACAAGCAGAAGCATTTGTTAGACTAGGATTTGAATTTGTTCGACCTGCAAAGGCTGACGAAATCAAAACTATCGTTGAAACAGCACGAACAGATGCAACTGTTACTCAAGCCAGCGAGCTGCAAAGCACCGTTGACAAGCTTGAGCTTGAATCGCTCCGCCGTAAGGTGGCTGAACTAGAAGCCGATAAAACTTCTGGTGAGGACGATGCAGCCAAGAAAGCTGCTGAAGAGCAGGCTAAGGCAGAAGCCGAAGCTAAGGCTAAAGAGGAAGCAGATGCAAAAGCTGCTGCCGAAAAAGCTGAAGCTGACAAAAAAGCTGCTGAAGAAAAAGCTAAAGCCGATGCAGTCAAGAAAGCTGCTGAAGAGAAAGGTAATAAATAACTATGTCTGATTTTAACAAACATGCTGACATGCCAGCTACTACTCGTGCCACGAACGCAACGCTTGCCGTTGCTGACCAAGGTGTTGTGCAAGATGTAACTACTGATGGTGTTGCTCTTACACTCCCTGCGGCTGCCGCTGGTCTGACATTTACTATCCGCCACAAGGGTCTTATGGTAGGCTCTACCCCAGGTGCAGTTTCCGCCAAGCGAGTTGGGTTCACTGTTGTCCCTAACGGTACAGATACTGTTTCTGGTGCAGGTTTCACTCCTGCTGCTGGCAAGGGTCTATCATTCGTGAAAGCTCTTGCAGTACCTGGCGACTATGTGAAATTGTCTGGTGCTACTGGTAACTGGAATGTCGATGGAATCGCCATGCAGAATACTGGTGGTATCGTCCGTATCCCTTAGTCGGGCTGACCGCTCTGAGAAACTCCTCCTACTATGGGGGAGTTTTTCTTATGGTTTTACGCTATAATATGTTATATGGCATCAGACAATCTACGAAAAATACAACAGGAAACAGCACAACGCCTTGAAAAACAGGCTGAATTAGACCGCCAAACCAAAAATCACCAAGATATTATTTCTTTATTGCAGTCAATTAAGCAGAATGATACGACACTTACGCAGGCTTTAATTGGTTTTTTATCTGGTCATACGACAAAAACAGAGGTAGTAAATCAATTAAAGTCTGTATCTACCCCTGATGTTGATAAGGTTGTTGTAGCTGTTGGAAAACTTGAAAAACTGGTTGCAAGTAAGGATGTAGATTTTACTCCTGTTGTTGAGGCTTTGAGGGCGGTTGAGGCACAATTAGAACAAATACCAAAAGAACATCAGGATTTGCCTGAGCCAAAAGAAGTGGATTTTGCTGAAACAAACCAAAAGCTAGATGCCGTTCTCAAAGCTATCCAAAGTCTTGATTTGGTAGTTGAAGCACCAAAAGTAGATGTCAAAGTGCCAAAAGCACAGGTAAATGTTGAAAAAGTTGACCTGACAGAGATAAAGAAGCCACTGCTTGATATTCTTGGTGCGTTTCAGTCGTTCGAGATTCCCGAACAGCTGCCTACTGATTTATCAACTGTTGAGGGCTTACTTGAGAAATCAAACGAGCTACTTACAAAGATTAAAGATAAGCCTATTGGCGGTGGTGGGGGCGGTGGCGCTTTCCCATATAAAGACCCAAGCACAGGTTTTTCCGTACAGGTGGCAACTGAAGCCGATGGCTCTATCCCAGTTACAATAAAAGGCGGTGGAGGTAGTGGAGGCTCTACAGGTGGTCTTACGGATGCACAACTTCGAGCCACACCTGTTCCAGTTTCAGTCGCTGGTGGAGCAACAGAGCTTGAGTTGGAAACTCAGACTGATATTTTGGAAGAGATACAGCAAGTAATCCAGGGAATTGCAACCGCTCGTGGTGTTGCTTCTGACCTGCGTGTTACTATTGTTGGTGGTGGCGTCACTACTGTTTCAACACTTACAAACCAGACTCAGGTTGGCGGCTATCAGGCTAATAATGAAATCCCAGCTATGATGAACCTCGCAGCACTGCAATCAAATATCAATAATGTAGCAATTACTTAGGAGAAATAAATATGCCAGTACAAAATAAGAACCTTGCCCTACTCCACCGCAAAGAGTGGCAAATGATGACTCCAGCACCAGTCGCAAGTGCTGCTGGCTCATTTATCATTTCTCCGCAAAGTGGTAATTTCAATATTGCTATGTTTGTTTCATCTGCTACTGTGCAATATCTTTACCATCACGATGAAGATGCTTTCGTACAAATACCAAGTGCCGCTCTTGCCGGTTCTTTTGGTGCGGGTGCTTGTGGTGAATATCATCCATGGTCACAGAACTATACTGCAAATGGTGGCTCAACTACAACGGTTCAAGTTGCAGCTGGAACACATAACATTACAGGAGTTGCCAAAGGAGCAATTGTAGAGTTTATCTCTGCTGCTGGTTCGAGTGGTTTAAGGCGTACAATTACTGATATTGATACTTCTGGGGGCGGTACAGGAAATATTATCCTTACGCTTGATAGTGCAGTACCTGTAGCTATTGCTAACGCTCACACGTTTAGACTTCTAACTGGTCGTTTTTATGTGCTAAGCGCAGGTACACTTGCCGCTAATGCTTACAAGGTATTTGATGTAGCTACACAGACTTGGACGGCTCTAAGCATTACTAACTTACCTGCAACCATTGCTACGGATGGTCGTCTGGTTTGTGCTTTTAATCACAATGAGAATTTTGCTACTGGTACAGCTACAAGTGGAGCTGCATCTACTTTAGTAGTGACTGGAAAGACTTGGACAGTCAACCAGTGGACAAATTACGAAGTACGAATTACGGCTGGTACAGGTGTTGGGCAATATCGAACAATTGCTTCAAACACCGCAGATACTTTAACTGTTTCAAGCGCTTGGACAGTTGTTCCAGATGCTACAAGCCAATATGAGATACAAGCAAACTCTGACTGGATTTATTTCTTAGGGAACAATGCTGTTACGATGTATCGCTACTCAATATCTGCCAATACCTGGACAGTATTAGCCCCTACAACAGCTCGTGCAGCAGCACCAGGAGTTGGAATGGGTGCAGTAGCTATTGGAACATCAGGAGAGCCTATATGGGCAAATGAAAGCACAATCCGTGATGGTCGTTACATTTACTCACTTCGTGGTGGTGGCTCTGGTGTGATTGACCGTTTTGACATCGCTGGTGGTACAGCTGGGGCAGGAGCGTGGCAAGCACTTACATTAGTAAATGGTGAAACATTTACTACTGGTTCTAGCACATTTGCTATGGGTCGTTACATCTTCATCCGTAAAGATGCTACAAACCGCTTCTTCAAGTATTCTGTGCGAGGGAACTACTTAGAGCCGCTGTCAACAAATCTCTACCCAGACGGTGCTGCTCTGCTTGGCAATAAGATATGGGTGAAGAATTATGACACAGCAAAAACAATTCAATGGCTTTATTCTTTGAGAAATACAGGTACTGAGTTACAGCGACTTATGCTGTTCTAAAATGCTATAATAACCACTAGGAGAAATAAATATGTCATTTGTAAAATTTACACTAGGCGATATACGCAACTCAGTAAAGCGAAAGCTCGATGACCCATCGTTTGATGATGCGATTATTGATGAGGCTGCCAATGATTTCCAATTTGAGCTGTTTAACGATAACCGTATTCGTTTTATGGAACAGAATACGGCTATAAGTGTTACAGCTGGTGCAAGTGAGTCAGTCGATTTGCCAAATGACTATATGACGCTCATTCGAGCCACAATGCTCTATAGTCCCACTCAGCCACAAAATATTACCGATTATGAAATGGATTACGATGAGTTTATGGAGCAATACGCAACATATTCTGTTGCTCCAGCAGGTAAGCCACTTGAATGGACTTTCTTTGGTGAGAAAATGCGTTTCAATCGACCATCTGATGCTACTTATAGTATCAATATTGACTATCTGCGTAGCCCCAAAATTATGGCAACTGCTACAGACACATGTGAACTGCCAATAAATTGTCGTGAATTGATGACTCTGGGGACGCTAGAGCGTGTAATGAGGGTCAATGAGGACTACAATGAGGCTGATGCCGAATTAGGGCGATTGCAGGGGCTTAGAACGGCTTTTGTACGGAACTATGGTCGTGGAAGCGGTACACTCAAGCCTCGTGTCATTAAATCAGGCAGAGCGATGGTACGCCGCCAAACGGAGTGGTAATCCATGAAAAGTGCATTTACACAGCCAAGGAGTTCACGAGGCGCAGGCTCAACTCCACACTTGGATGAAACTTTTGATTTAAGGGGACTATATCTTACAGACCCTGACCAAATCATGAAGTTTAATTTCAGTCCATATCTGTTGAACTGTCGTATGTATGCTAAAAATGCTGAAGATAAGCGTGTTGCAATGCGAACTCGTAAAGGTTCTACTCGTTTATCTACCCCAGTAGGTGAAACGCTTGATACCGTAAATACCGCTACACTCAGTGGCGATGCTCCATTTAGTGTTACCGACTGGATTGCAGAGCCATTTGTACCTGCTACGACAGGTGCGCTCACCAAAATGGATTATGAAATCAAGAGTGTTATTAGTGGTGTCGGTCATGTCATTATCGAGATATTTACTGATGTAGCAGGCAATCCAGGAGCTTTGATAGGGCAAAGTTCTATTTACACTAGTGCAATCTCTACTAGCTACAACTATGTTTCAGCATTTTTCATTGATGCTCCATACCTCACAGCTGGTACAACATACTGGCATCGTTTGCGTGTTGAAGATGGTGGTAAGGCTACCTATGTAGTACGCCAAACAGCAGCAGCAGGCGGTATGAAAACAGTCAATCCAGGAGCTGTTTATACACCGCTTGGATACACATGGCGTTACAAAACATATCTCTCCACTCAAGGGGAAATTATTGGTTTTACACGGCGTTATCCACAGAATGAAGTCAACAGAACACTCTTTGCAATGAATACAAACCTATATTCTGTTACCGATTTGGGAAATGTTTCTACCCCAGGGACAGGAGTATTCAATGCAAGCGCCAAGAAAGTAAGATTTGACCAAGTAGATGATAAAACATTCATGGTCGATGGCTTCACCTCTCTTTGGTGGGACGGAACAGGCGCTCCGACTGTGATAGATAATGCTCCATCGGGTGCAAACAATGTAATTATTCACCAGAACAGGGCATTTTTCATGCTTCCTAGTGGTCAAATGAAGTTCTCTGACCTCTATAATTTCACAAGTTATCCTACAGTCAATTTCTTCTATGTCGATAACCCTAAATCACCAGATAAACCGACTGGCTGGCTCAAATTCCAAGATAACTTAATTGTGTTCACTCATGAAACAAAATATACCCTTTATGGCACAGACCTTTCTAGTTTCCAGTTGCGCCAAGCGATTGGTACAAAGGGAGCTGTTTCTCAGGAGGCAATGACGGCTGATAGAAACTTCGTCTATTTCATGGCTGACGACAAGCAAATTTATCGTTGGAACGGTGGTGATGATGAATGCATTTCTGAAACTATTGAGCCACTCCTCAACAGCATTGTTGATGTAAGCAAAGTCCGTTTCCACTTATACCGCAACCAGCTCCGTATCTACTACCCAGCGGCAGCAGGTGATAAATCTGAAGATATGTTGCTCCTTGAGCTTTCACGCAAAGAAAGCAATAAGTCCCTCCAGTGGTTTCATGACAAGGGGCGTGTTGTCTGTGGTTCACTAGAGTGGAAGTTAAACAATAATGAGCTGATTGAGTTCAGTTCTAAAGTTGGTGCTATTTACATGGGTGAAAGTGGTGAGTCTGACCTTGGAAAGATTATCAAGTTTCGCTGGTATTCAATGTACAAAACCTATGCTTCTGGCTCTGCAAAAGACCGTATTAAGCGCTTCAGACCCTATGTACGCCCAGCAGAACAACCATATACACTGTGGGTTGGTAAGGATATAGATTTCCTTGAAAAACCTCAAATGGGGGCATTCCCTGTTGATGAGGGTGGCTCAAAGTGGGGTACATTTACCTGGGGTGACGGTACTTTGTGGGGCGGTGGCGCACAGCTGATTGACGATAAAGTCCCTATGAGTGGTCGTGGTAAGCAAACACAGTACCGCTTTGCCTGTGATGCGCTTGCTGCACCTGTTATGCTTCTAGGCTGGATGGCACTCGTAAAATCAGGTAGGGTACGCTAATGTTCCCTAATGGTGTGAAAATGGACGGTGGGACACTCAAGAATGTTCCACCAAATGCATCTCAAGAGGTGCAGATTTCTATTTTGAACGAAGTCATTGACCGCCTAAATGGGATGCTCAAGACACAGGTATTTTCTGATGGTGGTTCACGGCGTATGCTTTTTGGCTATCAGAAAGATGGCTGGGGAACTGGCAAGGATTTTGGTATTAAAATCTCACAGCCAGGAGTAGATGTTATGGTAGCAACTAAATCGCAGATTATATTTTCAATGGATATGGAAACATGGAGGTGGTTTGACCCTAATGCTAGAAATTACGTTAATATTGGCAAGCGCTCTACTAGCACTTATGGCTTTGAAATGGCTAAGCCAGGAGTATCGCTCGATGACCCTGCTTAAAGACCTTTCGCTCACAAGTGATAAAGAGTATCTGAAAATCTATATAGAGGGAACAGGTACGCTTGATGCTAATGGCTCAGTAGACCCAGAAACTACGCTCCCAAAAGATGCATTCGGGGCTACCTACTCTGGCTCAACTACGGTATATCATGGACTTGGGTATGTTCCTTTGGTGAAAGCCTATTGGGACCCAATGAAAGATGGCAAGTGGTGGGCTTCTCACGCTTTTCCAGATAGTTCACTAGGACTATTCCCCTATCAAGAGGTAGACCCATTTATGAATATTATTGCAGACAGTACAACTGTGAAGTTCATTATGGCGAGCAACCGAGCTGGAGTTACTGCTGTCCCATTTTTGTATAGGATTTATGATATTGGTAATGTTGCTGCAACTTCTGATAGTGCTATCGACAAGATATTTCAAAAAGGCACAGGTAGCGCAACAGCAAATGCTGCTGGCGGTACTATGGCTCCATCATTCACAATTGTAAAAATACCTCATACGCATGGCTATCCGCCATCATTTGATTTGCAGTTCTCTGAAGATGGCACTAACTTCTATGGTGATAATCAGAAAATCAATGGTCCACCAGATACAAGCAGTGGTCCTCCAGGTGGTCCATATTCACGCTATTTTTACACTTCTGCCTATGGTTACTCAGATAAGGACAATTTCTATATTATCTTGGAGAATGTGTACACCTCAGCTAGGACAATTTACTACCGCTACACACTAGGTTTTCTCACCAAACCAACAAAAATACTGATTGACTCTGACCTCGATGCCTATAAAAATGCTGGGCAGATTAAAACTGCCTCACTTACTATATCTGGAACATTAGGGGGTGGTGCAGCTGCCTCGTGGACAACTTCACTTACAGCCACATCGCCTGATATGGGGCAAATGATATTTGATAATAGTATTCAGCACTTTGGTCGCTATAAGAGTATGCAACTTGTTCCTTACACAATGATAAATGAAACTACGAATGGTTCACTTCTATCAGGAATAATTACTCAGATAATAAATGGAAACAATATCACAATAAAAGTCGATATGATGAACCCTTATTCTGGTGCAGTAAACCTGCAAACCACAACTTTGAATTTTAGATACATACCTTTTGAGGCTACTTTCTGATAAAATAAGCAATAGGAGAAATAAAAATGCCCCCAGCACCATCAGTACGAGATTTACAAGCAGCTATCGCACAAGAAAACGCAGCCCTGAAACCCCAACAGGAGCTTCTTGATACTCAAATGACTGCTAATGAGCAGTCTGGTCAAGCACAACAGGCTGGTCTTGCCGCACAGCAGAAAACAACCTTTGGACAAATTGAGCAGGGTGCTCAAAACAAGGGTATGTTCTTTTCTGGTTTTACTCCAGATGAACAGGCTAAATATACTGCAAATACTTATCTTCCAGCTCTTGCAAACTTGCAAGCGGCTATTGCAAACACTCGCACATCACTACTTGGTAAGAAAGCCGACCTTAGCAAAGCTGCTTATGATAAAGCTTCTGCACTGGTTGAAAATGACAAGAACTTACTGGCTGACTGGAACAAGATGACTGCACAACAGCAGTTCCAGGCTACTGAGGCTGAAAAACAGCGTGTCTACGATGCTACACAACGTGAAAAAGAACGTAACTTTACAGCTTCACAAAATGCCGCAAATCGCTCTGCTCAATATTCAGCATCGCAAGTAAGTGCTGCTGATAAGCGTAGTGCAGATATAGCTGGGGTGAGCCAATTTTTCCGTTCAGTTGCTGGTGGTGATAAATTTGTTCATCAGCAAGACTACGCTCAGGCAAAACAAATGTGGACTAATATGGGTTATAGTGGTAAAGAATTTGATACTCAATTTAGTACATTTAGGAACCCAAAGAATAATCAGTATGGCTTAGGATAGTATTATGGCTAAATATAATAGTCCATTTCTATCACTAATAGACCAGAATGGAAGCGATACTTCTGGTGGATATGGCTCTACTAATTCTGGACAAAGTAGTGGGAAAAGTAGGTATATTAGTCCATTCATGGCTATGGCAGATATTGCTACTAAACGGAGGAAACAGGAAGAAGAAGATATCGCTAATAAAGCCGTCCAAGATGCCATGACTAAAAAACAGGCTGAGGAAGATGCTAAGAAAAAAGAAGACAGCAAAAACATCCTACAAAAAACTGGTGATTTCATTGTTGGGGTAGCCACCTCTATCAAGGATGATGCAGTTAATGCTTACACTGGTATTAAAGATACTATTGAGGGTTCCGTCGCCACTGACAAACAGTCAAAACTTCAGGGTGGGCTGAATGACATTCAAAACAAAGCGAATAAGCAAATCAATGATATTTATGGCAAATATATTGATGCTGGCAAAGTGGCTAAAGATGGCGGTGCCGATGAATCACAAATGTCAAAAGCTGACCTTGATAAAATTACCCAATTAAAAACACAGCGTGATAATGATGTAAATAAATACAAAAAAGATAATAATTTTGATGCTCAAAGTGCTGAAAATAAGAAACAATTTGATGAATCACAAAAAGTTGATGCCAAAAAGACCGCCTTTGCTGCTGGCTCAACTTTCTTAAATGCCACTGGTGTCTATGGTCTAGCTGGAGCTGGTGTAAAAGCTGTTGGTACCCAAGTTGTCAAAACAATGGCAAAAGATGCTGTTGAACAAGCTGTCAAAACTGGCGGTACTGAAATGCTTGAACAGGTAATCAAGCAGGGTAGCAAAGAGGTCGCTAAAGACACTGTCGAGCAACTCACCAAACAGGTAGGTCAAAAAGCTGCCGATAGCCTACTCAAACAGGCGCTAAAAAAAGCTGCTCCAGAGGCTTTACTTGGTGCTGGCTATGGCACAATTGAAACTGGTAAGCAAAATCCTGATGCTACACTAGGCGATTATCTGCAAGGTGCTGCCATTGGTGGTGCTATCGGTGGAGCGATACCTTTGGCTGGAGCTGGGATTAGTAAAGCTAAAAGTATGGTTGTTGATAAGATGGCTGAAAAAGCTGCTTCAAAAGCTGGAGCTGGCGTAACAGATGTTGTTTTGTCTGATGCTGAAAAAGCAGCTGTGAGTGCTGGCAGTAAAAGCGAGTTTGTGAAAACTCAGGCTAGAAGTGATGTGATTGCGAATACTGCTACTAAAGATATGGTTACACAGCTTGAGGGTGCTGGCACAAAAATGGCTGGAAAGACTGAAGATGAAATTCGTCAGGCATTCCAAACTGCTGTCAATGATGGCACTGTAAAACTTAATAAGCAAGCTATTAAAGCAGCCCAAGAGGGCGCTTCTACGATGTACGATGATGCTATTGCTAAAAATGCCATGATTCCTACTGCTGAAGACAAAATTGTTACCAGTGGCATGAAAGCAAAGTGGAATAATGTTTTTGCTCCTGTACGAAATCTTGCTGATGAAACGCAAGCCGCTTTCAAAAAGCGAGCTGGTTCTGAATATTCCTCTAAAGTAGAGGCAAATATCATGGAACGCAACATCACTTCTTTGGCGAAAAAAGAGGGTATCACGCTCGATATGAATACTGTCCACCAAATAGAAAGTGGAACGATGAAAGGTGAGTTTGCTGATGCAGCTCGAGCCAGACTAGATGCTGCAAGACAGGCTGGTATTGATGCTGGTGCAGATATTGGCTATCGTGAGAACTATCTACCTCACATCTGGAAACAGTCTACTGAAGAGGTACAAAAAATTGCCAAGCAAAAAGGTTTCCAACTCAAGGCACTTGCTGAGGGAAAGCGTGTTATCCCTACCTATGAAGAGGGGCTAAAACTCGGTCTTACTCCAAAGCATACAAACCCTGCAAAAATGGTGGCTGACTACATGCAGAATGTAAATCGAGCTACTGGGAATGTTCAGTTATTCTCTGACCTAAAGGAACAGGGGTTGCTTGCTACTGGTAAAACTCCTCACGGCTGGAAAATGATTTCAGCTGAGGGATTCCCTAAAGATTATCGTGGTGCGCCAATGAGTGCGCCTCCTGAAGTTGCTAATGTCATCAACAATATCTTTGGTAAATCAGATAGTATTATTGAAAAAGGTTTGCGAAAGACTGCTCATTTCAATTCAATGTGGCAGGATATTGCGCTTGCTGGTGGTATTCCGCATACTCCAGCCAACTTCTTCACATTCTCACAGATGATGAAAGAGGGTGCGTTGGGTGCTGGACAATTCGTTACTGGGCAGCCAATTCGTGGTATTAAAACGATTTATAGCCCCTTAGCAACATTTGTACGCTCATTTTCAGACAAACAGACAACTAAGTTCCTTTCAGCCAATGAAAACTTTATAAAGCGCCTTGCAGAGAATGGTGTTCCTATCAACTTTGCAGAAGCCAGCGATAAAGGATTTCTTAAAAATGCTGTTACTTGGGACAAGATGTTCAATGAACCTACTTTTGGTCGCTTCATGCCAGCAATGCAGGTAAGTACCGCCAAGAATGTCTATAACAGCCTTGCTCGCAAAATGGGTAGTGAGGAGGCAATGAAAGTAACTGCTGAAGTGACTAAAAAGCTGTATGGCATCACCGACCAAATGGCTACAGGTCGAGCGCAGGGACTGCAAGATTTGATTGGTACTGTAGCATTTGCTCCTAAATACCGTGAGTCTATCATCAATGTGCTGACAAATACACTAAAATCACTCTCTCCAACCACTTGGAAAGATTCCAGTTACTCACTCAACCGCCGTCTAGCTGTTGGTATGGGTATCACCTATCTTGCATATAATGAACTGAATAAAGCTATGACTGGTCATGGTATGAACGAAAATGCCAAAGGTAAAGAACTTCAGTTGGCAATTCCTTATGGCGGCAAAGATGACAAGGGTAATCAAAAAGTTATCTACATTCCATTTATGCCTAGTTTCCTTACCATCCCACGAGCTGGTATAGATATTGCAACTGGTGCTGCTGAGGGCGACCAGAAACGAGTGCTAAAAGGTGCAGGGGCATTCGCCTCCATGCCAATTCAAACAATGTCTGCACTGGCAAATAACAAAGATTACTTTGATAATCCAATCTACATTGATGAAAAAACCTCACAGCTGACTAAAAAAGAGCAAGATACTCCAGAGCAGGCTTTCAAAAAACAAGCTATGTATGTACTTGGTCAATCATCTCCAGCCGCTGTTCGTGCTGGTATAGGTGTGATGCAAGGTAAGCCAGCAGAACAGAATATCGCTACTGCCGCTGAAGCTCCAGTTCGTTTTGGTGAGCTATCTAGTGCCTCCACGCAAGATAAGTCATACGCACCAAGTGAAGTAAACAATGAGTTCTATAAAGTATACAACCCAATGAATGCTAAAAAGCGTACTGCATCTGCTGAGGTTACTTCGCTGATTAAGCAAGGGAAGACTGCCGAAGCCAAGCGTAGGGCTGAAGAGTTTAATGCTTCTTTGGTGGGTAAGTTTGGTGATGTGCATGAGAAATTTGGCGGTACTAAGGCGTGGAACTCTGATTGGAATGATATGATGCAGGGGCTTATGATACCGACAACACCAAGAGCATTCAAAGCTAGAGCAAAATCGTGATAAAATAACCATAGGAGAAATAAAATATGCCCATTGTAACTGTCAACTTACCATCAGACGGCACAAGCGCCGATGTCGCCGACTATAACGGTCCTATAAATGCCATTCTTGCTGTCATGAATGGTCATTTAGCTGCTGATAATATCGAGCCAGGTTCTTTGGACTGGTCTGTAATGAGCGGCACGATGACAAATGTGATTCCATCTGGTGCAATGCAAGATAGTGGAAGTATTGAGAAGTTCCGTGCTGAATCGAAGATTGGTTTTACCGCTTCTGGGCTTGTCTGGAGCGCTCTGACTGGTCTTAATGCCACAATTACTGCTGGAGTCCAATATACACCCGATGGCTTGCGTAGGAGCATCTCAGCAGTTGCAAGCAGAGCTTTTACTGTCAGCAAAGACACTTATATCTCGATTTCACCTGCTGGTG
>Ga0208916_10000072_pt1 | contig 43417 bp, 12 predicted proteins | sample DEB19_08_DNA_5_FD_184523 | JGI IMG/M metagenome (GOLD analysis project Ga0208916, IMG submission 184523) | Aqueous microbial communities from the Delaware River and Bay under freshwater to marine salinity gradient to study organic matter... | ecosystem: Environmental > Aquatic > Marine >... | reverse complement strand
AAAAAAGAAAAAGAAGAGAAAGAAGAGAAAGAAGAGAAAGAAGAAAAGAAAGAAGAAGAGAAAGAAGAAGAAAAAGAAGAAGAAAAAGAAGAAGAAAAAGAAAAAGAGGAACCGAAACGACGCCGACCTAACCGCATACAACGCCTTGAACTGATTGAAGAACCGGATTTGTCTTCACATTCTCTTTCGAATATACAAAGCTCATTCATAGACAAAGAAGTCTCCATGCCTTTGACTGTTCGAAGGGTTGATGATGCAGATTTTGATATTATTGTGAATCAACATTTAACTGACATATACACAAAAATAAAGATCGCAACCGACGATGTCCCTCATAAGTTGTCTTCATCGAACAAAAATGACTGGTTTGTAAACTTGAATTCAAAACTTGATCTGGTCCCATCAATGGTATACTTGGAACTTCATGGAATCGGAAAACATGCGTTAAAAAAACAGGTGGTGGATCATATATTGGATACATTGCCCCACAAGGATCGTCTCCTGATTGCGAAACATGTGAAACAACCTGACTTTAACATTGACACCGCATCGCCGCTTGAAAAACACATTGCACAATACTTTGATTTTTTGACAATCAATGATTCTTGTCTTGTATTAGCAAAAACAAAGGGGGTCAACCGATTTTATAACATCCATGATTGGAGTGAAATGAAGGTGAACACAGACGACGATATGTACAGACAACGGTTTTTTGTTGACATTGATGATTTGTCCGATATTATTGGATATGTCGAAGACGAAGAGTTCAAAATCCGTGAGAACAGAAGACTGTTTTCTATGAAGTCGTCGAAAACCGAACTCATCTCTGAAATGAACGAGATATTGAAACTCTATGGATCGAACTTCTGGTATGATACAGCAACATCAAAAGACAAAAAGAAGAGAAACTCAGATAACCTCTCTCACCTTGCCTTTTACGCAATCATGGAGATGTTGATCCGAAAACTGAATTCATTTCATAAAATCTGGTTTTTGAAACCCGAGCAAATGGCGTTTATGAAATCATAAAAATAATAAATTATAATATATAGTATAAACCATGTCGTCGATATATATCGAGTCTCTTTTGTCTCGAACAATTGGTTTGAAAATCACGGATGTCGGTAAAAATCTGAGCGATAACTTGCAAACCAAGATTCATTATGATGTTGAAGGTAAGTGCATCGGCGAAGGCTTTATTAAACCCAAATCGGTGCATATTGTTTCATATTCAGGCGGATTGGTCAAAGGAGATCGCGTTGAGTTTCAAGTCATTTACAAATGTTTAGTATGCAATCCTGTGAAAGATATGGAGGTTGAATGTGTGGTGAACAATGTTACAAAGGCGGGTATTCATGCACACGTGATCGATGAGGCCGATAACTACCCAATCACAATCTTTGTTGCAAAGGACCACCATCAATCCAACACCCCTTTCGAATCCATTGTGAATAAAGACATTATACGAGTGAAAATCATAGGCTCGCGATTCGAATTAAATGATACGTCGATCACATCGATTGCATCGTTTATAGACAAAATTTAGACAGTGCGGTTGAAACTTCTGTTTTTTTTCAAAATACTTAATTATAAATGGAAATCGCAGTAGCTATTATAATTCTTACAACCGTTCTTTATATTTTAGTAAAAATCATTGAAATGAAATATATTAAAAAGGAGATGCAACCTGTGAAAGATCTTGTTCGGGATGCCACGATTGTAGGAGCCTCGACGTTGGCGTCAACCTTTCTCGTGTTCTCGATGAATAAATCGATGAGTGGGTTTTTCGGTGCCATGACGGAGCAAACCAGTTTGCCGGCGGTTGCTGCGGTGTTTACTGATAATCCTGGGTTCTAATAAAGGGAACTACGTATTCAGCTTCGCTTACGCCTTTTAATCCCTCCTTTTAAGGAAACCAATGAAGCATCATAACAAGTAAGGGTACTTCAATGCAAAATATCAAACTCTTAGAAAAATAAAAATATTTTAACGATCTGAAATATTTTTATAGAAAAAGGTTTATAAGACAAATATTGACATGTCATTATTTTTTAAATCTTTTATAGGAGGGATCAAAAGGGAACGTAGTTCCCTTTACAAACTGTCAATCGTCGAAGCATTGACTAACTTGATCAACAAGGGTGCACGCACTGTACGATTGATGTTGGTCGTACTCGCCGTGGTGGTTTGCGAAAAGTTCAATGTACTTGTATTGGTGATCTGAGAGACATACTCGGGACCACTGTTGTTAAGCGGAGCAAACGATTCCGTATCGATATTCAAGTTGAGTTTGAAGGTCGTTCCCGAATTAACCCAAATCAAATCACCCGCAACAAATCCATCTGCTACACCGTAATTCGAGTGATACGCCGGGTCTGCTGCAGTTCCGCCCGTGGTTAGTAAAGGGTTTCGATTACCGAAGCAGTTGGTGTTTACACTGTATCGCAACGTTTTTACAATATCAACCAGCGAAAAGCTTCCTGTCATTTGGTTGATATAGGCAGTACCAGTGCTGGTGACGCCGGTAAACAATTGCAACATCGAATCGCTGTCGAATACATTGTCTTCGTCGATTGTGAACTCAGAAGCGGCAGTAAACAAGGATGAGAAACCACCATCGTATCCGAAATAGGTGATTACATAATTCTTGAAATCGCTGTAAACATTGGAATATTTACCCACCGAGATGATTTGCTGACTCTTGGTGACACCTTCGATGAACTCGGACGCGGTGAACGAGAGATTATTAACCGGTTCGCCATTGATTTCGAATTGATCCGTGACTGGGTTGAACATACTCGACATGATTTGTGTATTGGCAGCATTCTTGTTGATACCGAGCTTCGCGTTGAATAGGGCAACGTCGAACAATACCTGAACTGAATCGGTAACGTCGTATCTCTCGACCACGGTGTAATCGCGTAGTTTGATGTCGTCGAATCCACGCTGCATGATAAATCCACCGGATGCCTCGAATGTGAACATGTTTGTCAATATTGGAGAAATATTCAACGAACTTGGTGATACTCCAATCACTCGCAGCGGGGCGGATGTGGACGCCGACGCGTAGTTGGTCGTGTCACTTGGTACAAAGGTCACATAGAAGGTGTAGCTGCCGACACCGAGTGTGTTCGATGCAAACACCTCGTTCGATAAACTGCTGTTGCTAAAATACCTCATTGTTCCAAGAATATTGGGACTCACGGTCGCATTCAAGCTCGTTGCTAATGATGTGCCATATTGGATAGCGGTGGGTGCGTATGTCAATGTGGGAGTTTGTTTCGAAACTGTGAGAGAACGAGTCACTGTAACACTCGATGTTGTGAAATTACTCAGACTCGCCGGTACAAACGTTGCTACAATATTGTAGCTTCCGGCATTAAGACGCGTGTTACTCAACACTTGGTTGCCGTTGACCACATAGGTGAATGTGCCCTCGAAAGGACTGGTCGCGGACAAACTGGATGCGAGTGAAGTGCCGTACTCAATTGTGTCAAGTGCCGCATATACGATTGATAATACAGCTTTGGTTACGGTGATGCTATGCGTGGCCGAAACACTTGTGTAATGTGCGGTATCCGTTGGTACAAATCGCGAATAGATTGTGTGCGAGCCATAAGCAAGTATGTGGAAGTCATAAGCAACCGTGGTGAATGATGCATCATAAAAGTAGGAGAGAGATCCTGAAATGTCTCCAACCACGGCATTATCGAACAGTGATGCGTTCGTGACACCATATGTGATTGTACTTGTCTTTGTTGTGTAGAGAAGAGCGGTCTGGATTTTGGTGATGGTCAATGTGGTAGTGGTTTGTGCAACGTTGTAGTTTTGCGAGGTCGGGGTGAACTTCACATACAAAGTGTATGTACCGACGTCAACCAGTGAGGGCAATGGAGTGGCAAACGAAGAATCGGTGAATATGGATAACACACCGCTCACATCTGGTGATACCACTGGACTGAGAGAGAGTGGGCTGTTGTATACAAAGGTGGGTGGTGAAGCATATGTCAAAGAGAGGGATGCCTTTTGAATTGTAAAGGTCAAGTCAACCAGAGAAGATGCAAATGTGGTGCTTGTAGGATTGAGAATCACTGTGTATGTGCGTGTTCCGACATCCACGATACTTGCTGGATCGATTACAGTGGCGTCTTCATAATATGCAAATGTGCCAGCAACCGAACCGGTGATACTGTAGATCTCGTTGAACCGTTTTCCATAAGTGACTGGAGAAGACAGCAATGTGGTTGTGCTGATTGAACTCAATTGATCGCATAACTGGACAGCTTTGGTGTTGGTCGAACTATTGTAACGAGTTGCGTCGGTGGGGGTGAATGTGGCGGTAATGGTGATTGCATAAGGAGGTCTCGTTAATACAGTTGAAGATGTTAGAGCCACTGTGCTTCCACTACCATTCACATAGCTGAATGCGAATGTACCCGCGACTACCGAACCATTTGATACCGCGATTGTGTAGTCGAGAATATCCGCCAAGGTGGAACCCGACAAGATCGACGTGATATTGGGGAAGGAGATCGTAGGAGTCGCCTTGTCGATAGTGATGCGATTTGTAGTGACAGTGGAGGTATCTACATTATTGTAGAGGTTGTCACTCGAGTCTGAAAAGTAGGCATACAAGTAATGTTGACCCACCTCAAGGACGGTTTGCGTATTCACGGTTAAAGCCAGATTGATCGCACTTCGCGTGTAGACGACGGAACCTGAAGAGACTGGATTGCCACCATAAGATACAATCGCATTCAATTGCGAACTTGTTAGCTTGGCACCATATGTCAATGTCTTGTTCGCAGTCTGAATGGTGTAGTTGATCGTAGGCGTGTATTTGTTTACAGTGAATGTGTACGATTGGGATGCGAATTCATACTTGGAAGAACTGAATCCAGAAATGTCCGCCGCGATCTTGTATGTTTGCGAAGAACCTGCGAATGTGGTGTTATAGACATAATCGCTTGTTAGTAACGCGGTTTCATCCATGTTCATGTACTTGTTAACAATTGTGCCAGTGACCGAGTTTGCAAATGTGTCGCCTAGTGCAGTCAAGATGCCCAATACTTGGTAACTACAGTCGATCGGTGCGGATTTAATAAATGCGGATTTCACGGAGGGACTTGTAATGGTAATCGAGAACTGCTGTTTGTTCACCAAGATCTGTTTCGACGTTGTGGCAACATTGAAGAAATCGAGGTTTGTGGGGGTGAATGTTGCCGTCACTGTGTACAATCCGGGGAGCAGAATGGTGTTCGTTGTGGTGTTGTTGGAGTAGGTGATTGTGCCAGCAATGTTGGCATTATTGTACTGGCTGACTGTGGCTGAGAGGGCCGAACCAGTTAGATTTGTGCCATAGGAGATGGTCGAGGAAGGACGCTGGGTAAACAGGATGGTGGGTGTGTACTTGACCTTGGTGATGTAGATTGCGGATGAAGGCAAGTACAAACTACTGGTGGGTGTGAAGCTGCAATATACCGCAAAGTTACCAAGCGTATCGAATGTCGAACTCGTGGTTAAGATCACGCCACTGCTGTTGTTTTTGCGGAAAACATAGGTTCCTGCAACACCTGTGGTTGTGCTATTGATGAACGATTCGAGTGTCGTGTATACGGGGATCGTTGTCACATTGGGGAATGCGATCGTGGTGGACATGATCTCCAATACGGTGAGAGGGGTGGACGCGAACGAAACTGCATAATTGGAAGAGGTGGGAGTGAACCGAGCATACAAGGTATACGATCCTTTGGCCAACAAGGTGTTGGCATAGATTTGGTTCGTGAATGCACTGTCTGTGAAATATGCCATTGTTCCGGCAATGCCCGGAGTCGACGTCGCAATGAGACAAGCACCGCCGATTGGCAGATTGTAGAGAACGCTCTCCAATGCGGGATAGGTAACCGTTGTCGGAGCCTTGTTCACAACCAATGTCGAGGTTGCGGATGAAGTGGTGTAATTTGAACTGACCGGTGTGAATGTCGCACGAATTGAGTAAGCAGACGATGCCGCATTCAATACGGTGGTTAATGAAACAGGCGTTGTTCCAATAAAGTAGTTCATCGAACCGTCAACAATCGGTGACACGGTGGCGTTCAATCTTGCTTCGAGTGTTGTTCCATATGTAATCGCAGTAAGTGCTCCATAGACCACCGTCAACAGTTTTTGTACAGTTGTCAACTGTTTCGTTGAAGTGGTTGTAGTGAAATTCGCCAAGTCGGTCGGGACAAAGGATGCGAAAATCGTGTAGGTCGCTGCACCCAAAATGGTGAGTGCATTGATGGATTGTCCAGATGCGTCAGTCAAAAAGAAAGACAAGGTTCCTGTAGTAGACGCCGTGGTGCCAGTGATAAAGCTTCCCAATGCGTCGCCGTATGCAACCGAATTGATGGAAGAGAATGTGATCGTGGGGGTTCTTCGCACCACCTGAAGGGACTTTGATGAGGTCGACGGCAAGTAATTGGAAGTGGAACTTGGTACAAAGGAACAATAAATAGTGTATGTCGCGACTGTGAGTACAGTGGAGCTAGTAAGTTGTTGTCCGAGTGCATCTGTAAGATAGAAACTCAATGTTCCGTTCACGGTCGCGGTTGTTCCATTGATAAACCCAGCCATGGTGGTCAAATAAACGATGCTATTAATCGAAGACAATGTGATGCTGGTTGTCTTTTTATTCACTTGGAATGCCCTTGTCGTGCTTATGGGCAAGTAGTTTGCCGAGTCAGTTGGAACAAAGGAGCAGAAAATCGTGTATGAACCTACATTGAGCACAGTTGAAGTGGTTAAGAGCTGTCCATAGGCGTCCGTCAAGCGGAAACTGAAGGAACCTGCGACGGATGATGTTGTCCCATTGATAAAAGCGGCGAGGGTGGTTTCATAGATGATTGTGCTCAATGGAGGCAAAACAATGGAGGTGGGTTGTTTTTCGACCGTCAATGTCTTTGTCGCAGACCTTGCTGAGTAGTCTTCCGGGTTGGATGGAGCGAATTCGCACAATATGGTGTATACGCCAGCCGCAAGAACTGTAGAGCTGTTAAGAGAAACATCGTTTGCATAGAAGCTGAGTACTCCGTCCTCGGATACTGTTGTGCCACTGATAAATGCGGCCATTGTCTGACCGTATATGAAACTATTGATCGATGACAATGTGATTGTCGCCGCGTTTTGACTGACTGCCAATGATCTTGACGCCGACGAAGTCAAATAATTGATTTGATCCGATGGGGTGAATGCAGCGAAGATTGAATAGGTTCCTGCATCCAAAACGGTGGTGCTGGTTAAGAGATCGCCCGACGCATCATTGATATAAAAGTTGAAACTTCCAGCGACCGATGCTGTTGTGGTATTGACGAACAAGCCAAACAGATCTTCGTATATGAGATTGGTGATGGAAGACAAAGTGATGGTGGTTATTTGTTTATTAATCTGGATTGTTGTGATTGCCGATGAGGTCGAATAGTTTGTAGAGTCGGATGGAGTAAACAATGCATTGACTGTGTATGATCTGGCGTTCAATATCGTGGTTCTTGTGATTACTTCTCCAGAGATAGAGAACTGGAAGGAGCCTGGAACTGAGGCGGAACAATCGTCCATGAAAGTGGCGATCGTGGACTCATACACGAAAGTGGTGAATGAAGACAATGTCACGGATGTCGGATGCTTTTGCACGACGAATGTCTTTGTTGTACTCGATGTTAAATAATTGGTTGTATCACTTGGAGTAAAAGTAGTGAAAATTGTGTATGTCGCCGCATTCAGCACCGTGGTGCTGTTGAGTTGTTCACCTGAGTCGTTTGTAAGATAGAAATTGAGAGAACCATCCACAGAAGCGGTTGTTCCAGCAATAAACGCCGACATGGTGGTCAAATAAACGATGCTATCGATCGACGACAAGGTGATGACGGTCTCTTTTTTATCCACTTGGAATGTCTTTGTTGTACTCGATGGCAAATAGTTGGAACCATCAGATGGTTCAAATCCGCAGTAAATTGTGTATGAACCTACTTGAAGTATCGTTGAACTGGTTAAGAGATCGCCCGATGAGTCCGTCAAGCGGAAACTGAGAGAACCACCGACGGACGCAGTCGTTCCACTAATAAAAGCGGCAAGTGAGGTTTCGTATATGATACTATTGATTGAAGACAGAGTGATGCTTGTGCTTTGTTTGTTCACTAGCAATGTCTTGGATGCAGTAGCAGGTAGATCGTTATTGGGATTCGTCGGAGTAAATGATACAAAAATTGTATAAGTAGCTGCCGGAAGTATGGTCGATCGAGTGACCAGCTGACCCGAAGTGTTAGTTAGGTAAAAATCAAAGGATCCAGTGGCAACTGTGCTTGTTCCGTTTATGAACGAGGTGAGATTGGTGCCATATGTCAAACTGTTGATTGATGACAATGTGATCGGAGCGAGTCGTTTTACAACCTCCAATGATAATGTTACATTTGATGATAAATAATTACCAGAGACGGTGGGAGAGAATACAGAATAAATTGTGTAACCACTTACGTCCAATATGGTTGAACTCGACAAGAGTTGTCCACTCGCATCGTTGATTCTGAAACTGAATGATCCGGCCACTGAACCAGACATTCCAGACATAAATGAGCTGAGATTCGTGCCATATGTCAAAGAGGTCACGGATGTCACTGAAATTGTTGTCGCACGTTTCGCCATTACGATCTGAGCAGTTGCATTTGATTCTGCATAATTGGTGGAATCGGTCGGCAAAAACCGGGTGTAAACCGAGTATGTCGCGGCATTCAAGATAGTGGTTCTTGTGATTTGTTGTCCGGATGTGTTTGTTACAAAGAACTGCAATACGCCCGGAACAGAGGATGAACACCCGTCGATGAAAGCGGCAATCGTAGACCCATAGATAAAAGAGGTTGATGAAGAGAGAGTGATGGTTGTGTCGTGTTTATCGACATACAAGGTCGTTGTCTTGTTTGCAGGCAAGTAGTTGGCGGAGTCGTTCGGCAAAAAGATACAGTAGATGGTATAAGTTGCCACTGTCAACACCGTTGAACTTGTCAGATACTGACCATTCTGATTATTGATGTAAAAACTGAATGTTCCTTCAATTGGTGCCGTGACTGCATTTATAAAGGACGCCAATGTATCGCCGTAAATCAATCGATTTGTTATAGGTGGTACGGTGATTTGCACACTTCTTTCTACATGAACAGTGACTATCTTTGATGCGGTAGACGAGGCATAATTGGATGTATCCGTGGGTGTGAATGTTGAGTAGATGGTATAGGTTCCAGTATTCAATACAGTTGTGTTGGTGATGGATTGACCGGCAGCGTCGTTCAAATAGAAATTGAAGGAGCCGTCAACGATCGACGCGGTGGTCTCGCTGATAAAGCTTGCAAAGGTATCGCCATTGCCGAGATCCGAAATCGAAGACAATGTAATGATTGTGCTGCGTCTTTTCACACTCAGATATGCAATTGTGGTTGTTGGTAGATAGTTGTTACCATTACTTGGTGTGAATGTGCAATAAATCGTATAGTTTGCGACACTCAATACTGTTGATGTCGAGAGAACCTGACCATTCAAATTGGTCAGATTGAACTGCAATGTTCCACCAACCGATGCAGTTGTTCCGTTAATAAACGTGGCAAGATTGTCGCCGTAAGTGAGTTGAGATGCACTTGACAATGTGATTGTAGTGTTGCTCTTTTTCACTTCGAGAATCTGGGTGGCACTGGACGAGGCATAATTGATTGCGTCTGTTGGAGTGAATGAACAAAATATTGTATACGTGCTCGCATTCAATGTCGAGTTTGTGAACAGTTGTTGACCACCTGTGTTGTTTATGTAGAAACGGAGTGTACCTACAATCGAGGCAGTGGTTCCATTGATAAACCCGGCCATCGAGGTCCCGAAAAACAGACTTGTGATTGTTGACAGAGTGATGGTTGTGCCCTGTTTTTGTATCTCAAGCGACTTGGTGGCAGTGGATCCGGTGTAATTGGTCGAATCTGTGGGAGTAAATGCACTATAAATCGTGTAGGTTCCGACATTCAATACGGATGAACTTGTGAGTATGGTACCGGATGCATCGGTGAGTCGGTAGACAAATGTTCCTGCAACCGATCCGGTTGTATCACCAATCAATGTGGCAAGTGTTGTACCATATGTCAATAAACTGATGGAAGACAATGTGATAAAGGTCTCTTTCTTGGACACTTGTAACGATTTGGTTACGGTTGATGAGAGATTGTTCGACGCATCGGTGGGGACAAATGTGCACTCGATTGAGTATGGGGTCGCAGATGCATTGATTAGAGAAGTGCCAGTGAGTACCTCACCAAACAAACTGAACTGGATGGTTCCTGGCACGGTCGAGGTGGTTGCATCTGCAAAAGTGGAAAACGGGGTTCCGTAAACAAAACTGGTGACGCTCGTCGAAATGGAGGCGGATCGTTTTTGAATGGTCAGCGATTTGGTGGCGGTCGAGGACTGGTAGTTTACAAAATCGGTTGGTAAGAACTCGCAATAAATGGTGAAAGACTCGGCTGCATCCAAGATTGTGGAGGTGGTTAAGAGCTGACCTGAAGCATTGGTGTGATAAAAGTTCAAGGTGCCACTGGTGGAGGCCGTGGTCGCGTTTATAAAAGCCGCCAATGTCTCTCCATATGTCAACGAGTTGATTGTAGAGAGAGTGATCGATGTCGTTGCTTGTTGAATCTGGATGGTTGTGGTTGCACTACTCGATTGTAGATAGTTGGTGGTGTCGGTTGGGAAAAACTCGCAATAGATTGAATAACTGCCGGTAGTGAGGACCGATGAGCCGGTCAATGCTTGTCCAGATGTGTAGAATGCAAATGTGCCGGGCGTGATCGAGGTGGTGGCATTTATGAAAGACAAGAACGAGGTGCCATAAGTAAACTGTGTTGTAGAAGACATCGTAATGGCGGCATACTGTTTTTGTACCTGTAATGACTTGGTTGCGAATGTGGAATATGTGTAGTTTGTAGTATCGTTTGGCATAAATCTACAATGAATTGTGTAGGATGCGACCGAGAGAACAGTTGAACCTGTGATGATTTCGCCCAAATCGTTATTTTTGCGGAATGTGAAGGAACCTGCGGTTGATGCGGTTGTATCGCTGATAAACGATTCCATTGTCGTTCCATAGGTGATTGAATTGATCAAAGACATGGTGATTGTGGGGGTCTGTTTTGACACGACGAATCCCGTTTTCGAGACAGTCAGCGTCGAGTAGTCGGTGGAGTTTGTGGGAGTCAATGTGCAATCGATTGTGTAAGATGCGACACTAAGAATTGTCGAACTCGAGACAAGCTGTCCATTGACGCGATACTCCATTGTTCCCGCGGTGGATGTAACTGTATCCTCGATAAACTGTTGGAGAGTGGTGCCGTATGTGATTTCAGACAAGGATGACAATGTGATTGTAGGACTTTGCTTGGAGACAGTGAATGTCTTGGATGCGGATGCGGATTGATAGTTTGTCGTATCTATGGGAGTGAATGAACAATCGATCGTGTATGTAGCAACCTGCAACACACTTGATCGTGTTACTAGTGCACCTGATATCGTGAAGCGGAGGGATCCAGAGATGTCGGCGGTTGTTCCATTGATGAATGTTTCTAGTGTCTCTCCATATGTTAAACCAGAGAGAGAAGACAATGTAATTGCAGAACCCGGTTTCGATACTTCAAACGCTGATTTGGATGCAGTCGATGGCAAATAATTCGTGGTGTCTGAGGGTGTAAATGTGCAAAAGATTGTATAAGTGCCAGCGGAAAGGACCGATGCAGCCGTGAGAACGTCTCCGAACTGATTTGTTACTTGGAACTTGAACACACCACTATTGATAGATGCGGTGGTTTGTTCGATGAACGATTGGAAGGTGGATCCATATGTGAAACCAGAGAGGGATGCCATTGTAATGGATGTCTGCTGGGGTTCAATAATCAGCGTCTTTTCCGCATAGGATGGTGCATAGGTATCGGAATCTGTGGGAACAAATGTGCAAAGAATCGTAGGAACTGCCAGCGATGAACTTGTCAACACTTGTTGAGATATGTTTGTAAATATGAGTTCTCCTGACACCGATGAGATGGTGCCACTGATGAACGCAGCAAGTGTGTCGCCGTAAGTCAGTGTGGTAATCGATGGGAATGTGATGCTGGTTGATGTCTTTGTAGAGACAAGCAGGGTCTTTGTCTTTGTAGCACTCGATGTGTAGTTGGTCGTATCCGAAGGAACAAACGCACAATGAATGGTGTAACTGCCCAGCTCTAACACAGTTGATGTGATTAAGAGATCGCCCGCAGCATTCGTCAAGTTGAACTGGAATGTACCTGCCACGGTTGCGGTTGTTCCGTTGATGTAAGCCTCGAATGTTTCACCATACAATAGATTGCTCATTGTTGACATGGTGATGACGGGGGTTTGTTTCGATACCACGAATGAACTCTTGGTTGCAGTGGAAGACAGATAGTTGTCCGTGTCGGTCGGCGTGAACTCGCAATCGATTGAGTAGGTTGCTGCGGTCAACACCGTTGTGCTGGTTACAACGTCGCCTGACAACTTGAAGACGATTGTTCCCGCCTCAGATCCGGTTGTCCCGTTTATCAACGATGCGAGTGTTGTTCCATAGACGATTCCTGACAAGGGTGAGACGGTGATGGTTGTACTCTTCTTTAAAACAACAAAGGATGATTTGGTGGCAGAGGAAGAGAGATAGTTGGTTGTATCCGTTGGCGTGAAGCTGCACAAGATGTCGTAACTGCCTGCTGCAGGTTTTGTCAAACGCGTCACTGCGGTTCCGTCAATCATGAATTCAAATGTTCCTGGCTCAGATGCGGTTGTTCCGTTGATGAACGACTCGAGTGTTGTCTCGTATGTGATTCCACCAAGAGAAGCCAATGTAATGCTCGTACTCTGTTTGGAAACTAGGAAGCCCGTTTTTGTCGCATTGGATGAGCTATAGTTGGTGGTGTCGGTCGGGACAAATGTGCAATAAATCACATGAGTGGATGCGTCCAAGACAGTTGAGGGTGTCAATCGGAGACCAGTGTCGCTTCCCAAATAAAACTGCAGGGTACCTGCCACGGAGGCCGTGGTTCCGCTAATAAACGAAGCCAATGTGGTGCCATATGTGAATCCTGAACTCGATGATAATGTGATGGAGGTGGTCTGTTTGGTAACGGCAAACGAACTCTTGGTTGCAACCGTGTTGTTATAGTTCGAGGTGTCAGCCGACGTGAATGCACAAAAGATTGTGTAAGTCGCCACCGGTAACACAGTCGAGCTGGTTAAGAGCTGACCCGATGCGTCATTTAATCGGAACACAAATGTACCAGTGGTTGATGCAGTTGTCTCGGTTATAAATGTAGCAAATGTGGTTCCGTAAGTCAATCCAGACATGGATGAAAACGTGATGGTGGGGGTTTGTTTCGAGACGGTGATCGATTTTGTTGCAACTGATTGGGATGTGAAATTTGTTGTGTCGGTTGGTACAAAGGTGCATTGAACTGTGTGTGTTCCGACTGAGATAACCGATGTGGTTGTTAAAACCTCACCACTCAAAGAGAACTGAAAGGTTCCTGCGGTTGTCGCAGTGGTTCCTGCAATAAAGGATGCAAATGTGGTTCCATATGTCAGTGTATCGATCGGTGCCATGGAGATGACCGCGGTTTGCTTCGATACGACAAAGGGTGTTGTGCTTGTTGCAGTGGATGACGAATAATTGGTCGAGTCGGTCGGGTTGAGTGAACCGGTGATGGTATAGGATCCCACAGTGAGCACTGAACTGCTTGTGATCGATGTTCCATTGCTATCAGTGAATGTAAATGTGCCGCCGACTGATCCGGTTGTTCCTGCGACGTATCCTGCAAATGTGGTGCCATATGTAATATTGGTCAATGACGCAAGCGTGATCGAGGTGCCTTGTTTCGAGACAACAAAGGACGATTTCGTAGCAGTGGATGACAAATAGTTGGTCGCATCGGTGGGTGTAAAACTGCAACTGATGTCGTATGTGGCGGCAGAGAGAATAGTTGAACTTGTTAAGATCTGACCGGATGAACTGAATTGGAAGGTTCCAGCAACCGATGCCGTGGTTCCCGCAATAAATGTTGCCAGTGTTGTTCCATAGGTGATTGTGGAAAGTGACGCGGGTGTGATTGTGGTGGTCTGTTTCGAAACGACAAATGATGTTTTTGTTGCAGTGGTCGACGAGTAGTTGGTTGAATTGGCAGTTGACGGGGTGAATGCACAAAAGATTGTGTACGTCCCGGCTGTCAATACGCTTGAACTTGTCAATGCTTGACCGGATGCACTTGTTAGGAAGAAATTGAACGACCCGTCGACCGATGCGGTGGTTCCACTAATGAACGAAGACATGGTGGTTCCATAGGTGATTCCGGAAAGGGATGCCATTGTTATGGAGGCAGCCTGTTTCGAGACAACGAACGACGTTTTCGTTGCAATCGACGTGTTATAGTTGGTCGAATCCGTCGGGGTGAATGCACAAAAGATCGTATAGGTGGCCGCTGTTAACACGGTTGTGCTGGTTACGATCTGGCCACTTGAACTGTTTAAGCGAAAGACGAAGGTTCCCGCGACCGAGGCAGTGGTTCCACTAATAAACGAAGACAAGGTGGTTCCATAAGTGATTCCAGAAATGGACGGCAATGAGATGGTCGTGTCTTGTTTTGAAATCACTAGGGACTTTATCGCAGTGGATGCCGAATAATTGGCGGTGTCCGATGGGGTAAATGCACAAAACATTACATGCGTTCCAACCGTTAACTGGGTCGAGTTTGTCAACACTTCTCCATTCACATCCGTGCGTTTGAACTGGAAGGTTCCTGCTACAGATGCTGTGGTTTGGTTGATGAAATCGTTGATGGTGGTTCCATATACCAGTGTGTTGATGGAGGACATGGTGATGGTTGTGAACTGCTTCGAAACCGCGAAAGACAATCGGGTGGCATATGCGAGATTGTAGTTGGATAGATTCGATGGAGTAAACTTGCAATAGATGGTGTAAGATGCCACCGTTAATACAGTTGAGCTTGTAAGTACTTGTCCCAATTCATCGTTCAAAAAGAAGTTGAAGCTGCCGCCCGTCGACGCGGTTGTCTGTGTGATAAACGATGCAAAGGTGGTTCCATAACTGTATCCGGTTTGGGCAGACAATGTGATGGTTGGCGTTTGTTTCACGACGGTGAATGACTTTGTTGCATTTGATCCCAAATAATTGATGCCATCGGTTGGCGTAAACTTGGTATAGATCGTATATGTGGCAACATCGAGAACACTTGAACTCGTGATTTGTTGACCGGATGCATCCGTTATGTAGAACTGGAGAGTGCCTGGAATCGATGCTGTGGTGCCATTGATAAACGATGCAAATGTAGTGCCGTATGTGATACTCGATTGTTGAGACAGGGTGATTGTCGTTGTCTGTTTCGAAACCACGAACCCGGTCTTTGTAGAGGATGTGGAGGATACATAGTTTGCCAAGTCGTTGGCAACAAACACGCACCGGATCGCATAGGTCGCTGCGGTCAATACAGTGGTTGAGGTTACCGATTGACCCGATGTATCAAAGCTAAATGTGCCCGGAACAGAGGCGGTTGTTCCGCTGATAAACGCGGCGAGCGTTGTGCCGTATGTCAATCCAGAAAGAGAAGAAAAGGTGATTGTGGGGGTTTGCTTTTGAACCGTCAATCCCGATGACGCTGTCTTGATTGTGTAATTTGTTGAATCGGTTGGTGTAAATGTGCAATGGATTGTGTATATGTCTACAACAAGGACATCGGATGCTAGTAACGCATCGCCGTTCGCCTTATAAAACGCGAATGTGCCGGCGGTCGACGCAGTGGTTCCACTAATGAATGTTTGAAATGTGGTTTCGTATGCGAAACTCGAGACTCCAAATGTGATTGTGGGGGTTTGTTGCGACACCTGCAGGGTTGATGTAGTATCTGCATTCGCATAGTTGGGATCACTCGATGTAAATGCTGCACGGATTGAGTAACTTCCTACGTTCAAAATCTGCGTGCTGCTGAGTTCATCGTTCAGGTAGTAATACTTGAACGATCCGCTCACGGTGGGAGAGACGGACGCTGTAAAACTGGATTGTAGTTGGGTTCCATATATGATGGGTGATGATGGTATTGTGTAAATCACTGTCGGAACAAACTTGTTTACTACCAACGAGGTTGATACCGGGTAAGCGACATAATTTCCACTTGATGGTGTGAATCTCGCGTAAATCGTATAACTTCCTGCATTGAGCGTGGTTGCAGATGTTACTTGAACATTGTACAAACTATCGGTATAATAGTTCATGCTTCCGTCCACGGTTTGACCCAAGCTCGCGGTTAAACTTGTGGCCAGTGTTTCGCCATAGGTGATGGCGGACAATCCCGAGTATATCACAGTGATCGGTTTCTGAGAGACTAACAATGTCATTGTCACCGTTGATGAAGAATAATTGGCGGAATCGGTTGGGACAAAGTCGGCATGAACCGTGTACGATCCTACAACGAGGACATCGTTGGAACTCAGGTCGATGCGGGTGCTCGCCGAGTAGTAATAGTAAGTGGCAGTTCCAGCAATTGTTGGACTCACCTGTGTATGCAATACATTTGCAACCGTTGTCTCGTATGTGAGTACAGTGGGAACATTTGACTCAAATGTAACAGTGGTAGACTGCTTTGTGACGATGAGACTTGAACTTGCGACAGAAGACAGATAGTTGGAACTCGTCGGTGTAAACAAAGCATATATGGTATAAGTTCCCGCATTCAATGCATCGTTTCCGGATGCAACCAGTGTGTGCGAACTGTCGTAAAAGTATGAAATCGTTCCCGCCTTTGTACAAGTGGCCGTCAAACTGCTGTTCAAGGTGGTTCCATAGACGATCGAGGATGGAATTGTGAACAAGAGCGTTGTCGAACGCTGGGTCACCGAAATCGTTGTTGACGTTGAGGACTGTGCATAATCGTCGGCTGTCGGAGTGAAGGTCGCTTCTACTGTGTAGGTTCCAACATCCATTATTGTTCCCGCGGACACGTCTGTGCCACTGATCTTGTATACGGTTGTTCCTGCAACATTGGGGGTGGGGGTTGTTTGCAATACAGTTGCCAGTGTTGTCTCATATACGATCGATGAAGGAATGGACCCAGAGAAAGCCAACGTGGTCGATTTGACAGTGACAATTAGACTTGTTGTGGACTGACTCGACAAATAATTCGCCGAATCGGTGGGAACGAACCTGCAAAATATCGTGTAGGATCCGGATTCCAAGACGGATGAACTGGTCAATGCGTTGCCATTCAAATCATTCTCGAAGAATGAAAAGGTTCCTGCGATTCCTGTGGTTGTCCCCGCCACCAATGTAGAGAGAGTCGTCTCGTAAACGATTGTCGAGATGTTTGGGAATGTGATGGTGGTGGATTTCTTGTTCACGGTTAAGCTCCTTGTCGTGGTCGATGCGGTGTAGTTGCTGCTGGTTGGCGTAAAGGTTGCACTGATCGAGTAAGTCCCGGCATTCAATGTTGTGGCAGAGGTCACTTCCGCCGCGTTGATGTAGTATTTCATCGAGCCTGCGATATTGGGGTAAGCGGTGGCGGTAAGACTGGATGCAAGTGTCGCGGTATAGATGATGTTCGAGGGAGTATCATAAATCACCGTTGTGGGGGCGGCGGTGACGGTTAACGACCGATTGTTGGATGATCCCGTATAATTGGAACTGCTCGGTGTAAAATCGACGTAAATCGTGTACGATCCGACATTCAATAGATCGGCAGTGCTGAGAGAAACCTTGGTCGCACCATTCATATAATAGTAACTGAACGCACCTAAAATGCTTGGAGTCACAAATGCCGAAAAACTGGAGCTCATCGTCGTGCCATAAACGATGTTGGACAAGGTGGGGTAAGTGACCGCGGTAGTCGCCTTTGTTACCGTGAGATTGGTGGAGGTCGACGATGATGTGTAGTCGGAACTTGTGGGCGTGAATGTGGAATAGATTGTATAAGCACCGGCATCGAGAACCGTTGTGGTTTGTACCTCTGTTAAATAAACACTGTCTGTGTAAAATCGGAGTGTTCCAGAGACATCGGGGGTTATCACCATGACCGATACTTGAGCAAGGGTGTTGCCATAAACGATTGATGATGGGATCGACGAGGCAAATGCCAAGGTGGTTGAATGGGTTGTCACGGACAAACTCTTGGTATTGGTTGAAGAGAGATAGTTGCTTGTGTTAGACGGCGTAAATGTACAACTGATTGTGTATGTTCCAATGTGGAGAACGCTGGATGAAGTGATTGTGGTGCCATTGGTCGAAAATGCAAATGTACCTGCGACTCCATTACTAACAGTTGTTCCCGAAATGAACGAGCTCATGGTTGTCTCGTATACGATCGATGATGTGGCAGGGAATGTGATCGATGTTGGTTGCTTGTTTACTGTTACAGGTGAAGTGGTCGACCCAGAATTGTAGTTTGACGTATCGGTCGGTGTAAACGACGCTATAATGATATACATACCAGCATTCAAAACATCGGTGGAAGATAATGCAACGCCGTTCGTCGAATATGCAAATGTTCCAGCAACGTTGGAGGTCGCGGTAAGCGATGATGCAATTGTGGTTCCGTATACAATCGGTGCGAATACGTTGTAATCTAATGTTGGTGTGAACTTGCTGACTGTTATACCGGTTTGTTTCGATGCATTTGTGTAGTTTGCATTTCTGGATGTGAAAACCGCATTGATCGTGTATGACCCGACATTCAAAACCGTCGTGGGAAACACCTCGGTTGACCCAATATAGTAGTTGAAGGAGCCATCAATCGAAGGAGAGATGGTTGCATTCAGGGATGCCGCCAATGTTGTTTGATAAACGATGCCCGACAACCCTGAATAAGTGACGGTGGGGGTCGCTTGGGTGACTGTGAGAGCGGTCGTTGTTGAGGATCCCGCATAATCACCCGTCGATGGCGTGAATGTCGCATGAATCGTGTAAGAACCCACTGGTATTACAGAGGTCGTCGTAACACTGACGTTCTGGCTCGACGCATTCACGTAATGGTAACTTGTTGAACCTGCCACGTTGGGTGTAACGACGACGCTCAATACACTTGTGAGTCCAGTATTGTAGACAACAGAGGATGGAATCGATCCCGAAAAGGCGACCGATGTAGAGTGGGTTGTTACGGTTAAGCTCTTTGTATTACTTGAAGTCAAATAGTTGGAAAGATCGCTTGGTGTGAAGGTGGCCGATATCGTATATGTGCCGACGTTCAATACACTTGCACTTGTTAATGTGTTGCCATTCTGGGAAAAGGCAAACGTACCGGCCACGCCTCCTGCAGTGGTTCCCGAAATGAATGCCGACATCGTTGTCTCGTAAATGAACGAGGATATGTTGGGAAACGCGATTGTGGTCGGCTGCTTGTTCACCGTGATGCTTCTACTTGCATTCGATGAGCTGTAGTTTGAACTCGATGGGGTGAATACCGCGTAGATGGTATATGTGCTCGCATTCAACACGTTTGTTGAAGAAAGCAGCTGACTGTACGCACTGTCCAAATAATAATTGGTTGTTCCTGCAATGGACGGAGTAGCGTTCAAACTCGCTCCAATGGTTGTTCCATATGTGATCGCCGAGAGAGCATTGTAAGTGAGTGTTGTCGGTGCCTTTGTAACACTCAATGAGACGCTTGTGCTTGACGGCAAATAATTGTTTGTAGCGGGTGTGAATCTGGCATAGATCGTATATGTGCCAAAGTCTTTCACGTCGGTTGTCTGTACTGCTTGACTGAAGGATGCGTCGTAAAAGTATGCGATTGTACCTGCAACCGTGCATGTGGCGGTCAAACTCGATGCAATTGTGGTTCCGTAGACGATCGAGGATGGGGTTGTATAAACGATCGAGGTGGATTTCTGCGTAACAATCAGCGAGGTCGATGTAGAAGAAGCGGAATAATCGCCAGTCGATGGTGTAAACAATGCATAGATCGTATAACTTCCATAATCCAGAATCGATGTCTTGGTGACCTCGTTTGTAAAACTGCTGTTCAAGTAGTATCGTGTGGTGCCCGCGGGGATCTCGCCATTCTGTTCACCGATCGTTGTTACCAAGACGTTGCTCAAATCGGTTTCATATACTACATAGGAAGGGATCGATGGGCTGAATGCAATGGACGACTCATCGGGGGTGACCGTGATACTCGAGATACTGGATGACATGATATAGTTATTCTGATCATTGGGGGTCAAGTCTGTGTAAATTGTGTGTGCTCCATTATGTAGAACCGAATTGTTTGACAAATCGACATACGATACATTTGAGACGTCGGTGAGACCAGTTACCTCGAATGTGCAGACACTATGCCCCCACATGTTTGTCATAATATCGCCGGGACTGTAGGGTTGTTCCGTGCCGACAGATCGTATGTGTATACCCAGGTTTGCGGTGCTTGTTTTCAAAAATGTCCAGCTCAAACTGCTACTATTGGTTTGCCCGGCTGTTCCGCCGGTTGTTGTACTAACTAGTCCAATGTTTACTACGTTCATAAGTGCACCATTTGGTGCGGGAGGATAAAACGGCAGACCTTTTAAATATACATTCACAAATGCGTCTTGATAAAGCTGTTGGACACTACTCGTTGTACCCGAATCCGATGTAGGAGCCCCAGTTTGCGTATAATTCACCAGTTTGATCGAGAACTGGTTGTACGTGTTGTAAAAATCGTTGCCAACGATTTGTTGTAGGTTAACATTGTTCCATGTCATTGACATACGATTATCAGTCACCGTTCCATATTGTGAGCTAACGGTTTTGTTGTAATAATCGGCTAAATTATCACTGGGACTGATATCATATGATGAAAGTGTGAACGTTCGTGTTTCCATTATATGATATTTATATATAATTTTTTTATTAGGTGCTTCCGCTTACTTCGAATAAGAATTTGTAGTGTCCATATCCAAATGCATTCGTGATGGGTGCATACGTGTTGGTGGATGGTATGATTCGATCAATCTGCAGTGTTACGTTTCCGGTGGGTTTGTTAAATCGAAACGATGTGTATAACGAATGGCGATTTGATGGAGTCGTGAATGAAACAACTGCTGTTGCACTTGACGGCAATTGATTGATAGTATTTGTCATTATTGAGACCTTTGTATTTGATGGATTTGTATGAGAGTATGGCGATGGGTTGAAGTCAAGTCCACTCAATAACAAATTTATATTCGCGTTTTGGATTCTTGTTACTACGTTTGTGTCAAATCCATAAGTTGAATTTCCACACAAATCGCATATGCTACAATGCAATAATCGAATCTTGAATTTTGTATACTTGTTAAAAAACGCACTGCCAACCATGTTTTCTAAATTGATATTGTTCCAAATCATATATTGGAATTGCGGTCCGATTGTTCCTGTTGCATTTGATATTGCGGTTGTTGCATAGTCATTAATATTTACGGATGCGTTTATATCAGAACTTGATAACGTAATGCACCTGACTTCAGTTGTCATTTATTTTTATATATAATATATACACGTTTTTTTCGAAATAAATAAAGGGAACGGCCAAAGGGAACGGCCAAAGGGAACGGCTGTTCCCTTTTAATCCCATGCTTAAGGAAGTATCATAAGGAAGTATCATAAGGAAGTATCATAAGGAAGTATCATAAGGAAGTATCATAAGGAAGTATCATAAGGAAGGATTATAAGGAAACCATGGGTTTCCTTAAAAGGAAGGATCAAAAGGGACTACGTTCCCTTAAAAGGAAGGATTTAAAGGAAACCATGGGTTTCCTTTATACTATTCCTAATATTTCAAATATGTATTCACTGTGCCCATACAAGGAACTACTAGCAGCAGGTTGATAAAACAATTCGTCGTTGAAGTTTAAAAGATCAACCTTTAAGTTGACAGGTGCAGTAGGTCGATTCAATGTATATGAAGGATTGTTATCAACGTTTGAAAAACCTACGATCGATGGCCCAGAAAAACCTTTGGAACCAATATTTGGAAGTTTGCCTAAGTTAGCAGGTGTAATCAATACTTTCGATACGGATGGGATAAATGAAAACCCAGACAGATATATGATAACTTGTCTCATTTGTTCTGATTCAACTGTGGTCGATGAAATCTCACTCTGTGTCGTTACACCGACCCCATACGTAATCAATCGAATTTTAAATCGACTGTATTTATTAAAATATTCATCTCCCATGATCTTTCTTAGATCCACATTTTTCCATGTGATACTTCTACGGTTCTCTGTTATTATACCAAATGAATTGTCAACCGTTGTATTAAAATAATCACTCGGATTGTTCGACATTTGGATGTCCGTGGATTTTAAAATCAAATACCTTGCGTTCATTAATATAATATAATTAGAGAATACCTTTTATTTCAAAAAAGTACACTGAGTGTCCTAGAATTTCATCACTTGAAAGTGGGATACAGAACTGTTGAGTGCTTGTGATTTTTCGATTGATTGTGATGTTCACTGTATCTTGCTGAGGTTTATTGAAGACATATATCGGACCTGTGTCGTTTTTATTGGTTGTTAATCCGAATCCAACTGTTTGACCAGCCCCAGTTGGTGGAGTCAGTGCAACCCCAGTTCCTATTAAAGCGTCAGTAATTGATGGATCAAATTGCAATCCAGACAAATACAAATCACTAAAATAATCATTAACTCTTCGGTATGTATTTGCTAAATAAGTAGTATTCAAAACGTTTTGCTCAATATCCGTCGAAGTTATAGTAAATTTACTGTAAGTATTGTAGTATGTGTCTCCCATCAATTGCCGTAAATTGATATTGTTCCAGGTATTCGTGGATCGGTTATTAGATATACTACCAACGCTGTTCGAGATTGTTGTATTATAATAATCCGCCGCATTTGTGGAATCAGAAATCCATTGTGTATATAGTATCAAGTTTCTCGGTTCTGCCATATATACTATTTGTTTATAAAATTCCAATCACCTCGAAGGATACAATGATGTTACCAACCACTTGTGCACTTGTCGGTGGCTGATACGGTTGGTTATTGAACAATGTCTTTATGTCGACGCGGATTGCAGCAGTGTCTTGCCCGACCGGTTTTGCAAAATAATATATAGGAGATCTCGTTTTTATGTTAGTGGTATGAATACTTGGACCTGAAAGTCCTGGTACGGTTGGGATTCCAAATATTCCACTCGCATACATTAGAGCACTTGTTGTGGACGCACCATTCATATACGGCTGTGGATTAAAATTTAATCCCGACAAATATATTTGACATAATCGTGTCCAGTACTGTGCCATTGTGTTCGACGGATCAACAACAGTCGTCGATAAATGTGAATTTGACCATGAACTTATACAAATCGAAAACCGGCTGTATTTATTGTAAAACTCGTCCCCAAATGTTTCTCTTAAATTAATGTTCCACGTGTATGAATATCGGTTGTTTTCGATGGTGCCTTTCGAGTTAGTAACGGTCGTGTTAAAATAATCGTTGGCGTTATTTGATGCTAAAATATCGATCGATTTTAAAATCAGATTTCTTGTCTCAGTCATATATATAATTTATCGGTATATTTATTCTTCGGACGGTGTATAAAAGCGAAGCGACCCTGGTACGCTTGTCGTGGTTCCGCTGATGAATCCATCCATGGTTGTTCCGTAAACCACCGAGCTGATATTCGGCGTTGTCACAGTTGACTTCACCTTCGTAACCGTCACTGTGTTTGATCGGTTTGTAAATGTGTCCTGATTGATGTAAATGTTTAATGGGTCGATGTATCTTGCATAGATGTAGTAGGTACCTGCATTCAAGACCGAATTCGTCACAATGTTCTGGCTCATGTCGGTGGCACTCAATGTGTATGTGATTTGGCCATATGACACCGGAGTACTTGTCAATGTGTTTGTGATCGTCGCGTTCAAAGTACTCGAAGTAATTGAAGATCCATAAGGTATGAGTTTCAAACTCTCGGGAATAGTGAACGCCAATGCGGTAGGGATCTTGTTAATCGTTACGGTATATTTATTAAATACTGCGTTATATTTACTCGATGAAAAGTTTTCTAGTATTACATAACTATTATAATATTTCAATGTTCCCACGAATCCTGTATTATATACATTATATTCAGAAATTACGGGTTGAGCATACACATAAACCGAACTATAGTTTGTGTTATAATCAACATAATATATGGTTGCTTGTGTGAACGTAATTGAGTTGGATGACGTATCTCCGAGTACAAATCCATTTTCATATATGATTGGGATGTTTGACGGTGGTGATTGCAAATATGCAGTTATTGTTCCAGTAACGGGATAAATCGTTTTTTTACCAACAGTGATCGTTTTGGTGTTGCTTGTAGTTACATTGTAGTATCTGGTCGCGTCCGCTGGTACAAACTGGGATTTTACAGTGTAGGTTGCCGGAACCAAATAGGTCGAGTTGGTTATCACGGTTCCTCCAACCGCTGTCAAATAATGGGTTGTTGTACCACTAATCGTGACTCCACTAAACGACGGAGTGTTTGTTGTCAAAATATTTATACCACTTAGATCCGTTCCATATGTGATTGAATTCGATGTGGCATTAAACGTAAATGGGGCGGCAAATCGCACATAGAGTGCCGAATAAGTTGATGTCGAATTCGCATAGTTTATATTCGTGGGGACAAAGTTGGCTGTAATCAATTGTTGGCCAAGTTTTGTGTAGGTGCTTGTCGACGTCAATGTGGTTGCACTTGCGTCGGTAAATGTGAATGCTCCAGAGACATCGGCGTAGGTTCCTGCGATGAATGGAGACAAAGAGGAGTTATACGAAGCATCGATCAACGTCGTAGGGAATGTGATTGTTGTGGGTTTTTGTGTGACCGATAGCGAGTAACTTGATGTCGAAACTGCAAAATTGGTGCTGGAGGGGGTAAACTTCGCGTAAATTGTGTAACTACCGACATTTAATCTGTTAACAACTGGAAAATAGCTCAAGTATGTTTGCCTGGCGGTGGGTGTTGGATAGTTGTTTTGTATATCTAATGTTGTCCACGAGGAGTTGTCGTTTGACCCGGAAAATACCCAACTAACCGGATCTCTATCGTCCATGTCATTTGCGGTTGCAAATGTATAATCATTCACTCTTGTCTGTTTTCCAAAATCGATCACTAACGATTTTTTATTTGAGTCATACATTTTTGTGTATATTGAACCATCAATCGCTATGCCTGGCCCAGTTGCACCGGTTGACGCCCCACCCGGATTTGATGCTATTGCAGTTGAATAATCAACTCGAATGCCATTATATCTTAGATTCAATTCGGAAAACTGAACTGCTGGTGCACCTGCACCTCTTAACTTAATGGGTGTAAACTGATAGTACCGATAATTGCCTGCATAACTCTCGATAGCCGGAAAATTCAAACTACTCACCTCGAAATAGTTCAAGTACGTGTATCTTTCGATGGTTGTTGGATAACTGGTTTTTGTATCTAATGTTGTCCATGTAGAGTTGTCATTCGAACCTGAAAACTCCCAACTAATCGGATCTCGACCGATTGTATCATTCGCGGTTGCAAATGTATAATCACTCACTCTTGTCGGGGTTCCAAAGTTGATGATGATTGGTTTCCTCTGATGGTCATATGATTTCGTGGTTGTTAAATTATCAATCGCTTTGACTACAAGTTCTGCAGCGGGATTCGTACTACCAACATTCGATGCTACAGCTGTCGAATAATCGACTCGGACCCCGTTATATCTTAAATCCAATTCGGAAATCTGAAATCCGGATGCACTCGCATCTCTTAATGCAGTGGGTGTAAACTTATAGTACTGATAATTAACATAGTTCGCAACTGGGACAGACGAATTGTCGTAATAGAACCCGAAACTTCCCGAAACACTTTGACCTACATTCGTCAAGACGCTTGATGACAACACTCCCGACAAATCCGTGTTGTAGACAATGGTTTGGGGGCCCGGTGGTGTGATTGTAGTTGGCATTTGAGCGACTGTCAACGGTGTGGTTACATACGACGTCAAATAATCGTTCGTATTGGTTGGCCGGAACACTGCGTAAACTGTATAACTTCCAACTGGCAGAATGTTGGAAATCAGCACCTCATTGTTGTAGGAGGCGTCTGTATAATATCGAATTGTGCCCGCGACACTTGACTCTTGTACCAAGCCGGCGGTGGCATTCATCACGCTTGTAAGATCGGTTCCATAAATGATGCGTGTGGGCGTAGAGACGGAATATGTGGCCGAGGTCGGATGGGCCTGAATCACAACCGAGGTCGACCCGGTGCAAGACGCATAGTTGTCATCTGGAGAAGTGTATTGACAAGAGATTGTGTACGTACCTGCTCCAAGAACTGTGGACGAGTTTATGGGGGTCCCGTTTGCGAAAAAAGTGTAAATGCCTCCCGAAATGTTGGCCACGGTGCCGTTCAAAAGGGATGCGATCGTGGTGGATCCAGTGACCACTCCATACAAGATCGAGGTGATGTTGGGGAATGTCAGGAAGGTCGCGGCCTTGTTGACAACAAGAGGTTTGCTGTCCGATGATGAAAAGTAGTTGTTCGAGGTGGGGGTCAAGCGAGAATAGATCGTGTAGGTTCCGGCATTCAAAATGGTGGCCGTGGTAACACCAACGCTGAAACTTGCATCCAAAAAGTAGTCAAATGTTCCAGGCATGCTGCCGCTGGAGCTGACCGAGGTACCGAGAGTGTTTCCATAAACGATGGGTGTAATTGCAGTCAATAGAGTGCTCGTGGATGCCTTGTTCACGAACTGTGTGACTGCTTGGGTATAACTGTTATAAAAGGAACTGGTCGGGGTGAATACGGCATAAATCGAGGTGTTTCCGTAGTTCAATACCGTGGATGTGAGTGCTGTCACGGTTTTCGTGTTGTCTAAATAATAGTTGATCTCACCGGAAATCCCAGACACGGCACTTGCATTCAAAGATGCAGTCAAGGTTGCTCCATATATGAGCGAGGCCGGTGTCGGATAGTAAATCTCAGGAACACCAACGATCTGCAACGAGAGATTACTATGACCCCATAAGTAGTTTGAATCGGACCCTGGATTGTATGGAGAGTTTGTCGCCGCACATTTCATATTGAGACTCAAATTGATTGTCTTCACCTTTCTAAATGTCCATGCCAAACTTGTTGTTACTGTATAGTTTGCATACGAGACATCCAGAGGTATATATCCCGAAGTGAGTAATGCACCATTCGACGAGAGACTGTTTGACGAGACGTCGGGATAAAAAGGGAGACCTTGCAAGAACCAGTTGACGTGAAAATCTTGGTAATGTTGGGCGGTGATGGCCGTGGAAATGCGGGATGTCGCCGCTGTTGCCAAGTTATAGGTCACCAAACTGATTTTGAACAAGTTGTATCGATTATAGAACTCGTCACCCATCACCTTGGACATGTCGATGTTGTTCCAAGTCAGCGACCAGCGATTGTCCGAGACAGTTCCGTAAGCGGTCGTTACCGTTTTGTTGTAGTAATCGGCTAAAGTATCGCTTGCGTTGATATCATAGGATGAAATATTTAAAACACGTGTTTCCATTATATGATATGTATATATTTATTGAATACCACAGATTTCGAAAATGAACCGAAAATGACCATATCCTAAAACATTGGAATAGTCTTGAGTGGTTGGGTTCAGGCGGCGGATCTTCAGAGTGGCTGTATCGGTTGCGGGTTTCGTGAACAAGTATGTTTGTGCGTCATCCACAATGATTTTGCTACCCGAGGTGGTAGATAATGACGTCATCGATGGAAGATTCGTGAGGGAACCCGTGTATATAGAGACCTCGCTTACTGCATTTATGTTGCTGATGTTATACGGTGTTGCATTGTAGTTTTTAAAGGGCAGACCGGTTAATCGGAACTCGACGCTCGAATTGCTGATGGGTGGTGTTGTCGACTGCGACGCCAAATCGCCGACCAGACATTGCATAAGTTTGATGGAGAATGTCGTGTATTTATCGAAATAGTCAGTGCCAAGTTGAGTTCGCAGATTGATGTCGTTCCATATCATCGAGTTAAAATAGACCGTAATCGTACCTGTTGATGTTATCACTTGGTCGGTTCCATATGATTCTGCGATGGAAGAAGAATTGATGTCGTAAGTATTGAGACAAAGTGTTCTTGCGGACATGTATATACACTACGGTTCGATTATTATATTATATTATATTATATTATATTATATTATATTGATCTAAACTACCCCATATATTTCAAACAGGAACTGCGAGTGGCCATACAGTAAACTGCTCGCGGCAGGTTGGTAGAAATCATTGGTCGAGTTCAGTTTGACATTGATTGTGAGATTGACCGTTTCATTCGCTGGTTTGTTAAAAATCGTGGAAGATGACCCGCTCTGAACGGTTGTCGGCCCGATCCCTGCACTCGTCGTTGGCAAATTCACGGCGACGGTGGTTAAGAGCACATCGGAGACTCCTGGAAGTCCCGAAAGATACACCTTTCTCGTAGCCATATCAGTCGTTGTGTCTGTCATGAGACCTGCGGTGGTTTGACCGATTGTCAGCTTGACCAACTTGAGTTCAAACTGACTATACCGGTTATAAAACTCGTTTCCCATTAGTGTTCGTAGATTGATGTTTGTCCACTGGGTGCTTTGTCTGTTTTGCGAAACCGAACCCGCATCGGAACTTACGGTTGTGTTAAAATAATCGACTGGATTGTTTGAAAAACTGATGTCGGTGGTTCTTAAAATCAGGTTTCTGTTTTCTAAAAGTGACATGGATGCGTGTATATTATATATATATTACATTGTAATATTTACAGTGTAACATATCTTTTGGCTTAGTTGTTTATACCGGTAATCTCGAATAAAAACATGCTGTGACCGATGATGCTATTGCTACCGCTTATCATGCGGTTCGCTTGTGTATTCAAGACAATTCGATCAATCTTGATGTTGACTGTATCGGATAACTCCGGTTTGCTAAAACAGTATGTGGGGTTCAATACTCGTTCTACCGCCGGTGTTGTTTTAAATCCGGTTCCAGTACTATCCTGTGGGAACATCGGATCAACCGCCGTCTGAATCAGCACGCTGTTTACGCTTGGGTCGAAATTCAGACCATACATGCGATACTCGATCATTGTGTTATTGTACACATCGGAATTCGACTCCAAGTCGGTTCTGCTATAACTTGTTTCCAAAAATGTAGGTTGCATCAGTACCGATGTGATGGAAAACTTGGAATATTTGTTATAGTAAGCGTCTCCCATCACCTGTCTTAAATTTATATTGTACCAGGTGTATGTCTCATTTTGATTTTCAATTGCCCCTGTTGCATTTATAATGGATCCGTCTGTATAATCACTCGCTAATAACGATGTACTGATCCACGAGGTTTTCAATTTCAGATTTCGAGTTTCGGTGTTCATTTGCATTTCTCTCTATATATACTCTACAAACTTATATAAGCACGCCTCGGATCTCAAACACAAACGTCAGATGACCAAACAATATCGCATTCGTTGCGGGTGCGAAATATCCGTCATCGTATAGATTCGGCAAATCGATTTTCACAGGCACTGTGTCGGTTGTTTTGCTAAATGTGTATGTGCTTCCATTGCCGTTTACTAGATTATGGTAGCAAGGGTTTGAGGCGGGGAATTGTCGTGTTAGTAGACCCATGGTTGCGGCATTCGAGCTGGACCCGTTCTCATACGGCAGTGGATCAAACTGTATTCCAGAGAGTTTGCACTCATTGTAGACCTCCCAATACAAAGACAGGTTCTGCGACGCGTCTTGTATGGTTGTGAACAACCCATCGTTCACAAACTCCTTCAGTTTGATCGAAAACTTGCTATATCGATTGTAGAAGTCGTCGCCCATAACGCTTCGAATGTTCGTGTTCCAGGTATGCGTGTATCGATTGTTTTCGACAGTTCCTGCGGATGTGGTGACCGTGGTGTTGAAATAGTCGTCGGCAACAGTTGACGATGAAATGTCGCGTGTGTTCAGGACAAGTTTTCGCGTCTCTATCGAGAGATTGTTGACAAATAGTGAAACACTCTTGCTCACCTGCGATGATTGATTCGGATCAGTCGGGACGAACCGTGCGTAGATCGTGTATAGACCTGGCAACAACACGGTGTATGTCGTTACCTCGGTGTTGAAACTCGCGTCTGTATAATATCGAATCGACCCGGGGATATTCGGAAGAACCGATGCATTCAGTTTGTTGGTTAGGTTTGATCCATATGTGATTGAGCTTAGTGAAGGATATGTCATTGTGGGAACGAACGATCCTGTGCTGTTTACAACGAGTGTCGCGGATGTAGTCAATAGACTATACACCACCAAATCCGTAGGAGTCAATTTGGCATAAATTGTGTATGTCCCCGGATTCAATACCGTGAGTGTGTTCACCTGTGTGGTTAATGCCGCGTCCGAGTAATAATCGATCTTGCCGAGGATGTTCGTGGTTGCCGTCAAACTTGACTCGAGAAGGGTTCCGAAAGAGATCGGTGCCGGGGTTGCGTACTGGAGAGAGGGTATTACTTTGTTCACCGATAAATCCACTGCTGCAAACGACTGTGTGTAGTTGACCTGGTCGTTTGGTGTGTAGATCGCATATATCGAGTACATATTCGGGATGAGCTTGGTATCCGTATAGACTTGGGTGGAATAGTTTACATCGATGTAGTATTTGAACGACCCGGGTGTAACGCAACTTGCCACGAGAACGAACGATAGGTCGGTTCCATAAACGATCGGCGACGGAGTCGGGAAAGTGAGGGTGGGGGTCGCACGATTCACTTGGCCCAATATCACGTTGTCGATTCCGACCAATCCTCTTGCTACATAATTGGTTCCTTCGATTGTGAGTGTGTTTGTTCCAGCAACGGTTGTCAAATTGGGGTAGATGCATTTTTGCCATGTGCCGCCGACAGCTGAGAATGGAGTGATTGTGCAAATCAATATGTCGTTCAGTTTGAATGTGATTGGGTTCGTGGATGCATCGCCGCAAATGTAAAAGGACAAATAGTTTAGATTGCTGGCTGTGTATGTGAAGGTTTGTGAGATTTTGCCAGCGGTTTCGATGGCGATACATTGGTTTCCACTCGGGTAAGGCAGTGGGATCGCTGCATACGAAGTGAAACTATTGAGAACCCATACGGTCGACCTCTCTGTGGACCAGTTCGTCAATGGTACGATGAACTTGCTATTCGCGGTTTTGATTTCCGTTTCGAAAGAACCATTGAAGATTTGTGTATCGATTTTGGAAAACTTCAAGTACACGGGGTTTGGAGAAGTCGGTACAATGGACATTTTTTGGACATACCATGATGGACTACCTGCACCACCTATCATGAATTCATATGATTTTGTTGCAGACACTGTGAAATTTACAGAGTAGTACTCCCAATCGGTCGTCGTTTTTTGACTTCCATTAAGAGATCCGATGCCTTTTCCGTCAATAGAAAATCTTGTATAAGAGTTTGTTAGATTTCGAGGAACGACTCCAAAATATGCCGAGAATGTGTATGTGCCTGCGTTGAGATACACCATTTGATAAATATTTCCACCACGGAGTTGTGCACATTTGGGTCCATATGGAAAAGGATAGGATAATCCGGAAATGTTGACGTCATTTATAAAGCGTGTGTAACTACTCGTGTGAATTGTCCAAAATCTCCATCCAGGGATGTTCGAAGCGGTTGCAGAAGGCTGGTTGGATGTCTGTGTTCCAGGAGGATATGTCGAAGGAATATACTCGAAGTTGCCGTTTACCAGGAGGTTGGTTGTATCTGTCACTGGGATGTTGAAATAGTTGTTCGGGGCGTCGTTGTCCTCCACTGTGACCGAATATGTCGCGGAGGTTGTCTCGTATGTAACCGTGTCGATGGGTGTAAATGTGCAGAAAATGGTGAACTTTCCTACGACATTGTATGTGCTGGATGTAGTTAACGTGGCTCCCGAGCTGTTGTTCAATTGGAATACGAATGTCCCTGCAATTGCTGGCGAAACGGTCGTGTAATTGATAAAATTGGCGAGCTGGTCGTTCAACACAACATTGATCATTTTGGGAAACACGATTGCCGGGTTGGGTGAAACCACCGAGAAGCTCTGTGGACCTGCTAACGAGTTTTGGTAATTATAGATGTCGAGCGGGGTTGAGAGTACATACATTTGATAGTTGCCAATCGGCAAGGTGGAATCCGCATACACTTGGTTTGTATACGCACTATCGATGTAGTATGTAATGTTTGCCGGAATGCTGCACGTCGCGGTCATTAATGGGACGACCGGTACGCCGTATTTTATCACCGTGTTTGCCGGAAGTGTGTATGTTGTTGAGGTGGGAGATCGCGTTACCGACCCAAATACCACGTTGTCGATTATGGTCATCGTGTTAATGTCTCTACCTTCAATCGATAATGTATTTAAACCTGCAACCGTCGTGATGTTGGTAATTATTGTCTTTGTCCACACATCATTGTAAAATGCATATGCCGATGCAACGTAAGAGAAGACGGTGTTATTGTTCATTTTCACAATGATTCGATTTCTTGATGTATCCGACTGTGCTGCCATGTAGAAAGACAAATAGTTTAGACTGCTGTCGATGTAATTGAATGTTTGTGTGACTTTACCGAGCCCTGCTATACCAATGCACTGGTTTCCACTGGGGTAAGGAATTGGAATACGTGTATATAAGGCGTAGTTATTCAATAACCAAACACCGCTTGTCGCAATACTCCAGTTTGCCAAAGGGGCATCGAGAATCAGACTATTGGCGGTTCTTATCTCGCTTTCAAATGACCCGTTGAAGACCTGCGACTCAATCTTCGAAAACTTCATAAAAGAGATGTTGTTGACCACGGAAGTGGGGACAAGTTTGATATTTCCGAAATACACTCCATTTGAAGAAGAAGATGTAAGAATTGCCATTTCGTGCATACCATGTGTCAAAGTTACGGTCCCGGTGAGTAGTTGCCAGTCATTCATTGTTCCGAGTGTAATTGACGTTGCAAACGCAAAGTCAAATATCACACTTAAAGTGACTGTTGGTGTAGATGCGGTATTTGAATACATCATCGAAAATGTATATGTCCCAGCAACGCAAAAAAAGCTTTGTCTTATTCGAGCACTTGCTGAACTCACGCGTACAACCACGTTCCCGAACGGTGGAGGAAATGTTGTTCCTGCACGTGCCAATCCGTTGCGTAAATAGGAATTTGTATCAAACCGCCATCCCGGAACATTCATCGGGTTCAATATTTCGGTTCCATACAAATAGTTCGATGGCAAATATGTAAAGTTGCCGTTTATCAAGATGTTTGACAAGTCCGTCACTGGGATGTTGTAGTAGTTGTTATATGCGTCTTTGTCTTGCACTGAGACTTCAAATGTCGATGCGATGGTGCTATAAGTTGTACTGTCTGTGGGTACAAATGTGCAGTAAATGAAATAGTCACCGACCGCGTCGTAGACGCTACTTGAGGTGAGCACAGATCCCGAGCTGTTGGTTTTACGGAACGTGAAGGTTCCTGCGATCGCGGGTGATACAGTGGTCGTCGCCATGAAGTAAGATAATGTGTCGTTCAACACCACATTGATGATCTTTGGAAACACGATTTGCGAGTTGGGCATTTCCACTGTAAGTGATCGGTTTCCATATAAAGGTGTATAATCAACTGCATCGAAAGGTGTAAACACTGTGTACAAGTTGTAGTTGCCAACAGGCAGTGTGGAGTCGGGGTATACGCGGTCGTTATACGACGCGTCCAAGTAATATGTGTAGGAACCAGAAATGTCGGTGGTCGCGTTTAAAGTGGAACCCAAGGGGGTTCCATAGTAGGTTTTCGAGTTGTCTCCGAAAAGAGCGAATTGACTGAAATTCCACATGTTGTAATCGGGTCCATAACGTGTTACTCTTGTACACACGATTCTGTAAAACATGTACATCTGCGTATTATTGGATACATCAACGTATTGAGTGTTTGGCCAGGTGGGGATTTGCGAGTTGGTTACACTTTTGATCGAATACCATATAGATCCGTCGTTGGATCCAAGGACATAGTAGTCGAGTGGAAATCTATGACCATTTTGTTCTCGAGGAGCGAGACCATATCTGGTTAACCGTATCGGCGATGGGAGTTTGACTTGAATCCACTCACCGCTTACCGTTCCGACGTTCACAACACTGGTTTTAAAGAAGTAAGCCAACGTGCCGCTTGCGTCGTTTGCTCCACTGTAAAATCCGTTGTTTGCATAAGGCCACGAATAATATAATGGGTTTCCGCCTGTAACATACGACGTGCTATAATTTGTAGATGGATTTGTATCGAATAAATAATAGATGTCGCTGTTTTGGAACGCCGCACTCGATGACGCGGTGCATTCATAACTGCCATTCAGCGACCCATGTTGGACTGCATTATACGTATTTGAAGTCATCGTTTCGTTTCTTAATGGTAGAAACTGATAGTCTGTCGGCGATACGAAACTAAATGGTCTAGTCTCTTTCGTCACTTGGCCGAAAATCACATTGTCAATCGCACTTATGAAGCCGGCCGTTGATATGATACCTTCGATCGTCAGCGTGTTTGTTCCATTCACGGTTGTAATCCCGCCATAAATCACCTTTGTCCAAGTTCCCGAGCGAAACATGTTTGTATTCATGTCTGCAATCGTTGTGCCGTTTATGCTGAATCGCAATGTATTGAGAGCTGTATCTGAAATCCCACATGCATAGAAAGACAAGAAGTTTGAGCTGCTCGCGGTAGCAGTGAAGGTTTGCGTGATTTTTCCGAGAGTTTCGATTGCGATGCACTGGTTTCCACTTGGATACGGTTGAGGAATGGTGCTGTAAGATGAAAAGTTATTGAGAATCCACACGTTGTTATTCACAACAGTCCAGTTTGTGATGGGGGTGAGAGATCGGCTATTCGCGGTTTTGATTTCAGTTTCGAACACACCGTTTGAAATGAGCGAGTTGATTTTGGAAAAACGCACATAAGTAGCGATTGGATTCGTCACGGGTTTGATGGAGATGTTTTGTAAATAAAATTGAGCCGTGTTATTATTATATAATCGGAGATAGTGCATTCCGGTGGTTGCAATTGTGAAATTGACAGAAAACGGTTGCCATCCAACTGCCAACTGGGTTGGATTATTCATACCACCAATTTGGGTTGTGTCGATAAGTACACTTACCCAAGAGCTGGTTCCATAAACTGTTGGCACGGCAATATGACAAGAAAATGTATAGGTTCCCGCAATACAATAAAAGTACTGGTACACATATGAATTGATTCGCAAACATTTTGTACCAAATGGGTATGGAAATGTGATTCCGTAGCTTAAATCAACGTTGTTGTATAATATGGTCGAAGCATTGTACGTGATACTCCATCCAGGCACATTTGTCAAACTAGTGGAACTGGTTCCTACTCCAATGGAGGAAGGAATATAATTGAAGTTGCCGTTCACAATGAGATTGGATGGGTCGGTTACTGGGACGTTGAAGTAGTGATTGAACGTGTCGATGTCTTGCACATACACGGTATACGTGGATGAACTGGTAGTGTAAGTAACTGCATCGGTCGGCACAAAGGTGCACGAAATTGTATAAGGACCAACCGCGTTGTAAACGCTGCTTGGCGTGATTATGGCACCGGCGTTTCGGAAAGTGAATGTGCCTGGGACGACTGGAGACACCGTGACCCTTGACATGAAATCTGCAAGCGTCTCGTTCAATACCTCGTTGATGTCATTTGGGAAAATGATCTGCGGGTTGGGCATTATAACCGAGAAGCTTTGAGGGCCGGCGGTCGAATCCGAATCAAAGTTATAGATGTCGATCCTGGTTGATTTCACATACATCTGATAACTTCCGACGGGTAAGGTCGAATCCGCGTACACTTGGTTTGTGTATGCACTATCGATGAAGTATGTAATGGTTGCCGCAGCATTGCATGTCGCTATAAGCAACTGGGCCAACGGCGTGCCATACTGTATGGTTGTATTCGCTGGCAAAGTGTAGGTCGTGATGCTGGGTGTTCGGGCGATTGATCCGAAGACCACGTTGTCGAGCATTGTGATTTTACCATTAAATGATGCGTCTGTGCCTTCAATTGACAGCGTGTTTTGTCCAGCAACCGTGGTGATGTTTGTCACAATCTGTTTTGACCACGTATAACACTTAAAGGTAAGATAAGATGGGTTGTAAATCACCGTATTGTTCAGTTTTACAACGATAGGGTTTCTCGAATTATCAAAAGCCGGAGTGTTCAAGTAGAAAGACAAGTAATTGAAACTGCTGTCAATGTAATTGAATGTTTGTGTGATTTTACCGAGCCCTTCGATTAGGACACATTGGTTTCCGCTTGGGTATGGAGTACCCCACAAAGTTGTGAAATTGTTAAGTAACCAAACACCACTGGTTACAATATTCCAGTTTGCCAAAGGGGCATTCAGGACTCGGCTATTCGCTGTTTTGATCTCGCTTTCAAATGTCCCGTTGAAGACCTGTGAGTCAATCTTTGAAAACTTTAGAAAAGAAATATTGGTGGCAACCGAACTTGGAACAATCTTGATATTCCCGAAATATGCATTATTAGTTCCAGAATAGATTTGGAATTCATGCATACCGGTAGTTGCAATCGTGAAATTAACTGAGTACTGTGTCCAATCGGTTAATGTACCAAGAAACTGAGTTCCTATTGTCACTCCGTCAACATAAAATCTAAAATAATTAGTTGGAAGTGAAAAGTTATTAAAGTAAGTGAACGAAGCCGTGTACGTGCCAGCAATAGCATAAAAAGGCTGTTGCATGGTCGCGTTAATGAGTCGAAACACGCTGGATCCAAATGGTGCAGGGTAAGTTGCACCGACAGAAGAAAAATTGTAATCGTTAAAGAATTGATTTGCACCTACGTTCCATCCAGGGAAAGTGTTTGCATTTGATGTAATCGTCCCAGGCAAATAGGTCGATGAGAAATAGTTTAAGCTACCGTTGACCAAGATGTTTGACAAGTCCGTTACTGGGATGTTGTAATAGTTGTTGTATGCCTCTTTGTCTTGGACGTGTAACTCAAATGTGGATACAGCGGTGCTATAGTTTGCACTATCACTTGGGACAAAGGTGCAGAAAATCACATAGTCGCCGACGACGTCATAGACGCTACTTGAGGTTAGCACAGTTCCCGAACTGTTGGTTTTACGGAACGTGAATGTTCCTGCGATCGCGGGGGATACAGTGGTCGTCGCCATAAAGTACGACAAGGTCTCGTTCAACAACACATTGATGATCTTTGGAAACACGATTTGCGGGTTGGGCAGAACCACGGAAAAAGATCGGTTTCCATACGAGGGTATGTAATTAACAGTATCGGATGGGTTAAACACTGTGTACAAGTTGTAGTTGCCAGCGGGAAGCGTCGAGTCGGGGTATACGCGGTCGTTATACGATGCGTCCAAGTAATATGTGTAGGAACCAGAAATGTCGGTGGTTGCTGTTAAAGTAGAACCCAAGGGCGTTCCGTAGTTGGTTTTCGAGTTGTCTCCGAACAGAGCGAACTTACTTAGATTCCATTGACGAGTATTATAAATATTATCAGAACCAATCCTTGTACAAACAAGTCTGTAAAACAAGTACATCTGTCTATTATTTGATACGTCAACATATTGAATATTTGGCCATGTAGGTACTTGAGAGTTGGTTACACTGTTGATAGAGTACCACGTAGAACCATCATTGGATCCGAGGACATAGTAGTCAAGAGGAAATCTTTGAGGGAGTGCGTTTCTGCCGAGAAGACCATAGTTTGTAAGTTGTATCGGTGACGGGAGTTTGATTTGAACCCATTCGCCGCTAATCGTTCCGACGTTGACCACATTGGTTGTCCAGAAGTAAGCCAAGTTACCGCATATGTCTTTTGATCCGATGTAATTTCCAGTAGCTGAATATGAATTATTTGAGTAGTATTTGGGAGTTCCGTCAAATACATCCGACGTATGGTAGTATGTTGAAAGATCATTTGTAAATAATCGGTATATATCTGCAGCATCTACACCACCTAAAACTCGATTCGATGACGCGGTGCATTCATATCTGCCATTCAGCGACCCATGTTGGACAGCATTGTATGTGTTTGATGTGATCGTTTCGTTTCTTAATGGCAGAAACTGGTAGTTTGTCGGGGATACGAACGTGACCGGTCTGGCCTCTTTCGTCACTTGTCCGAACACTACGTTGTCGATTGCACTAATGAAGCCGGCGGTGGGTGTTCTACCTTGGATCGTCAGAGTGTTTTCACCGCTCACGGTTGTAATCCCACCGTAAATCACCTTTGACCAAGTTCCCGAGCGAAACATGTTAGTACTCATGTCTGCAATCACCGTGCTGTTTATGCTAAACCGTAATGTATTGATTGATGAGTCTGAAATCGCACAAGCATAGAAGGACAAGAAGTTTGAACTGCTCGCTGTTGTGGTGAAGGTTTGCGTGACTTTACCAAGAGCTTCGATAGCAATGCACTGATTGCCACTTGGATACGGTTGAGGGATTGCAGTGTAAGATGAAAAGTTATTGAGAACCCACACGTTGTTATCCACAACGGTCCAGTTTGTTATGGGGGTGAGAGATCGACTGTTTGCGGTTTTGATTTCGGTTTCGAACACGCCATTCAAAATGAGTGAACTGATTTTGGACGGTTTCAAATAGGTGAAGTTGTTTACGGGTTTGATGGAGATGTTTCCTAGAAAAAACGTAGAAGGTCCATTATAGTTAAGATATAAATAGTGCATTCCAGGTGTCGCAATTGTGAAATTTGTAGTAATAACTTGCCAACCTTGATTTGCAGCTGTAGCAAGTATACGTGTCATGTCTATGTTTACTTGAATATACTCACTACCGGGTGTTGTTACAGGTGCACCAAGATACGCCCTGAATGTGTATGTTCCAGCGACACAGTAAAAAAATTGATAAATTGCAGATCTTAATCTTATACACTTGGTGCCAAACGGATATGGCAATGACGTAAGACCATTGTTGTTTGACAAATCAAAATTGTTGAACAATTGGGTAAGAGTATTGAAAGTGACATTCCACCCCGGCAAATTTATAAGATTTGTTGAAAAGGTTCCCGATGCGATGGTGGAAGGAATATAATCGAAGTTGCCATTGACCAACATATTGTTAGGGTCTGTGACTGGGATGTTGAAATAGTTGTTGAATACGTCTTTGTCTAAAACATACACGGTATACGCGGACGAACTGGTTACATAACCGACAACACTTAGATAATATGTCAAAATACCTTGTCGCCAGGCGTCGTCAAAGTACCAGCTCTGTACAACGTTTTGGCTAGGATTAAAAAGAGCCCTCGAGAAATGATTAGCTATGGAATTGTACGAAGTTGTTGCCTCTGCCAGTGTAGTGAAGGATTGAACATTGTAAACGCCCGAATGCCAAACAACATAGAACTTAGTATCTAGATTGGTCGGGACAAAGGTGCATGAGATGGTATAAGGACCGACCGCGTTGTAAACACTACTCGATGTGATTATGGCACCGGCGTTTCGGAAAGTGAATGTGCCTGGGACGGCGGGAGACACCGTGACCCTTGACATGAAATCGGCAAGAGTATCGTTCAACACCTCATTGATGTCATTTGGGAAAATGATTTGAGGGTTCGGCATGATCACCGTGAGTGACGCGTTTGCATACGCTATGTTGTAATCGATCGTATCTATTGGGGAAAACACAGCGTACAAAGTGTAACTGCCAACCGGAAGCGTCGAGTCGGCATATACCTGATTTGTATAAGCTTCGTCCAGGTAGTATGCAAATGTTCCCGAAATGTCGGTAGTCGCATTAAGACTTGTAGCAAGGGGTAATCCATAATAAGTTGTATGTTGATTGTTGAATGTAATCGGTCGGGTCTCTTTCGTCACTTGTCCGAAAATCACACTGTCAATTGCGGTGAAAAAGTTGCCATCCTTCAATCCTTCGATAATCAATGTGTTTGGACCAGCAACCGTCGTAATGCCGCTGAACAGCATTTTTTGCCAACTGCCTCTATTCAAACTACTTGCGGATGTTATTAAATTATTGCTACTGATTTCTAAAATAGCGGTGCTATTCACCGTTACGCGAATCCCGTTCGCCGAAACGTCGTTGATGCTGCACATGTAAAACGACAAATAGTTCACACTGCTTGCTACATAGGTGAATGTTTGCGTGATTTTACCAAGTCCACCCACAACAATGCATTGATTTCCACTCGGATAAGGATAGGGCAGTGTAGATAAATAGGGAGTGTAGTTATTCAGAACCCAAATGTTGCCCGTCACGGTCGTCCAGTTGGTTAATGGAGCGAGTGTCATGCTGTTCGCGGTTTGCACATCCGTTTCGAATGCACCGTTGAATATCTTGGAACTGATTTTTGAAAACCTCAGGTAGATTGGATTGCTGATGGGCGTTAGAGACAAGTTTGCCGCGTAGAATTTGGAATTTCCATTGGTCGTCATCATAAATCGGTGCATTCCAGTTGTTGAAATGGTTACAGTTTGGGTGTAGAATTGCCAGTTTTGTAGATTCGGGTATTGAGTGGAAGATCTTATTGTGGCTGATGCAAGTGTGTCAATCCCAATATATATGTAATTTGTAGACACACTGGGTGCTGCGTAGTATACAGAGAATTGGTAGGTGCCGGCATTCGCATAAAACCACTGAAACAAGTAGCCGCCAGTGAAATAAATCACCTTTGTAGTCGTGCTTGCGAAAGGAGGTGGAAAAGTAATGCCCGCCGAAACATCCATGTTGTTCACCAAGTGGATGTCGTAAGCACTGTATTTGTAAAACGTCCAGCCAGGAACATTCGCAGGTGTGGAAACCATTGTTCCTACTCCGATGGAGGAGGGAATGTAGTTGAAGTCGCCGTTCACCAAAACATTGGTCGAGTTGGTCACTGGGATGTTGAAATAGTTGTTGAACAAGTCTTTATCTTGCACGTTGAGTATGATGGTTGCATCGCAAGAATTGTAAGTGACTGCGTCTGTCGGGACAAAGCTACAATAAATTGTATAAGCACCGACTGCGTCATATATGTTACTTGATGTGATTATGGCTCCAGAACTGTTGTTTTTCCGGAAAGTGAAGGTTCCAGCAATTCCATACGATGCAGTGGTTCCACTGATGAAACTGGCAAGCGTGTCGTTCAACACCACGTTGAATACATTTGGGAAAATCACTTGAACGATCACTTGAAGGGAGGTGTTTGCATACGCTACATTGTAATCGACCGTGTCCGCTGGTGTAAAGACGGTGTACAAAGTGTAGTTGCCGACAGCAAGTGTAGTTGCAGCAGTAACGGGGATGTTATACGATGCATCTCGATAGTACGCGAATGTACCCGAAATGTCGGTGGTCGCGGTCAAGTTTGCAGCAAGGGGTGTTCCACCCTTGTTTGACTGTGGACTAATTGTAATCGGCCTTGTCTCTTTCGTCACTTGACCGAACACTACGTTGTCGATCGCGGTAATGTAGCCTGCATTCAAACCTTCAATTGTTAGAGTGTTTGTTCCGCTCATGGTTGTAATCCCACCATAAATCACCTTTGTCCAAGTGCCAGACCGAAATATTAGTTTAGTCGGATCTGAAATCACCGTGTTATTAATCGTCAACTGTAAGCCGTTGATAGATGCATCTGAAATCGCACAAGCATAGAAGGACAAGAAGTTTGAACTGCTTGCAGTTGCGGTGAAGGTTTGCATGATTTTACCAAGAGATTCGATTGCGATGCACTGATTTCCACTTGGATATGGCGAAGGGATCAATGTATAAGATGAGAAATTATTCAGAGTCCACACATTTCCATTGATAATATTCCAGTTCGGTATAATAGTATTCGTTATGCTGTTTGCAGAAGCAGCTACTGCATCAAAGGTTCCGTTTGTAATGAGCGAATTGATTCTGGATGGTTTCAAATAGGTGATGTTATTGATTGGTTTGATAGAGATGTTTCCTATGTAAAAGACAGAAGTACCAAAATAGTTAAAAAGTATATAGTGCATTCCTGTTGTAGCAATTGTGAAATCTACTGTTTTTATTTGCCAACCCTGTTGTATGTCTCCATACGTAGAAAGTATAGTTGTTTGTGTGTTATTACCGTCTATGTATACTTGAATCCAATTGCCTACTGGCGGTAGTGCAGTCGCACCAAGATACATGCTGAATCTGTACGTTCCAGCAACACAATAAAACATCTGAAACATATATGTTTTCAATCGTAGGCATTTTGTCCCAAATGGATAAGGCAATGAGGTGAGACCATTGTTATTTGACAAATCGACATTGTTGTATAGTATATTCACGTTTACATTTGAAGTCCATCCCGGCAAATTTATGAGATTCGTTGAACTGGTTCCTACTCCGATGGAGGAAGGAATATACTCAAAATTGCCGTTCACCAACATGTTGTTTGGATCGGTCACTGGGACGTTGAAATAGTTGTTGAAAACGTCTTTGTCTAAAACACTAACTGTCATCGTTGCATCGCAAGAATTGTAAGCGACTGTGTTTGTCGGCACAAAGCTGCAAAAGATCGTATAAGGACCGACTGCGTCATATATGTTACTTGATGTGATTATGGCTCCAGAACTGTTGTTTTTCCTGAAAGTGAAGGTTCCTGGAATCCCATACGATGCAGTGGTTCGACTGATGAAATCTGCAAGCGTCTCGTTCATAACTACGTAGATGACATTTGGGAAAATCACTTGAACGATCACTGCAAGGGATGTGCTTGCATACGCTACATTATAATCCACTGTATCCGCTGGTGTAAAGACGGTGTACAAAGTATAATTGCCAATGGGAAGTGTTGTTGCGGCAGTAACGGGGATGTTATACGATGCATCTCGATAGTAAGCGAATGTACCCGAAATGTCGGTGGTCGCAGTCAAGTTTGCAGCAAGAGGTGTTCCGCCGCCGTTTGTCTGTGGAGTCATTGTAATCGGCCTTGTCTCTTTTGTCACTTGGCCGAAAACAACGTTGTCGATTGCACTAATAAAACCCGTTGTGGAGGTGAGGCCTTCAATTGTCAGTGTGTTTTCACCGCTCACTGTGGTAATCCCACTGTAAATCACCTTTGACCAAGCAGTTGACCTAAACATGTTTGTACTCATATCTGCAATCACCGTACCGTTTATGCTGAACCGCAATGCATTGATAGATGCATCTGAAACACCACATGCATAGAAAGACAAGAAGTTTGAACTGCTCGCTGTTGTGGTGAAGGTTTGCGTGACTTTACCAAGAGCTTCGATAGCAATGCACTGATTGCCACTTGGATACGGTTGAGGGA
>Ga0208916_10000071_pt1 | contig 43487 bp, 58 predicted proteins | sample DEB19_08_DNA_5_FD_184523 | JGI IMG/M metagenome (GOLD analysis project Ga0208916, IMG submission 184523) | Aqueous microbial communities from the Delaware River and Bay under freshwater to marine salinity gradient to study organic matter... | ecosystem: Environmental > Aquatic > Marine >... | reverse complement strand
GCCGTCGCTCGGCTCGTTTTGACGAAGTGAACGGCCAAAGCCCCATAGCGCAAACCCCATGAAGGGCGCTGCCGTTATGAAGATCATTGGCAGCGTGTACGTGTTGCACAGCCAAACGTATAGCCATACGGCTCCACCGATCACCGATACAGCAAATGCTCCAGTTGCAATGTTCTTCAAGTGCTCCACTTCATTTCTCCAGGTTCGCTACGGCTAACAATTCGTTCAAGCCGAGACCGCTTCGCCCGCCTCCTGCTCGCCGCCTTGCTGCTGGGTTGCGGGCTTGTCGCATGGGCCAACGCCGGGGTGCAGGCATGGCGACTGGCGGCAACATTCCTCCCGCGCGGCGGTGTTCGTGGTGGTGGGCGTGGTCATGGGGCGGGGTCTCCGATCAAGCGACGCAGCGCCCAGCGAGCCTTCGCCGCTTCGCCCATGGTGTAGCCGGGGCGGTCGTCGGGCAGCTGGTCCAGGGCGTCCAGTTGCTTTTCCAGCTCGGCAAAGTCGGCCCGCGTCACGGCCAGGTCGGTGCCGCCGCTGTCTTCGGTGTTGTCGGCCATGTTCCACGCGGAATAGGCCACGGACAGCAGGCCGTCGATCGCTTTCCGCTCCAGGTCGGTCAGCTTGGCGTCGCGGCGGGTCAGCGCGTCCTCGACGCCTTCGAAGTAGCCACGGGTGAAGGCGTCGCCTTCCTCTTCCGTCGCGGCGTCCTGGGTCTTGCAAGCGTGGCGGCTCGCCCAGGTCGGCCAGTCTTTACCCAGGACGACGTGCAGGACGGCGCCCTGGTCGCCCTCGCCCTTCACCAGGTACGCGACGACGGCGTGGGTGGGGAAGGTCTTCAGGTAGTTGACGATCCGGCCGGCCACCAGGCCGGCGTGGGCGTCCTGGGGATGGTTGCGCAGCGCCTCGACGGCGTGCTGCAGCAGGGCGATGGCCGATTCGCCCGACGATGCGCCGGGCTTCACGGTGGTGGTGCGGTTGCTCTGTTCCATTCGCGTGGTCCTCGCGGTGGGTTGGTGGGGCGGCTCAGCGAATGCGCGTGTGCGCGTACCCGCCTGGGTGGGAACGGACGTGGCGATGGAACCACGCGCCCTTCGAGGGTGCCGCTTCGAACTCGGCCCACTTCTCGGCCGGGAATTCGGCGTAGTGGAACAGGCCGCCAGGCTCGCCGCCGGGCTTGTCCTGGAATTCGATCGCCAGGGTTTGGGTGGCGTGGTCGTAGCCGTATTGCTTGAAATAGGACGATTCGACCGGGGTCAGGTTGACGGCCGGGGCCGGGGCTTGCTCTTCCATGGGGTGGTCCTCTGGGTGGTCGGCGGGTGGGTGTTTGCCGTTGCGCTTGCCGTTCGCGCGCGGCCGGTAAAGGACAGTCTTCACGACGGGCCAGGCGGTGGTCTCGTCAATGCACAGAATCAGGGGGCCCCAGGCGTAGCGGCCGGGCTCGATCGGGTTCCCGTGGAACGCTTCGGTGGCGACGCGCAGCAGCCAGGAATGGATGCCCTCGCCGTGGGTGCAATCGGCCTGGTAGACGTGCAAGGCGTGCACGCTCAGGCGGTCCATGGCGTGGCCGCTTATGTCCATGGTGGGGTTCTGGGTGCCGCGGCGGTCCAGCTCGGCCTGGGCCAGCGCCGCGCTGCCGTGGTGCACGCTCACCATCCACCGCAGGTAGGACACCGGGAGCCGGGTGTATAGCTCGCCCGCGTGTTTGCCGCTCTCGATGCGGACGTTGTGGGTGTTCAGCGCGGGCTTCGTCACAGCGCCACCCAGCTGTCGTCCGGCAGGTCGGCGAGCCTGGCCAGGGCGACTTCATGCTGGACCCAGCCCAGGGCGCGCCAGCAGCGCGCGGCCTGGTCATCGCCGGCGACCTCCAGCCGCCTGGCCACAGCGAAGGCCTGAATGCTGGCGTGGTGCGCCAGCTTCGCGCGCAGGACCAGGCCCAGCTCGCGCGGCAAGCGCCGGCGCTTCACGGCGCCACCAGGCGCAGGGTGCGCAGCCGGCGGCCCAGCGGGTAGTGGTCCATGCGCACGGCGACGTCGAATAGCTCGATGCCCTGGGCGTCGGCCTTGCTGGCCTGGCACCCGATGCCGGCGCGCCGGTAACCGTGCACGACGATGCACTCCGCGCCCGCGGTCCAGACCTTGTCCTGGACGCAGCCCACCACCTGGCCGTCATCCTTGAACAGCACGCCATTGCAGGCGTCCTCGACGGCCTTCACCAGGTTGCTGCAATCGGGTTTCTTCGTGTGGTGCACCAGGCCGGCCTTGGCCAGGTCCACCTTCCACTTCGGCCAGCCGGCCGGGATGGCGAAACGGAATTCCACCAGCAGGTCGATGGGGCAGGTCAGCGGATCCGAACCGGGGCCGCCGACGGCCTGGGCGGCGAAGTGCTTCACCAGGGCTTCGAAGTTGCGGGTGGCCTCCGGGGTGTAGTGCCGGGCGAAGGCCTTCCCGTTGGCGCCCACGCGGGCGCTCGATCGGGCGCGGCCCTTTGCCACCGGGGTGCCCGGGATGGTGAACTCAAACAGTTTGGTGCTGGTGAACTGGCGCAGCTGGTCCATGGTCCTGTCCTTTTACGGCCCGCACGGCGCGGGCGATGGCTTCGGGGCTTGCGGGTTTCTTCGGCCTGCTCGGGGCCAGCACTTCCTCGGCGGTGGGCAGTTTCCCGGATGGCTCTCCAGGCTTTTGCTGTCCCGGCCTATGGCCATCGCGCGTAGCGCGTTCCTTACGGTTAAAACCGGTTCTAAGAGCTTCCGTGTCCCGTTTTTGGGCCCCTTTCTGGGCGTTTTTGGGACTGTTCGTGGTCTTTTTTACCGTCCCATTTTCGGCACCATTTGGAAGGGTCCCGATTTCGGTACGCTCCGGTGGGACCACCCGATTCATGCACAGCGGGTCAGCGATGGCGGCCTGGATAATCTTCCGCTCGGCGTCTTCCGCCAGCACGCGCGCGCCGAACACGGACAGGACGGTCTTCACCGGCTTGACGCCTTCCATCGCCAGTTCCTGGACCCAGCGCCCGCTGCCGACGTAGCCCGCGTCGCTGGTGGGCTCGCCCAGGCATGACCGCACGCCCAGGTAATAGCGCCCGGTGCTTGGCTCTTCCGATCGGTAGCAGTAGTGCCGCTCGGTCAGCAGGTCCCCATCGCGCTGGACCTCGATGCAAAGGCGATAGACCACAATCTGGCGGGTGGTGCCGCGCCGTTCCTTCGTGTCCTCGATGAAACCCCACTCGACCAGCCGCCGCAGGTTGGCTAGGACGGTCTTCCGGTCCTGGCTGGTCGCCTCTGCGATGTAGGCCGCCGACGGGAAGGCGAAGCTGGTTTCACGGTGCGCACAGTTGGCCAGGACCACCAGGACGAATTTCGCGCTGGATTGCTTGACCGGCTGTTTTAGCGCCCAGGTGATTGCCTCGACGCTCACGGCTTGGCGGCCCCTGGCGTATAGCCCAGCTCTTCCACGGTCAGGCCTTCGAACACGCTCGGCAGGATTTCGCGCAGGGTTACGATGTTGTCGCAGAGCTTCACCAGCGTGCGCGCGTCGGATGCCTTCGGCTCGGTGTCGACATACCAGCGGCGGACGGATTCGTGCGACTTGCGGCCGATCGCGCGGGCCACGCCCACGTTGCCGCCAGCTGCGCGGATGGCCACGTAGCGGGCGCGCCTCACCGGGTCTTCCGGCAGGTCGGGGTTTTGGCGTTCGGTCATGCTGTTAGCTCCAGGTGGGTGACAGCGCGCACCCTAGCAGGATGCGGCGTGAAATAGCAACCCGCGCGAATGAATCGCCGCGCCGTTGCGCGTTGTGCTATTTCCGGTTGCATTCCGCGCGAAGCGGTGGCAGGCTATCGGCTCGACCCACCACCACCAGGACCAGGACCATGGAAACAACCGAACAGGGGCACGGCTTCATCCCCGGCGAGCTGCTGGAGCTTGCCGGCACCCTCACCGCGCCGGCGATGCTCTGCAGCTCGACCGTGTCGAAAATCGCCGCCGCCCTCGCCCAGGCGCAGGGCGAATTCCCCACCATCCCGCGCGATCGGACGGTAACCGTCCGCATGAAGGACAAGGGCAACGGCCAGCCGGCCGGGTCCTATACCTTCAGCTATGCGCCGCTGTCGACCATCCGGGAAAAGACCCGGCCGGCGCTGGCCGCGGCAGAGCTGGCCATTCTCCAGCCCATCATGCTGGAGCCCGACGGCAAGGGTGGCCAGGTCGAAGTCCTTCGCACCATCCTGCTGCACTCCAGCGGGGAATGGCTGGCGTGCGATGTTCCGATGTTCAACGGCACCGGCGACAACAAAGCCCAGGCCTATAACAGCGGCGCGACCTATGCCCGCCGGCTGGGCGTGACGCTGCTGCTCTGCATCGCCGCGGACGAAGACGACGACGGCAACGGTGGCGACCAGGACAACGTGCGCCCCGACTATGAACGCCAGGAACAGCAAACCCACCGGGGCAGCTTTCCGAAACAGGGCGGTGGGCGCAGCCAGCAGCCAGCGCAGCAGCGCCGCGACACTCCGGCACCGCAAGCCAAGCCGAAGGCGACGACGCTTCCCGCGGACGTTGTGGCGGGTCTGGATGCCATCGCCGAAGGCGACGGGTTCAAAAGCTGCTGGGGTGCCGACCTCACCGGCGGCCAGGTCTCGCTGCTGGAAGCCCGCGCCACCGCGGCAGGCCTCACGCCGCAGGGCGTGCGCGACCTGGTCGGGACGGTGGATTCGACCACGGTCAATGACGCCCTTCAGAAACTGAAGGCGGCCGCGAACGCAGCCCTGGGCGGGTAAGCCGTGCCGGTCCTGCACTTCGACCCAGAGGACCACCGCTACACCCTGGACGGGACGGAAGTCCCGGGCGTTACCACGGCGCTGAAGGTGGTCAGCGCGGCCGATTACGCCATGGTCGACCCCGAGCTGCTGGCCACCAAGGCCAGGTTCGGGCAGGCCGTGCACCGGCTGATTGAGCTCGATTGCCTGGGCGAGCTCGACCTGGTGACGCTGGACGATGACCTGGAGCCGTACTACCTGGCATGGCGCGAATTCCTGGCCGCGTCCGGTTTCCAGGTACTGCTCAGCGAATCGAAGGTCTACAGCGCGCGGTATGGCTATGCCGGAATGCTCGACCTGTTCGGCCGCTTGAACGGCATCCCCTCGCTGGTCGACGCGAAGTGCGTCGCCTGCGTGATGCCATCCACCGGGCCGCAAACCGCGGCCTATGAAAACGCCCTGCGCGAGACCCGGCCGCACCTATTGGCCGCCGGCGCCCCGTGCCGGCGCTATGCGTTGCAGCTCCGCCCGAACGCGAAGCCAGGTGCCGCCCGCTGGCAGCTGGTGCCCTTCACCAATCCCGCGGATTTCCGCGTCTTCCTGTCCTCTCTCACCATCACGCAATGGAGAAAAACCGCATGACCGCAACCACCACCGCGCCAGCCGTCAACCCGCTGGCCATGCCCGCCCCGCCGGAAGTCGCCCGCGCCATGACCCAGGTCGTGGCCATGGAAACCTCGGCCGCCGCGATCGTCATTGACTCGCCGGTGATGTACGAAGCCGCCGCCGAAGAGCTGCGCGACATTCGGACCCGCTGGAAGGAAGTCGAAGCCCACCGGGTCCACCTGAAGGAACCCTTCCTGGAAGGGTCGCGCCGCATTGACGAATTCTTCCGCACGCCGCTGGCCAGGCTGGAAGCCCTGGGCGAACAGCTGAAGACCCGCATGGTGACCTTCCGGGATGCCGAAGACCGCAAGGTCCGGGAAGCCCAGGAAGCCGAAGCGCGCCGCCAGGCCGCCGAACGTGCCGAACAGCAGCGGATCCAGCGCGAAGCCCAGGAACGCGAACGCCAGGCCCAGGCCCAGGCGACAGCAGCGCGCGAGCTGGCCGAACGCCAGGCGCGCGAAGCCGCGGAAGCCGCGGAAGCCGCCCAGCGCCAGGCACGGGAAGCCGCGGAAGCCGCCCAGCGCGAAGCTGCGCGCAAGGTGGCCGAAGCCCAGGCCGCCGGCAACGCCGAAGCCGCGGCCGCTGCTGAAGCCGACGCCCAGGCCGCGCGCGATCGTGCCGCCCAGGAAGCCGCCGCAGCCCAGGCCGCCGCTGAAGCCGCGCAAGCCGAAGCCCAGGCCGTTGCCGATGCCGCCCAGCGCGAAGCCGAAGCCGCCAGCCTGGCCGCCCAGCAGGAAGCCGAAGCCGCGCAGCAGGCCATGGACCTGGCCGACGTGGCGCCGGTGGCTGCCATGGTGGTGTCGGGCGCGAAGGCCGCCGGCATTTCCGGCCGGGAAACGTGGAAGCTGAAGGCCGTCGACAAGCGCGCGCTGGTCATCGCCGCAGCAAAGGCGCTCGAGTCGGGGGATGACAGCCTGCTGGTCTACCTGTTGACGGACGACAAGGCCCTGAATGGCATCGCGCGCGCGCTGAAGGGCGCGGCCCGCGTGCCCGGCTGCACGTTCGGCCCGGAAACCACCCTCTCCGCGCGGAGCCGCTGAAATGGCCCGCGGCGTGAATAAGGTCATCCTGGTGGGGAACCTGGGCAATGACCCGGACGTGAAATACACCCAGGGCGGCATGGCGGTCTGCAAAATCAGCCTAGCCACCAGCTCGGTGCGCAAGGACAAGGACGGCAACCAGGTGGAAAAAACCGAATGGCATCGCGTGACGCTGTTCGGGAAGCTGGGCGAGATTGCCGGCGAATACCTGGCCAAGGGTCGCCAGGTCTACATCGAAGGCCGATTGACCTACAGCGAAGCCACCGGCGACGACGGCCAGAAACGCTATTTCACCGACGTGATTGCGGACGATATGCAAATGCTGGGCGGTGGTGGCCAGGGCGACGACGCGGGCCAGGGGCGCAGCAGCAGCCCCAGGGGCGCGCCCGCGCGCGGTGGCGCGGGCGGTGGTGGCGGGGCAGGGTACGGGGCGCGCTCCACGGGCGCCAGGGAAGCCCCAGCGCGCGAAGCGGCCCAGCGGCCGGCGTCGAATTTTGACGACGTCCCGTTCGATGACGATATCCCGTTCTGATGGCCACCCTTCAGCCGGTGCCGGATTTCAAGCGGGGCGACCTGGTGCGCTGGGATAGCCAGGGCCGCGGGCGGATGGTCCACCATGTCGGCGTGGTGGAGCTGGTCGTTCCTCGCGGGGTGCCGCTGTTCCCGCTGCTCGATGGGCTGGCCAGCCGGTACAGCCTTCGCGCGATGGGCGACAAGGGTTCACCCAGGACGGAACGGTCCTACCTGGTGGCCCTGCTCGGCCAGGGGGGCAGGGGGAAGGCCAGGCTGCACTGGCCGCACGCATCGCTGCTCAGGCCATACCAGGCCCCGCCATGACGCAACGCACAAGGCCCCGGAATCGGGGCCTTTTCCTGGCGGGGTTAACTGTTGGGGAACGGCGCCACCGGCGGGGTGAAGCTGCTGGTGTAGCGCGCCACGTTGCGGGTCACGCGGAATTCGTCAACGAAGCCCACCAGCGACAGCCGGTAGCTGGAAAACGTCGGCGCCATGTTCATGCCGATTTTCACCGGCTGATTGCTCCACGCCCAGCCGACGGCGGAAGCCAGCGTGGCCTCCAGGTTTCCGTTAAGAAACGTGCGGATATTCGTCCCGTCGTAGGTCATCGCAACGTGGTGCCATAGATTGATCGCGGCCACGGTGGTGCCGATCGCGTCGGCGCCGCCGGCGTAGTGGCTCCCGCCTCGGTAGAACCGAACGCGGCCGCTTTCGAATGCCAGCATTTGGTCGCCAGAGCCGACGTCCTGCACTTGGCCGACGAACGGATTCCAGCCGTATTGGAAGCCCGCGTGGGTGTCCATCTTGGCCCAGCCCTCAATGGTCACCAGTTGCGCGTTTTCGGCCGAACTGTTGGTGATGAGCGAATTAGGGCCATCCAGCGAATCGAACCCGGTCGAGCCACCGCTTTGCGCCAGGCGAAGCGACGCGGTCCCGAACATGGGGGAAGACGTCGACAGCGACGGCACCCCATTGACGCCAGCGCCCCAGGTCACGCCCTTTTCGTCGGTGAAGGTGGTGCTTCCGTGCGTGCCGTCCAGGTGCAAAAGCGAAACCACGTTGCTGAAATGCGGGTCAACGCCGCCGGCGCCGTGGCGGTATGAATCCAGGACCATGTATCCGCCCTGGCGCTGGCGGAACCGCTGCGGCAGGACCAGCCCGCGCCGGGGCGTTAGGATCCGGCTCACAGCGGCACGTATCCGACAGTTACCTGAAGGCCCTTCGCATCCGTGCCCGCGTCGTCAATGTCGAAGGTGAATTTGTCGCCCTTGGAAAAGGTAATGGTGCCATCCAGGACCGCCGCCGTACCGGTCAGGCTGGTGGCCTCGGTGGCGTCAATCGACGGTCGCGTGGTGAACACAGAGCCGCCGCTGTCGTTCATGTCGACGCGCACCACGCCGCTGCTGCTGGGGTCGTGAAGCGCCAGCCAAACCTCGGAAAGTTCGCCGTCTTCCGGCGCGAACCACACGCCCTTGGCGGTGCCCGTGGACAGGTCGGTGTCCATGTTCGAAAGCATGACCTGGACGAAGGCGGTAGCGGCGGACGCCGCAAGCGCCTCGCCGCTCGCGCGCTGGTAGGCCACGCACCGCCAGTTCCCGCCGCCCTCCGATCGCATGAAAGCCACGTCGCCGGCAGCGGTGACGATGCTCGCCCCGGTGGGCAGAATCAGGCTGGTGGCGTGGTGGGTCAGGGTCAGGGGTCCGTCGAAGACCACGACGCGCTCTGTCCCGGCCTGGATGGTTCCCAGGGCGGTGATAGTCGTGGTCCCGGTGACGTGCACCAGGTTTCCTGTCGCCGCCCCTATGTCCGTTGTCCCGGCGCTGGCAATGTCCGCGCCCTTGGCCTCGTTCAATGCCACGGACAGGGATCCGCCGACGAAGGTCCCGCCGCCACCGCCAGCGAAGACCAGCACGTCCGACACGCCGGAAAAGACCAGCGCCGTATCGCCGGCAGCGATGGCGGTCCCGGCTTGGCCAGCCTTTTTGACCGTCACCGCCTGGGCGGTGGTGTTGTGGAACAGCTTCGGCGAGAAAAGCGCGGGGAAAACCATGTCCCGCGACGTGGTCAGGACCGGGCCGGTGTCGGCGGCAATGAACACGCTCGACGCCGCGTCCGCGTCGCTTAGGGTGTAATTCGCGTCACTTCCGAAGTTGTGGACCACCGCAGCGGTCAGCATCGCCAGGACCGTGGTCAGGCTGGTGACCAGCGGGCTTTCCAGGCCGGCGTCGTCTTTCTGATACAGCTTTCCGTCGGCCTTCGCGTAGACCAGCACGGTGCCCGCTGCTGGCGTCGCCAGGGCCGCGCCTTCGGCGAAAATGACCTGGGGGAAAATGTTCGCATGTACCTGCATGGCGTTAGCTCGAGTAGACGAAGTCGGCGTCGCTGCTGTCGGTCAGCTGGACGGGCGGGGTGATGTTGCTGGCCACCAGGGGCTCACCATGAGGCTGGTCGGGGATGGTCGGCTCACCGGTGAAGGTGGGCGCGTCGATCGCCGTCCCCTGGCCAGCATCGGGCACGGCTTGCGACTCTGTCCAGCGAACGGTGCGCAGGCTCGCGGCGCCACGGCACTGGCTCCACAGGCTGAAGGTCAACGGCCCCGTGTCGTCGGTGGTGACCGTCGCGGTGTCGCCGGCAATGTCCAGTTTTTCCGCCACCAGCGCGCTGCTGCCGTTGTGGACCTGCAGCGCGTAGCTGGTGCCGGGCTCGGGGCCGATGCTGTCGGCCACCCACTCGATGGCCTGGTCTGTTTGCTGGACCCGGTCGCGGTGCGCCCACGTGATGACAAAGGCCATGGGTCAGTCCTGGGCGTCGTCGGTGATGAACAGGCGGGGGTTGCGGAACTTGGCCACGCGCCCCGCGGCGGCCTTCATGCGAGCTGCCCAATGTAGGGTGATGCCCGCGGTCCCGTTCGCCAGGAAGGCGCGGTTAAACGCCTCACGCTGCGTCCAGTCGCCGCGTTCCTGGGGGCCAAAGAATCGCCCGATGACCTGTTCGTTTTCGTCCATGGTGATAAGCCCCAGCGCCACGCCGCCGGTCACCGCGATACCCAGGGTGGAAATGGCCGTGGACGGGTCGGTGCTCAGGACCTCGGCCAACAGGTGGGCGTATTTCCCGACTTCATCCAGGCCCACCAGCGGGGTTTTGCAGTAGACGACGCATTCCGTTGCATAGGCCAGGGTGGGCGCCATGGTGACCACGCCGCCGCTGGCGGTGACGCCGAAAATGTTCCCCGCCACGTCCGGGAAAATGCCCCAGCCCTCCAGCCCTTCGTCCAGGTCCAGGTGGTCGGGGAAGTGCTCGGTTTCCGCGAAGGGCACCGGGACCACGGTCATGGCCACGTCCTTGAAGGTGGCCACACCGCCCAGGATGCCGCCGTTGTGCTCGATCATCGGCATGATGGTATGGGTCAGGTACTGGTTATTGACCAGGACGCTGGGCTGCTGCAGGGCCAGGGCGTACTGATACGACACCAGGGTTTCCACCAGGTATTCCGCCGGCTCACTCTGGGAACCGCCACCGCCTGGGCCGCCGGCCTGGCTGCTGAAGTCGCGACCCACGCCGATGGATGCGGTGACGCCCGCTTCTGTCTGCAGGTAGCCCGAGACCTCGACCACGTACCGCGGGAACGGCAGCCAGGGCATGGTCTGCTCGGCCGCCCGGTAGAAAGCCCGATTCAGCAGGGTGGCGTCGCATTGCGCGCGGCCGCCGACGGTGGTCCATTTCGCCGGGTCCAGTGGCTGGCCATTCTGCTGGGTCCAGGCTGCCAGGGCGGTGGGGTTGGTGAAGTCGCCGTCGGCGCCGATTTCGTCCGCGCCGGTGGCCGTCGGGAAGGGGATCGGCAGCTCGCCGGTGTCGGCATATCCGCCATTCGGCCCCAGGGTGGTGGACGCGGGCGCGCCATTCGCGGACTGTCCGCCAGGCGTCGACCCAGGGGGCGGCGTGGGGAGCGTCGGCGGGGGCGGAATGGTCGGATTGCCCGACAGGACCAGGACCCCGTTCGATTTCACGTTGCCGGGCACGTAAGGAAGCCAGGCGCGGCCGACAGGCGTCACGGTCAGCGCCACGGATTCATTGCTCAGGCCGGCGGGGCTGCGGGAGTAGGCGCGCCCCTCGACGGCCTCCCCGGCGAAGTATTCGGTGGGGTCTGCCGCGCCGTAGTTGTCGTATCCCCAGAGCCTGGTCCCGGCTGGCCAGCTGGTGGGAAGGGTGTCGCCGCAGCCACGCGCGACGCCGATCATCCCGACGTTTACGGACACGATGCGGACCATTTCCTGGTGCTCGCCCTCGCCCAGGAAGGCCGCGCTGCCGACCTCCAGCCGCCCCAGGTCGACTTCCCCGGTGACGGGTAGGCCTGCGTCCAGGGGGGCGACGTCGGCCGACAGCAACGCGCTGCCGGCGAAGTCACCGGTGGCCACGCGCACGAAGGGCGCCGGGTCGATGCGGGTATGCAGTTCGAACGTGGTCTGGCTCTGATTCGCGCGCACGGCCACGGCGCCGATGTAGGCCGCGTCCGGGGCCAGGCTGGCCAGCTTCGCCGGGGTCAGGACCTGCACCAGGTCGCGGTATGGCGCTTCGACCAGGGTCGACGCCGCGCGCAGGGGCGCGGTGCTGGGGCCCGGGTTCGGATCGCCCACGCTGCCGGTCCAGACAGCATCCGGCAGGGCGAACACGTCTTCGATGACCTTCCCGCGCACGCGCCCTTCCGCCGCGTTGCCATAGTTCAGTTCGTCGGGGACCCGCATCACGGTGTCCAGGCCCAGCGGCGGCCATATCAACCGGAACACGTCGCCAGGCTCCAGCACGGCCGCCGTGCGGAAGAACTCCAGGTCAAGCCGCCACAGGGGCAGGGACATAGCATCCAGGTCGCGCACGCCACAACGCTGGGCCAGGCTCTCGGTCGGGAGACCGGTCAGGCTATGGGGCTTGCTGATGATGCGGCCGACGGCCTGCTGGGCCGCCACGTTGCGCACGGTGGTGGTCTTTTCCTCGCCGTCGCGGTAGTCGGTGTAGGTGACCTGGAGCTCGTTCACCACGTCCGCCGGGCTGGGTCGCTGGGCGTCGCCGATGATCCGGCAGTTATGCGGGCCGTAAATCGGCAGGTCGTCAATTACATAATCTTTTCGCAGCAGCTTGAACTTGAACAGGCCGGTGCGTCGATCGCGCACCATCATGCCGCCGGCGTGGTCCTGGGCGACGGCGATAAAGTCTTCGATACTGGTCTGGACATTCCAGCCAAGGTTTACACCCAGGCCTTCGTCATAAAGTTGGTCCGCCGCCTTGATAAAGCTCGCTTCGTCAATGACCGCCGCGGGGTAGCCCAGGCCGTTTTCGGGGTCGGTGATGCACTGGTAAATAACGTGGGCTGGATTCATGCAATAGCGCGCGCCCACCGGCGGCGTGCTCTCGCCCGTAGGCCCGATGAGGTATATGGAATTCGGCCCGAAAGTAAGCGGGATATCCTGCCAGGGCTCGCCTTCCCGGCCTTCGTAGGCGTGCACCCCGCCGCCGTCCAGGCTGGCAATGAAAATCACTTGGCCCGTAGCGCGATCCACCGCGGCATTGCCCTGGAACATATGGCCAAAGGTCAGCGTTCCGCCGCCGCCGACGTCGACGGTTTGGAAGGATGCCAGGTTGTCAGTCGACCGCAGCACGGCGGAAGGGCCGTCGTCGTTCGTGCCGCCGTACACGAAGGCCATCCACACCGCGCCCGTTACGTGCAGCAGCTCGCGCAGGTGCCCGCTCTGCCCGGCCGGCATGGTGGATTCGTGTTTAGTATCGAATCCGTCGGTGGACCAAAAAACTTTGGTGTTTCCGCCGTAGTCAGCGCCACCGAAAGCCACCCGGCTGTCATTACTCGCGGCTGCGTCCAGGTAGAAAAAATAATTGTCGTCCCCTTCGCCGCCCAGCTCGAGCGTGTGGACGTGCTCCCAGGTGTCCCCGCCGTCCACCGACCGGTAAAACCAAAAGCCGTCGGTATAGAAAACCTGCTGGGGTCCGGCGTATCGGACAATAAAATCGGCATTTCCCGCCACCAGCCAGGTGCGCCCCTCGCCCAGGGTGTACGGGCCCGCGGGATTGCTCGCGTGCGCATAGCCGGCCATTCCCTTCGCGTGCCACACCTCGCCATTGATGACGCTAACGCGGCAGAAAAGCATGGCCGTTGCGCCGACGTTCGGCCCAGGCGTCCAGTCCCCTGGGGTGGTGTAGTTCGCATAGGCGGTATCGCCATTCGTTGCGGTGGAAACGATGTAGTCCCCAAAATTCACTTCTGAGCCAGCGCCTGGCGTGAACGCATAGGCGGCCGACCAGTCGACCCCGTCGGGCGACGCCGCCACGTAGACGTTGTGCTTAATGGCCCAGCGATAGGTGCCTGCCCCAGGCGACCCCGGAACGGCACCCGCCAGCGGAATGGGGGCCTTGCTTTCGTGCCAGCAGTCCCCGCCGTACCAGTCCCCGGTAATGCGTCGGCGCAACATGGACCAGGGTTTCACGTAGGGGTTATTACTGGCCACGTGGCCGCTCTTCACCAGCAGGCCGAACAGGCCCCGGTACGCCGACTGCGGCGAACCCTGGATGCCCTGAAGGTATGAATTGATGGGCTGCTCGGGTCCACCGAACATAATTTCGACGCGCCCCTCAATCCCGCCCTCTTTCTCGTCGCCGCCGAAGAGCTCTGGGGCCGACACCTGGATGGTCCCGTTGCTGGTCTGCTCGCCTTCCCAGGCGATGCGGCCGCCGACGACGATCGCCAGCAGCGCGTCCTTGACCGCCGACGTCAGCTTCGACCCGCCGCGGCCCAGGCCGGCCAGGAAATGCAGGTCCATAAAATACTTGAACCCGGTGGTGCCGCCGCTCGACTTACCCATGACCGGCTTCCTTCCGTGCGATTTCCAGGACAGACAGCGCGAAGTGGCCGCCGATCGCAATCAGTTTTTCACCCGGAACGCCGTCGCGGATAAAGTCCTGCAGGTTGACGCCCTCGCGCGCGCACCATTCCCGGATGCTGCCGGCGCACGTCACGCCTTCATCGCCAGAAAGCTGGCGCACGTGGCGCATGTAAACCCTGGGCTCACTCACTTTTTCCCGCCCTTGGCCTTGATCGGCGCGCTGCTCAGTCCGCCCCAATAGCCCACGGTGGCGTCGCGGATGTAGACCTCGCCGAATACCCAGGTGAAGCTCTGGCCCTCTTTGCTCTGGGGAATGTCGAAGTCCTCCAGCGCGGCCGGCTTGGGCTTCGGTGGGCGTGGCGCCAGGGCATAGGACACCAGCGCGGCCACTATCATAATGACGATCTGGACCCAGGCCTTTTCCCGGTGCTGCAGGGTGACCTGGCCCGTGAACTCGTTCACCACGTAGCGCGGCGGCTCGCCGCTGCTCTGCCAGTCCAGGACCGCCAGGAAGACGGCCAGCGCAAGGGCGCCGGCACGCTTCGCGCGCTGCAGGCGTAGGGCGGGGCGGTACAGGTGGGCGCGCATTAGTAGACCGGATCCGATCCGAAGGGGTTTTTGGTCTTCAGCCACCACAGCCCGCCATAGTTCGGCAGGTTGTCGAACTTGGGGCCGCAGTCGTTCGGCGTTTCGTCACAGCCTGGGTGCGCGGTCAGCTCGCCGCCGATGGGCAAGCGCCCCGCCGACCAGGCCAGGGTCAGCCGCTTGCCCACGTGGGTGCGCACGTGGCGCCAGTCGCGGAAGCCCATGGCATTGGTCCAGCGGACAAACCCGCCTTCGTAGTAGCCGTCGGGCTTGCTGGCGAATTCGTCGGCCTCGATCCACAGGCCGCCGCGATCGGTGACCACCGCGTCCGTCTTGAAGTCCTCGGGCGATACGGTGCAGCCCGGGGTGTAGATGCCGTGCCGGCAGCTGCGTTGGGCAATCTGGCGAAGGCCTGGCTGGCGAAGGGCGTTCAGGCCGCTGGTTAGCTGAATCTCAGCCTTGGCCGCCGACGCGAAGCGCACATTGGACACGTGACCGGTCCAGCTGTCGCGGGTCTCGGTGGATCCACGGTCCGCGTCGTACAGAATGCAGAGCATGGTCCCAGCCGGCGGCGCTTCGGCCCATAGCTGGGCCACCGGGAAGTCCACCGGCACGGTCAGGGTCAGGTCGTTTTTCCGCAGCTCGGCGGCCTGGACAATGTCCGGCATGGTGACCGCGACGGGCAGCCAGTCATGGCCGTTGAAGGTCTCGACCTTGTCCGAAGCGGCCACGCGCAGGGTCCAGTCGTCAATGGCGAACAGGACCAAACCGACCGGCTGGGCCTCGCGCAGAGTGCCGTCGATTTCCTCAATAGTCGGCACGGTGCAATGCCCTCCAGGTCAGCACGCTGTCGACCTGCGCGCCGGTCCACCATGCCAGTTCGAAGGTGTCGCTGTCACTCCGCGCGACCTGCAGGAAGCACACCTGGGCAATGTCGGACGCGGCCACCGCGACGCCCAGGGCGCTGGACAGGGTCAGCAGCTCGGTGCTGCCCACCTTCGCGCAGGCGGTGATGCGGCGATGGAAGACCGCGCCGGCGCGCGTGGTGATGCGAACGTCCCGGCGGTTTAGCGCCAGGTTGACGTGGTCGGTGTAGCCGCACGCGGCCACCACCAGCGTGGTGGTGACGGCCGACAGGTTGGCGGTCACGCGCAGGTCATTGCGCCAGGTCGGCAGCCAGACAGCCCGCCGCGCGCCGTCCAGCCAGTAGACCAGCGCCAGGTAATCGGCGATCGCCTCGCGGCCCACCAGGCGCACGCTCTGCACCTGGGTGCCCAGGGGGATGCCGGCCTGGTCGGCTTGCACCGGGATGCCCAGGTCATCGTCGTGCACGTCCAGCAGGCGCGCGAACTCCAGGCCCGGGTCCTTCGTCCAAGTCGGCGGCAGCTCGACCACCGGGAGACCGCGGTACATGGTCAGCGGCGCGGTGGCCGTTCCTGGGTTGGCCTGGGCGTAGTTGAACCGTGCCACGCCATAGGCCGTGTCGCCGGTGAAGTCCTCGGCGGCGTGCGGCTCCATGAACGCCACGCGGGACGGGTAGACGATTGACCCGGCCGGCCAGGTGCGCGTGGTCTCGCTGATGGTCAGCTCGCCAGGCGCCACGGCCTCGACCGCGACCAGCTCGACGTCCAGGGCGGTGTCGCCACGGATGACCGCGAACCCTTCGGCGAATGCGCGCAGGGTGGTGTCGATCGGCACCGACGTGGATCCGCTGGCCAGGCTCGAGTCCAGGGACACGCCATCCGTCCAGACAGGCACCTGGAAACGCCCGGCACCCTTGCCATAGGACAGGTTCGACAGCAGGCGCAGGTCATCGCCCTGGGCCGTCCAGGGGTATTCCTGCAGGACTCGCGGGGTGTTGCGGGTGCCGCGCCCCTGCTCGGTGCCGTCTTCGGCCGTGGTCAGGTCGGTGCGGAACGAATACCGGTGCAGTAGGTCCTTCGACCAGTCGGGGCCGATGCTGAAGACGGGCAGGGATGCTTCGCCGGCCACTTCAGAGTCCCAGCAGTTCGCGCACGGCGCCGGGATTCTTGCCGATGTTGAGTAGGGTCGCTTCCTCGCCGACGGCCGACCGCAGCAGCTCTTCGCCCTTGCGCTGGTCGTCCACGAAAATGAACCGCTGCGGCGTCGATCGCTTGGCCTCGGTGTCCAGTCCGCCGTTGTAGCGGTGGCGCTTGTCCCGGCGGGTGATGACCTCTTCGCCGCGCTGCAGCACGGTTGGATATTCGTCCGGGGCCAGTCCGGCGACGCCGCCGGAGTGATAGCGCGGGGCGTTGGCGAACATGGCCGGATGCACGGTGCGGGTCATGTTCAGCGCACCCACCACGCCGCCGGCGTGAGCCGCGGAAACGCTGCTCACGCTGTTGGCGATCAGCAGGGTAGTGGCGGCCGCCTGCAGGGCCGCAGCGGCCGCGGTGATGGCGACCGCGCCCGACGTGACCACGCCGCCAGCGATGCCCAGGGCGGTGGCCGCGGTGGTCACCGGAGCGGCGTAGGCGAGCCCAGCAGCGGCCGCGCTGGCGATCTTGGCCGCGCCGGCGTCCTCCGCATCCTCGCCGCCACCGAAGGCGTCGAAAATCGCGCTGATGGCCTTTTTCGCCAGGGCCTGGGCGGCCATTGCCGCCAGCGCCTGGGTGAAGTTGACCGCCAGGTTTCGAACCGCGTCGCCGGCGCTGGTGCTGCCGTCCACCAGCTCCTTGAAAAACGTCGTCAGCGCCCCGGTGCCGGCGTCCTGCAGCTTCCCGCGCCAGTCTTCGGTGCTGATGGACAGGGTCGCAATCTGTTCATCCAAGGCCTGCAGCTGCAGCAGGGCTTCCGGGTTTGCATATTCGGCGTACAGCTCGGCCACGGCCTGGCGCTGGGCCTTCAGCTGCTCCAGGGCCTTGTCCCGCGCTTCGGCGATGCGCTTTTCGGCGGTGGCGTTGCTCAGCAGGCCGGCCGACACCTGGGCCGACGTGGTGGCCTGGAGCTGCGACAGCGCGCCGGTCACGTCGCTGAATTGCGTTTTCAGCTGGTCCAGGCCGGCCTTCGCCGCCTCCACATTGATGAGCTTGCGCACCAGGGCAACGCCGGCCGCGTCGGCCTGGACCCCAAGGCGGACGATCAGGTCCCGGTATTCGGCCTCGAGCTCGGCCTTGCGCGCGCGCGCGGTCTTCCCCTCGCTTTCCAGCAGCTTGACCTGGACCTGGCCCAGCTGGTCCACCAGGTCTTCCTCTGCCTTCAGTTGGTCGCGCGCTGCGGTCACGGCCACGTCGCGGCGCTCGCGCTCCAAAATGATGACCTGGGTCAGGGCGTCGGCGCGTTCCTTGCTCCCCACCTTCGACGCGGCCGCGGTGCGCTGGGCGGCCAGAATGTCGGCATCGATGGATTCCTGCTGGAGCCGGACCTTTTCGGCGTAGTAGGCGGCCACCGACACCTTGCCGTCTTCGTACAGGTGGTCCAGGGCCACCAGCGCGCGCTCGGCCGCGTCCTTCAGCAGCGCGAGCTGGTCCACGCCGGCCTTCGCCGACGTTTCCAGGCCCTTGTCCTTCGGCGGGGTCGTGGGGTCGCCCTTGCCCTGGCCGTCCTCGCCCTTGGCCGCGAAACGCGCATCGATCGCCGATTGCGCCAGTGCGTCATAGGCCAGGTCCAGCTTCGCGAGCTCGGCCGACCCTTCGGCCGCCAGGCGCTTCAGCGATGCCGCCACACCCTCGTTCGAAGTGATGGTGGACCGCAGGCTGGCCGCGGCCTTCGCGGCGGTGCTTTCCACCAGGCTGCCGGCGCCCAGGGGGATGGCGCCGTAGGCCTTGCCGACGGCCTCGACCATGTCGGCGGCCTTGCCCTTCACGTAGTTGAAGGCGCTTGCGAACGCCTCGCGCGTCACGACGCCGGCCACCTTGAAGCTCTGCCCGATGGTAACGGCGGCCTTGTGCAGGCCCGCCGCCAGGGCGATGCCGAACAGCTCGACCTCCAGGAATTCCTTCCGCAGGTAGTTGCCGATTTCCACGCCGATGAACGCGGCGCCGATGACGCCGGCCAGCGCGAGCATTTTCGTGCCCAGCTTGCCGGCCGCGATCTGGGCGCCGGTCATTTGAAGTGACACGCCCTTGGCCGCAATGGTGGCCTCGACCATGCGCCGCTGCAGCACGGCCGCACGGCCGGCCGCGAACGTCATCCCCGCGCTGGCGACGCCCAGGGAGACCCCGAGCCGGGTCATGGCCGCGGCAAAGGCCAGGATGACCACCGGGCCGACGCGGAACGCCAGGAAATACACGCCCCAGGCTTGCGCACCCAGGATCAGGACGCCGGCCAGGCGGTCGAAGTTGTCCGCCAGGGTGCTGATGGCGCTCGATAGCTTCCCGCTCGCGCCGGTGGCGTCATTGGTCTGCCCGATGAACTGCAGGTAGGCGTTTTTCAGCTTCGTGAAAGCATCGGCGACGGTCGGCTCCAGCTTCGCGAATTCCTCGCGCAGGGCCTTTTGCTGGGTCTCGACCGCTTGCACCACTAGCTTCGCGTCAATGCCGTTTTTCTGGGCGTAAGCGCGCAGGTCGCCGGGGTCCTTGATCTTGCCCAGCTTCACCAGGCCTTCCGCGATGGCCTTCGCCAGGCGCGGGGTCTGCTCCAGGACGCTGTTCAATTCCTCGCCGCGCAGGGTGCCGGATCCGAGACCCTGGCCAAGCTGGAACAGGGCCGCCTCCGCTGCCTGGGCGGTGGTAAAGCTCAGGGCCACCGCCTGATTGATGGTCTCGGTCAGGCCCAGGCTCTGCTGCTGGGTGGCCACGCCGGTGCGCGCGATGCGTGCGTAAAGCCCGACGGTCCCTTCCAGGCCCTGGCGCGTGCGCTGGGCAATTTCGAAGGTCGCGCGCTGCGCCGTGTTGAACGCTTCCTGGCTCTTCGTGACCAGGCGAATCTGGCCATTCAAGCGGGTGGTGGTGTCGGCCGCGCGCACGATGCTGGACACGAAAGCGGCGAAGCCCAGGCCACCCGCCAGCAGGCGGACCTGGGCCACGGCGCCGGCAATGCCGCGCTCCATGCCGGAAACTTCCGTCTTCGCGTTGCGGGCTTCGTTGCCCGACTTCCGCAGGCCGGCGGCCAGGCGCTCGGTGCCAGCAGCTGCGCGGCCCGAGCTGTCGCCGACGCCCTTCACGTCCCTGGTAAGACCCGCCAGCGCCGCCTTGATTTCGCGAAGCTCGGCGGTGACGCGAATTTCCAGCTCGGTGGCCATGCAGCTATTCCTTCAGGAAGTCGTCAAATTGCGCTTGTTCGTAGTGATGGGCCGCGCGAATGATGGCCGCCAGCGCGCGTTCCTTGTCCTTCCTGGCCCGATCTATCGCCAGGCTGAAGGCGCGAACCTTGTCCAGGGTGTACCCGTCGACGGTGTCCGGCGGGTGTCCGTTGCCGATCAGTAGCTGCAGCGTGTCGGACCACAGCCACAGGCGCGTTACCTCTTCCCGGGCCTTGCCGCCTGGCTTGCGGCGCCCAGGTTTGCCGGCATGAGCTGGGGCAAGCTCAGGCCCTGGTCCACGAAAAAACTCGCGTTGACCTTCACGAAATGCTTCAGCAGCGTGACCAGGCCGACCACCTCCAATTCCTCCAGGTCAGCCCGGGGAATGTCGCAGCCGACCGCCAGGGCATCCACTGCGGCTTCGCCGTGGTTTTCCAGCATGTCCAGGACCCACTTCGCGTCGGCCATCGCCGCCTCGATTTCCAGCGGGGCCGGCTGGGCCAGTAGAACGTCGACGCCCTGGGTCGCTTGCTCCGCTCCAGGCGGAAGGTCCCGTGCGGGCTTGCGCGATGCCAGGGCGTCGAACAGGGGGCGCGCGGCCTTCAGGAACGGGAAGACCTGGCGCACTTTCATGGGGGTGACGCTGAAGCGGTGCAGGCCGATGGTCACGCAATCGGCGGCAGGCGCTGCCAGGGCGTCGACGTCGGATGCTTGCGCGGCGTCGTCGGTGGTGGGTGCTGCGGTGTCTTCGTTGTGCATGGGGCCTCCTTCCAGGCTTATGCGGGTGGTTCAGTGGGTGGTCCCGCCCCTGCGTAAGCGGGCGGGTCCGGGGGTCACGCTCAGCCCTCGATGAAGGCCTGGAAATACTGCGAAAGGTCGCCGGTCTTCGAACCGTCGGCCAGGACCGCGCCCGACATTTCCAGCGCGGCGTAGTCGTCGCCGATCAGGCCCAGGCTCTGGGTCGCGCCGAACTTGCCGCGGTAGATGTAGACCGTCACGGCGCTGCCGCTGTCGGCCTCGTTCAAGCCCAGGAAGACCATTTCCAGCTCTTCGGCCGCCGCGGTCAGGGCCTGGAGCATGTCGCCCGCCTTGCCGGTGTAGGCGATCTTGACGTTAGGCGTGACGGCATCGGCCGGGGCCGGGATGGTGGTCGTGGTGGGGATGAAAATGGCGCCGTGCTGGACGATGTAATCCGTCCCCGCGGTGTACGTGGTCGCAAGGTCGAAGCTCTTCACCGACGTGACCGCGGAGAAGGGCGAATCGGTGACCACGTAGCCGCCTTCGAACGCCACCTGGGACTCTGCCGCGACAGCGCCGCCGGCGACCGCGTCCACGGTGCCGTACAGCGCCATGGCCAGGTTCTCGGGGCTCAGGTCGTGGGCGGTGACGTTCAGGGTCACGCCGGTGATGCGGTCCACCTGGTTGTACGTGCCGCCGCCGGGGCTGCGGTAGTCGCGGAGCTTCTTCGTTTCCTGCTCGACGCCCAGGGACAGCGCGCTGCAGTTGCCCAGCTCGCGGTAGGGGGCCTCGCTGCCGCGGATGCGCGCCAGGATGCGGCCAGAGCCAATGTAGGAATAATCGGTGCGCATGGTGGAGTCCTCTCAGGGGTTGCCGCGGTAGGTGGCCAGGGTGGAAAACGCAAGGGGGTAGTAGCCGAAGCCGGCATCGTTCAGTGCTGCGCCTGGCGCCGGCTCCAGCTGCAGGGGCTTGTGCTTGGGGCTGGGCCGGAAGCCCAGCAGGGCCTCCAGCACGGCGTCGAAAATGGGGCTGGCTTCGTCGCGGACGCCCTGGCCGGTTGCGGTGCTGCGCGCGTTTCGCACGTTGACCACCACCAGCCAGTTAAAGCCCACTTCCCGGATGACGCCGGCGGTGCCGACCTTGTCGCCCAGGTAGTAGCCCGAATAAATGACGGCCACCGACGGGGTGACCATGGCTTGCTCGGTCACTCGTTCATAGTCGACCTGGGCGTAAACCTCGCGCACCAGGCCGGGGACCTTCAGCTGCGCGACCAGGCGCGCGACCAGTGCCGATTCGATGACGGTCACGCTCACTTGTCCAGCTCCAGCGCGCGGCCCATGGAATTCAGGGCCGCTTTCGCCCAGGCCGCCGGCAGGACCACGTTCCCGTTGCTGTCCATGGGCATGAACGGGCGCGCCGGGATGACAGCCTGGCGCAGGAAAACGAAGCCCTTCCCGGCGGTCGGGATCGGCCCCAGCAGGCGGCCGCGGAAGGTCTTCCCGGGCCCGGCCTTCGGCTTCACGATGGCACCGAATTGGTGGATGGCACCCAGGGAGAATTCGCCGCCAGGGGTTCGCAGGTTCGTGCCGACAACGACGCCGTCACCATCGCGCCGGACCTGCACGGATCCGTACAGGCGCCGGGTGTTCATAAGCGGCTGGCCACGCCGGAAAAACGGATTGAGACCCTTCCACGCCAGGCCGCTGGGTGCGGTGCTATTGCGGAAGCCCAGCTGGATCCGCGTCCGTAGCACGCGCGCGAAGGCGTCCAGCGAACGCATGACCGTGGGGCTATTGGTCCCCAGCTCTGCGAACTTGGCTTCGATTGCCGCGGTTTTGGCTTCGAACTTAATCACAGCCGCGAAGCCCCGCGCGTGGGTCGTCGCACTCGCCCGGGGTCACGAAGCCCGCCAGGCTGCGGGCGGTGAAGACACGGCCGGCGGACGCATAGCCCAGGCGACCCGACAGGCTCGGCGGGGTGACGGTGACTTCATCGCCCAGCAGCAGGACAGCGCGCCCCGCCACCAGGTCCTTCAGGTAATCGATGGCCTGGTCCCGACGGTTGCGGATTTCCTCGCTCGCGCGATTCGCCCACAGTTCGTACCGGGTCAGGTCAGCCGCCACGCCGACGATGCGCGCCGGCGGTGCGGTCAGGGGCAACGGGAACGCGCGCCCGGGGATTGCTGCCAGGTAGCTGTCCACGATCGCGTCGGCGTCTTCCGCCGCGCTGTCGTAGGTCAGGCCGCCATTCGTCATGACGGCCTGGTCCAGCTCTTCCTGGCCGAAGCGTTCGGCGAACTTGGCTTCGTCGCAATACACGGGCGCGGGTTCCTGGGTTGCCTGGCTTGGCTCAGCGGTTCTCGGCGCCGCTCACCTGGCCAGCCGCTTCAGCAGCAGCCGCGGCAGCCTTCGCGCTCGCTTCGTCGGCTTCGCGCTGGGCGGTCTCGGCGGCCTCGGCATCGGCCGCAGCCTGGTCGGCTTCGGCCTGGGCCTTGGCAACGGACTTGGCACCGGCATCGCCCAGGGCGACCACGCGGGTGGCCACCATGCGCTCCGCGTCGGCCGGGCTCAGGTGGACGGTGTCGCCCTCCAGGAACCGCTGGCCACCCTGGCGCACCGACTTGCCCGGCAGCACGGTATGCGGAACGGTCTTGATGGTCTCGCCCGCCAGGCGCGAAGCGCGCTCGGCGCGCGTTTCCAGTTCGTTGGCCTTGGGGTCGAATGCCTTCGGTGCGGCAGCCTTGGCCGCGGGGGCCTTGTCGGCAGCCTTCGGGGTGGTGCTCTTCGTTTCCTTGGCCATGGTGGCGTTCCTCTGGGGTGAAATTGGTAGCGGGGTGGATCGCTATGCAACGCCCCGCGGGACCATGCGCGGGGCGAAGTGAGGCGGGTCAGCGTTAGCTGATGGCCGCCAGCAGCTGGTAAGCGGCTTCCTTCGACTGGACGATTTCGCCCACCGACTCGCCGACGCGCACGCGGGTGGCGCCGCGCAGGCCCAGCTTCGGCTCGGGGATCTGCTTGGCCACCTTGCCGCCGAATTCGGCGGTGAAGCCCCAGGACGGCTCGCCCTTCGCGGTGACGATCGGCGCCCGGCGCAGCAGGGTGAAGGACTTCCCCCACACGCGGGCATAGACCGGGGTCTGGCCAGGCTTGGCGGTGTTGATGAAGCCCGCGCCCACCAGGATTTCGTCCAGCTCCAGGTATTCGGCCAGGGCCTGGCGCGAAACCATGCCGTTCGTGCTGCCCGAGCCATTCAGCGCCGACACGATCTTGGGATGACGGCGCAGCACGTTGTAAACCGCCAGGCTGGTCACCGCGATGTTCGGGCGCACCAGCGGGGTGCCGATGGCGTCCAGGATCAGGGCGCCCGGGTCGCTGCCAGCGTCATCGAACTGGTCGGTGCCGCTCAGCGTGTCCGAATGGTTGAAGTTGGCGGAATCCTGGACCAGGGCCGCCACGCGGACCTCGCGCCCCAGGGCGATGAGGTTCGTCAGGCCTTCGGTGGCCTGGCCCAGCGGGTCGATTCCGCTACCCGCGGGAAGGTCGGCCAGGTCGTCGTTCGGAATGACGTCGTCCAGGCCGTGGTCTTCGGTGCCGCCGTTCTTTTCCTGGGCGGTGAACTCGACTTCGGTCGGGCGACCCTTGCGGCCCACGATGGTGATGGGCAGGGTCACGCCTTCGGCGAAGTCGTACTCCAGCCACTTGAACGTCGACTTGCCGACGGGCACGCGGGGCATGACCTGGTCGGCGATCAGTTCGCGATTCTGGAAAGCGATGGCGATGCCGGTCAGGCGGGGGTCAAGCGGGTAGGGGCGCTGCATGGCTGGGTTCCTCTGGGGTTCTGGTGTTGGTTGGCGGTTCTGCTGGTGCGTCGACCCTTACGGGGCGACGGCCAGGGTCCCCAGCTGGACGTGCACGGTGCCCAGGTCGTTCAGGGCGCCAGCGGTGGCTGCGTAGCCGATCAGGCGCGAGCCGGCGACGGTGGCCACGATGGCCTTGCCGTCGGCATCGGACGTCAGCGCCGCGCCGCGGGTGACGTTGCCGCCGTACTGGACCGTGGCGTAACCACCCACCACCACGTCCATGACCTTGCCGGTGGTGCCGCCCAGGGAATCGGCCACGCCCATGATGGCGCTGGTGGCCGCGGTGGACTGCGCGATGGAACCATCCGCCGCGCCAGCCTTGACCAGGCGATGCTTCGTGACGGCCGCGTCAGCGCGGTAGGACTTGATGAGCATTTCGGTGCGCATGGCTTGAACCTCTGGGAAATGGGACGGGGTGGAAGGTGGTCGCGGCGGCCGTTAGACCTGGGCGCCGGCGTCGGTGGCGGCCACGCCGTTGCCAGGGATGGCCAGGACGCGGTTCGCGGCTTCGGAGTAGGAGATTTCCCGGCCGGTCTCGGCCTTCACCTGGGCGCGCATCGCGGTGGCCTTTTCGGCCAGCTGGACGGCCGTCATGGCACCTGCGCCGCCGATGACGCCGGTCCCGTCGGGCGAATGCTCGCCGTAGTTGACCTGCTTCGGCAGCGTGGCCAGGAAGGCCTTCATGTACGCGCGCGGCGACACCTTCGGGATGGCGCCGGCGTCGTCCGCCTCGCCGAACTCGATGGTCTGGGCCTCGACGCCGTCCGGCAGGCCGGCCATGAAGTTGGCCAGGTGCGCGCGCGCTGCCGGCAGGACCTGGCCAGCGGCCACAAGCGGCTGCAGCTCGCGGCTGATGGCGTCGACGGTGGCCATGTGTTCGGCCGCGGCGATGGCGGTTTCGCGGGCGGTGAAGCTGGCGATGCGGGCCTGGGCGGCTTCGTGGTCCTTCTGCAGCTGCGCGATCTGTTCCGGGGTCAGGTTCATGGTGGTTCCTTGGGTTGGCTCGGTGAATAGGGGCGCGTTGGCCTGGGAAAGCTGCTCGGCCTGCTCGCGCTGGGTGCGCGCGGCGTCTTCGGCGTCGCGGATGACGTAGTCAGGAATCAATTCGTCCGCCGACTCCACGCCCTTTTCCGCGATGCGCTGGTCCCGGAAGCCGCGCAGCATCCGCGCCATGCTCCCCAGGACGCTGGCCACGCTCCACGCGGCATCGGCCGGGGTGCTGGCGAACTCCACCAGCTTGTCCGGGGCGGTCTCGGCGGTGAAGCTGATGGCCTGCAGGACCGGATCCGCGAACTCGATATCGCCCAGGCCCTTCAGCGCCGGCGCGGCGGCGCCCAGGAAGCCGATGTGTTTCAGGTACAGCGCGCCCGGGGTCGGGTTGTTCGGGTGGTCCGGCATGTACCAGGACGCGGACCGGTTGGGGAAGGCCTTCGTGGCCACCAGGTCGCCGAAGCGCGGTTCCACGTGTGCGGGGTGCGCCCACACGGCGCCGTCGTCGTCCATGCTCAGCTTTTCCACCTGGCCGTATGCCCGGTCCTCGACCTTCGGGTGGCCGATGACCAGCGGGCTGGCGTAGTTGCTGGGCGCGTAGCCGGCGACGGCCTTCGCCAGGTCTTCCTTCGTGAACTCCACCTGGGTGCCGCAGCTCGCCGTGTGCTTGCCTGGGCGAAAGATTCGGAACGGCTTCATGGGCAGCGGCTCGATGGGGTGGGCTTCTAAGGCCGCCAGTCTCCGGGTGGTCGCGACCGCGTGAAAGGTGCGGGTGGCCACAGCGCCAGGACCGTGCGCTGCTATTTTGCAGCGCCATGCGATAACCGCTTGCATTGGTCTGCTAGTTCTGCCAGCATTCCGTCACCGGGCCGGATGGCCCATACCCAGGAAGCCGCCGCCATGGCGAACCGTCACACCGCAACGCACCAGGGCTTCACCTTCACCCGCACCAGCAAGGGCCGCGTCTACTCCCACGCCGCTCTGGCCGCCGTAGGCGGTGCCAAGTGACCGCCGACACCACCCGCCAGCGCGCGCGCGGCCCGCTGGTGCTGCTGCTGGCCACCCTCGACCTGGTGGCCATCGTCCTGGCTCTGAATGCTGCCCTGGAGATACTGCGATGATTGACCAGCGCCACCCAGCCGACCGCGTGACCCCGGTCGAAGTCGGCGACCCGATCGCCTGGACCCAGGACGGCCCTCTCTGGCGCGGATCCACGCCGGGCCGCAGCCGTTACCTGGTCGGCCCGCTCGATGACGTGTGGCAGGCCGTCCGCATTGACACGGTCCCGGCGCACGCCGGCAGCGCGCGCGACCTCTCGACCATCATCCGCCATTGCGTCGACGCCGCCACGGCGAAGGCGGCCTGCCAGGACGCCGAACACGTGCACGCCTGGGCAACGCTCAGCGAGACCGCGCGCCAGCTGCTGCTGGCCCGGTACGTCGAAGGGGTGGCGGCATGAACCTGGACGAATCCACCACGCGCGGGGCCGAAGTGCGCCAGCTCCGCGCCACCATCGCCACGCTGCGCAACGCCCTGAAGGGTTCGCGGGACGTGCTGCAGCTGCTGGCTGTCTCGCACGGTGGTGCCATCCTCCGCCGGCAGCTCGCCAGGGCGAACGAAGCCCTGGACCAGGCGGGTGGCAAGTGATTGCCCCGCTCGCCCTGGAAATGGCCGAAGCCGACAGCGTGACGCTGCTGCGCCGCGCGCTGTTCGGTGCCGTGGAACTCCACGCGACCCGCGTCATCCTGGCCGATGCCGACGCGGTGCGGTTTGCCGCGATGAACCAGCCGGCCGAAGCCGCCCGCAATGCCCGCCGCTCGATTGAACTCGCCCGCCGCCGCGACCTGCTCCAGCTGCTGCTCGACCAGGTGCCGACCACCGCCACCGCACTGTCCGAAGTGCCCATGGGGACCCGATGAAAACGCAAGCCGTCCGCCGTTCCGCCCTCTTCATGCGCGCCCGTACCTGGTGGCGTGCCGTTGAGCCTTCGCCTTACTTCCTGGCCGCGTTCGGTGCCCTGGTGCTGGCCGCCTACGGTTACGCCATGGCCATGCTGCTGATGGGGTGGCGGCCGTGACCAATCCATACCAGCCGCACCGCCCGAACCGCTGGGAATCCGCTCGAGACCCGGTAGCCGCACGGCTGCGCCGGGAAGCCAGCCAGCAGTTGCCGCCGCCGCCCATGTGGAAGCCCAGGCCGTCGCTGCTGGTGCGCGCCTGGCGCTGGCTGCGGGCGAACCTCGGGGTTCATCGTGGCTTTTGACCTGGCCAGCATGGCCAAGCCGATGACGCGGGCCCAGGCGATCGCCGCCGGGACCATCATCGATTGCAGCGCGGCCGCGGCCTTCCTGGGATTCACCTATCCGGCCACGGTGACGAAACAGCTCTGGGACGAAGCGGTCCAGGTCCACCGGTCCAGGTCGTCGGCCATGGCAGCCCTGCATCTGCTCTGGACCTACGCCCAGAAAGCGGTGGCCAGGGCTGCGGCCGATTCCAACGGAATGACGCCGTCCACGGTTTCCTTCCCAGGCCCAGGCATCGGCGACAAGGCGCCGCGCCTGGCGCTGCATTGCCATATCGACCCGGGCACCGACTCGCCCGTCCTAACTCTCGACTTCGACCCAGGGACCTAACCATGTGGGTATTTCTGAATAACGCTTTCCTCTCGATCGTCCGCCACCGCACGAAGCCACAGCACTTGCTGGTGCGCTCGCGCTTCCCCGATGACCTGGCGCGGATCTTTCCGAACGCCATGGTGGAGACCACGCCCGACGCGGACTATCGCTACCGGTGCACGGTGACCAGGCTCACGGTCCAACGCGCGATGGTCGCGGCGGTGAAGGACGTTACCTACCCGAATTTCAAAAATTCGGTGGGCGAAGCGCGCCGGCACCAGGTCTATTCCGACGTTTGGGGCGTCATGGCGGACGCCAAGGAAGCCGCGCATGGCGGCCTTCCTGCGGTGTCGACTCGCCCGTGCGACCTGGGCTTCGACAAGGGCGCGAACTTCGGCGGCTGGCCGCTGCTGGACGATGCGCCATGAACCGCCGTACGACGAAGGCGCGGGACGCGCGCAAGGCCCACGCGGCCATGGTGCGCCGGCAGCTTCGGCGCTACCTGCAGGCGTTCCGCTCGCGCGCGTTCCGCCATGCGTGCGACCGGGGCCGGGCATGACCTGCGACCACCTGGTGGGCCTATACGACGGCGGCCCAGGTTCGGACGGGGAACTGCTGCCGCTTTCCCAGGTCATCCGCACGGCCGACTTCGAACTGGCCAACAATGCGCGATGGATCGCGCGCGGAACTGGCTCGCCCTGCGCGGTCGCGCGGCTGAAGGCCCTCGACACCAGGGAAAAGGCCCTGGGCGCTCGGCTGGAATCGTTCGGGTGGTGCCCGCGCTGCGGTGCCAAGCTGGAATCGCTGGCGTTCCTGCTGGTGGGCCTGCAGGCGTCCGTCCCCGTGGACTACGGTTGAGCCGGCAGCCCCGACGCTTCCGGGGCCTCCAGGTCGTAGGTCATCGGCTCGGCGAACTTCGCCGGCGCTTCACCGGACAGCGGCGCGTAGCTTTCCGCCGCTTCGTCATTCGCAGCGAGCTGGGCCAGGTAGGCCTCGACGCTGCCCGCGATGCGGACGGCCATCGCCTCGGCCTGGTCGTCGGTGACGGTGATGTGGCGCGCCTGCAGGGCGGCCTGGAGCTGTTCGATAGGGGTCACGGTCCGACTTCCTGGAGATAGACGTGGTACTTGCCGCCGGTTTCCTTCAGGTCGGTGACCGCGAAGCGGGTCCCGTGCCGTAGCAGAATCTCGCGCTCACTGGCGTGCAAGCTGATGGGCGCGACGTTCACGCCGGTGGTGGCCTTGATGTGCAGGACGACGTTCCCGCCGAATGCGGCCTTGCTGCCCTGGCTGGTGCTGATGAAGCCGCGGTGCACCACGCCCTGGCCGGTGACCAGCGCCTGGCGGTGGTCGGCCAGGAAGCGCGCCAGGTCGTCGCCGGACAAGCTAAGCCCGCGGGTGACCTCGCCGACATACTTCGGCGCCAGCGCCAGCGCCTCGTTCAGTAGGTCGGCATAGGCGCGCGTGGCCGCGTCCGCGGTGCCGGCGCGCAGGGCGTCATTGACCTGGCGGTAATAGCTGCCGGTGTAGGCGGTGACCGCGCGCTGATGCTCCAGGGGCAGGACGGCCTTCAGCGGTGCCGCGCCGGATCCGTTCGGCACGTTGAGATTCGCCGCGGAGCTGCCCAGGGCCTTGGTGATGGCCGCCTTTGCCGCTTGCGGGCTGAAGGTCAGGCCCTCGGGCGGCAGGGTCACGGTCACCTTCGTGGAGTCGACGCCCAGCGGCCCCTTCCATCCGATGAACTTCGCCCCGTCCCACTTGGCCGGCTTGCCGGCGCCGGCCTTCGTCGCTTCGTCTAGGGTGTCAAGCCATCCCACGTAGTAGGCGCGGACCTCCGCGACGCTGTCGACGCCCAGGACCGGAATGTGGGCCTTCAGCCAGGTGGTCAGGGCCTCGTCGGCATCGGCCACGCGCTGAATGTCCTTCGCCTCCAGGGGAACGCCGTCGGCGGCCCGCTTCGCAATGCCCTTGATGGCGGTCAGGATGGCGCCGTCTACCTCGGCCAGGCCCTCGCGCGCGGCGAATTCGGCGGCCTCGATCGCCTGCAGCTTGGCCTTGTTGAACGCTTCGGTGGCCTTGCCGAACTGTTTCGCCAGGTCGGCCTTCCGCGCCACCAGGCGCTTGGCCAGGGTCTCGCCCAGCTCGCCGCCTGGGCCATGCTCGGCCACCAGCGCGCGAATGTCGTCGTCACTGATGGCCAGGACGCGCTTCGCGCTCGCCTCCAGCTGCTCGCTGGTCACCTTGCCGAAGACCTTCGCGGTGTTCGGGTTCTTCGTGGCGTCCAGGAACGTCTTCAGCTCGGTGACCGTGTCGCCGAACATGGCGCCCTTGGCTGCGCCCTGGGCACGGAACAGCAGCGCGCCGCCGGTGTCAACGCGGACCACGCCCCAGCCCTTCGTCAGCATGTTGTCGAAGGTCGCGCCGACCACGTCCCAATTCGCCAGCCAGGCGTCGACCACGAAGCCTTCCATGGCGCCGTCGGCGGCGGCCAGGGTGGCCGGGTCGACCTTGCTCAGGCCGTCCACGATGCGCGACGCCACCGCGGGCTTGCCGTTGAGCGTGGTAAGGCGGAGCTCTGGCACGTCGATACCGGCCGCCTGGTACAGCTTGCCCGCCAGGACCTCGTTCTGGGCGTGCGCCAGGCTGGGCGGGGTCTTGATGTACCAGGTCTGCCCGGTGGACTCGTCGCGGTACAGGCCGCCGGGGTTGCTGCCCTTCTGCGGCCCGATCTGGGTCAGCTTGGCCGGGTCCAGGGTGGTGCCCGGGGTGATGGTCTCCGCGGCCTGGGCCTTCGCAGCAAGGCCCGCGATCGGCGGGGCCTCGACCTTCGCCGCCAGCTTGGCCGCCTCGACTTCCTTCAGGAAGGCGTCCAGGTCCGCCGGTGCCAGGCTCTTCAGGTAATCCTGTTGCGCCTGGGTGGGCAGTTTCTCGGCCACCAGGGCCTTTTTCAGGCCGGCCTTCGTCTGTCCCGCAATCTGGACGGCCTTCGCTGCGGCGACGTCGGCTTCGACCGCGGCCAGCAGCTCGACCTTCGTCATGGTGTCGACCTTGCCCGACGCCTTCAGCTTGTCCAGGGCCTTTCCTTCCAGGGTCTTCGCGGATCCGGCGGCTATTTCATCCAGCTTCGCCGCCGCGGCTTTCTCGGCTGCGGCTGCGGCCTTCGCCAGGTCCAGCTGTTGCACCAGGGCGGCCGCCTGGTCCGCCGGCAACGCGCCGAACGCGGCCGCGGCCTTGTCGGGCGGGGTCTTCCCGGCCACGTAGGCCTTTTTCCAGTCGGACAGGGCGGTCTGCTGCTCGAGCTTGAATGCCTGGGCCTGGGCCTTGGCCAGCAGCTCGACCTTCGGCAGGTCGGCCGCGCCCTTCGTCTTCAGCACGTCCTTAATCGACTTGGCCAGGTACGGGGTTTTGTCCTGCAGCGCCTGGGCGACCTTCGCCGCGGCGGTGCGTTCCTCTGCCGCCATGGCCGCCTGGGCGGCCTTGCGCGCGGCCGCGGCCATGCCCTGCTCGGCAGCGCCGGCGACAGCCTTCCCCGCGTCCGCTGCGGCGCTGAAGCCCTTCGCCGCGGCCGCCTGCAGGTCGTCGGGGTAGCCCTTCAGCTTGTCGGCCGCCGTCTTCGCCAGTTGCTTGGCCCGCTCGGTGCCCACGTTGTAATTCCAGCCCGGGTCGATGCCGGTCGGAATCTGTTGGACCTTGCCGGTGCGCGGGTTCGTCCATTCGTAGGTCCCGCCGCCGGTGACGTATTTCGAAACCTCCAGGCCCATGTCGTCCAGGTCGTCCTTGCTCAGCTGGATGACGCTGCAGCGGCAATTCCACCCGTTCGGCGGGTAGTGGGTGGTCCACCAGCTGTCGGTGATGGGTAGCACGGTGCCATCCCAGGCCGCGTGTTCCTCGCGCGTGCGGTGGTCGTCCAGGGCGTCATACAGCAGGTAGGGCGCCAGGTCGGCCTGGTCCACGATCGCGTCCCACGCGCCGGCGGCGTAGGCGCTCTGCATGTTCGTGCGGTAGATAGTCTGAAGGCGCGACGGCGACCCCAGGCCGGCGACGATGGTCTGGCCGGTCAGCGGATCCACCACCGACTTGCGACCCCACCAGCCCTTTGCCTGGAGCGTGGGCACGATGGTGTCGGCCCAGGCCTTGAATGGCACGCCCTTGGCCAGGGCGTCGTCCAGGCTGGCCTTGACGTCGGCCAGCAGGTCGGCGTCCATCATTTTCGCCACGGTGAAGGCGCGCGCGTGTTCGGCGCCCATCATGTCCCGGTAGTCGAAGCTGGTCCGTAGGCCTTTGGTCTGCAGGAAGTCCAGCGCCTGGTCAGGCGTCAACGTCCAGGACGCGGCCACGGGCACGTCCAGGAACTCCAGCAGGGTGCGGACGATGCTCACGCGCGGGTCAGCGCCCGCGCTGCAGCTTCAGGGTTCCCAGCAGGCGACTGAAGACGGACGCGCGCTGGATGGTCTCCACGGTCGACTGCGGCGGCAGCGCCTCGGCCAGCTCCAGCAGGCGGGCCTGGAATGTGGCGTAGTCGCCCGACTCTTCGGCATAGCTCACCAGCGATTCGACGCGCTCGCCCAGGGTCTGTTCGTACCGGGTGGCCAGGTGGAACGCGGCCGCCTTCAGGGCTTCCTGGTCGGCGCGGTTGCCGGCCTTCAGCGTGCTGATGGCGCCCAGCTCGGCGAACTCGGCCGCGGCTTCGGCGGCGACCTGCTGGATGCGCTTCTGGGGCGGGATGGGCTTCCCATCGGGACCCAGCAGGCCGGCGCCCAGGTCCTGGACGGCCTTTTTCTTCCAGTGGTCGCCGTAGCGGTCCTGGATATATTTTTCGTCCGGTTCGAACCCCAGGGCGGCAATGGCCGCGTCCGTTTCGGCGACGGTCTTCAGGTCTTCGCCCGGCTCGACCTTGCGCCACACCTTCGGCGGCATCGCGCCCGGGAAGTTCCACTCGGTCAGCCAGGTGACCACCTGGCGGTTGAAGCTGGCGCACACCAGGTCGGCGTCGGCCTTGACCAGGGCAATGCGGACCTCGCCCTGCTGGTCGTCGCCGCCCAGCTTGCCCGGGGTTCCCTGGGTGCTGGCGGTCTGGCCGATGATGACCTTGGCCAGGGCCGCGTCCATCCGGTCGTAAAGCTCGTCATAGGTGCCGGTCCCGCTGCGCGCGGCCTCCAGCAGCTCCACGGTCGTTTCCTCGGGCACCACAATGGCCGACTCGCTGCTGAAGGACAGCAGGGCGTCCAGGACCTGGTCCTTCAGGGCTTCGTCGTCCCACTTGCCGCCTGGAATCTTTCCGACGGCGGTCGGGCTGCCGAACTTCTCCGCGAAAATTAGCCAGAACTTCAGGCCGTTGCGCTTGAAAAACACGGGCCAGTAGCAGTAGTGGGCCAGGCCCAGGCCGTAGGGGCTGTCGCCGTGGTCGGCGCCGGTGCTGATGGTCCAGAATTTCCTCTCTGGCATCCGCTCCCACTGGCCCTGGGCGTTCAGCAGCCAGGGCGCGCCGCGGTCGTTCGAATAGGCGAAGCGCGACCGGTCCCGCACGCGAATGTCGGCCAGGCGGACCAGGTCGCCGTCCTGGAAAAACACGCATTCCGCCACCGCATGGCCGTACCAGCGCGCGTACAGCATCCCGTCGGTTATCGCGTCCCACTCCAGGCGCTCCAGCTCTTCCCGAATGAAGTCGGCCGCTTGCTTGTCCAGGGCAGACTCGCCGCCCGGGTCGACCTGCCATTCGCAGGACGTGACCGCCAGGCGTCGATCGCTGAAGGTGCTGGCGCACTGGTCGTCGCGCAGGGTCTCGCGGTACAGGCGGTAGTCGCGCCCGGTGGTCAGCAGCACGGTGTCATCGTGGTGCATGAGCTCCACGAAGGTGCCGCCCACCAGGGTGCCGCCGCCGCGGACGCGGGCCAGCTCTTCCTTAACGGCCTTCGCGACGGGGGTTTGCTTGGCCATGGCTCAGCTCTCTGGCGGGGCCAGGCCCCGGGTGATGGCGATGGCCAGGCGCAGGGGGCGCGGCTGGCCGAAGGTTTCGACGTAGCGGGCGTGGGACAGGCCCTCTATCCACCGCTCGGTCTCTTCCTGGCGCGCGAACTCGGCACGCTGGTGCTGGGCGGTCAGGTAGGCGGGGGCGGTGGTGTAGCCGACGCTCTGGACAGCCAGGCGGGCGTCGCGCGCTGCGCGGGCCACGTCAATGCTGGCGATGTTCAAGCCCTGCGGCATGTCGGCCACTTTCTGGCCGTTGGCGTACAGCTCGCCGGGTCCGGTGTTCATGGGCGGCCCCTTGTGACGATGACGGCATAGACCTTGCGGGCGCGGGCGCGGCGGCGCTCGATCGCCATTTCGCCGAAGTCGTCCGGCCACTTTTCAGGCTCGGCGTAGGCCTTGCACATGGCCTCGATGATTTCCGGGGTTGGTTCGCAGGGGATGGCGGCGAAGTCGGACATGGCTCAGCCCTTCGTGCCGACGGGGTCGGCGCCGTAGGTGCGGGAGTCCTGAATCAGGCCGCCGCGGCCCTTGATTTTCAGCTCGCCCAGGGTGCCGTTGGCTTCCCATTCGGCGTTGGCGACGGTCTTCGCGTCCTGGACGGCGTCGACCTTGTTCCGGTGCGTGGCGCGAATCTTTCCGTCTACCGTGAACTTCCACCGGTGGCCGGTGGCCTGGCGCTCGGTGGGCGTGGTGGGCAGCACTTCGTAACGGGTGCGGGTGGCCATGGTCGTATCCCCTTCAGAATCCGTCGGTGTCGCGTGGCTTGCGTCGGTGCATCCTAGCGGATGCCCTGGCCCTTTGCTGGGTGCGGCTGTCCGCATCGTCCGCGGCCTCTGGCCTGTCCTGGGGCTTGGGCTTTCCTCCTGGGGTGGTATGGCCCACGCGGGTGCCCGCGCTCGCAATGGCGGGGATCAGGGTCAGCGGGAAGGATCGGAGCCATATCAGGAACTGGCTCACGCTGTCGACCTGGTCGTCGTGGACGCCCTTCGTGGGGAAGCTGGTCAGCTCGGATTCGAAGTCCACCAGCCAGCGCGCGCGCGTCGGCAGCCACATGCGGCCGGCTTCCATGAGTAGCGTCGACGTGACGGCCCGGGTCACCTTGTCATTCTCGGGCTCGATCGCGTGAACCGGCAGCTTCGTGGACCTCTTCAGGTCCTGGATAAGCGACTGGCCGCTGGCCTTGTCTTCCACCAGGACCTTGTCGCAGGGCCACTTGTCGGCCAGGGCCACCACCGCGGCCTTCAGGTCGGGGTATTCCACCCGCTTGCGCCACACGTCGACCAGCACGCCGATGCCCGACTCCATGACGGCCCAGACGGTGCCCACGCTCGGGTCATTGACCTGCTCGGCCTTGTACGCGGTGTCCCAGGAATGCACCCAGGCCACAATCCGACCAGGCGGCAGGCTGGCCAGGATTTCCAGCATGGTGGCGTCGGGGTCCTCGACCTCGTACCGCATCCACCACTTCGACTTGATGACGCCACCCTCCTGGGTCGCGTACCAGTCGCCGTTGAGCCAGGCCGACACCAGCCAGGACGGGCCGGAACCCTTCAGGCGGTTGCGGTAGCCAGGGTCGGACTCGGTCAGCGCGCGGTTGTCGTCCAGGCGGCTGGGAATGTAGACCCGCACGCGGCCGGTCACCGGGTCGCGCCAGGGGACCATCGGCTGGCGATCCTTGATGTACCGCTCAACGATCCAGGCTTGACCAGGGCCGCCCGGGTTGGCCGTCATTACCTCGCGGATGGGCACGCCGTGTTTGTCGCGTAGCGTGGCGCTCAGCTTGTCCAGGGGGCCGACCTGGGGGAAGTTGCCGCCCTCGTCCTTCCCCAGCCAGTTGTAGGAATGGCCCTGGTAGCGGCTCGCGTCTTCGTCCCGCTTCAGGTATCGCAGCTTCAGGAAGCCGCCCCAGGGGAAGCGCCAGGTGTAGCGGCCGGCCTGCCAGGTGGCGCCCAGCGGCCCGAATATCTCCTGGGACCGGGCCACCACTTCGTCCAATTCGTCGTAGGTGCGGCGCACCAGCAGGCCGCGGAAGTAAGGCGCCCAGGTCTGCGAATAGGTGCCGGCGTCGCCCAGCAGCCCGTCGGTTTTCCCGCCGCCGCGCGCGCCACCGAACAGAATGTCATCGCAGGGGCACGCCAGCAGCAGCGCCTGGGGGCCGGCTTGCGGGCACCACGCCAGGTTGATGGGGAAGCCGTTCGCCTGGAGCTGCGCCGCGGTGCCCTTCAGCGTGACCGGCTTCAGCTCGCGCGTTACCCGCCGCTTGCCAGCTGCTCGCGCTTGCGTTGCGCTTCCCATACTGCTGCGGCCTCCGCTTGCCATGCCTCGATGGAAGTATCCGGCCGCGCCGGTAGGGTCCACGTGCCAGGGGCGCGTTCGAAGTCGCCGGTGGGGTCGGTGGTGGCGTGCTTGATTGGCGCGTCAAAGCCCATGATGCGGGCCTGGGCCATGATGAGTCGCTGGGCTTCGTGCATCGCCTTCAGGTTGCCGCTGGCGCCCAGCAGCATGGCGCGCTTCAGCAGCCGTTCCAGGCGCGCGTAGGCCAGGGCCTTGTAGTGCTGGGCCTTGCCCTGGGTCTCTTCGTCCTGCTCGGCCAGGGCGTTCTTCAGGTGGGTATGCACCACGCTGCGCGATCGGCCCACCTTCGCGCCGATTTCCTCGAGACTCAGTCCCAGGACGCGCAGGTCCAGTACCTGGGCACGGATGGCCGCCGCTGCGGCATAGGCCGGCTGGGCGGTCTTTCGATTCTTGGGCTTGGCCCGCGGCTTGGCCGCGGGCTTCGTCTTGGCGGGCTTGCGTGGCATTGCCAGGGGTTACGGCTCAGTCCTGCGGGTCGGAATGGACCACCATCCCGCCGTCGCCGTCGCCGCCGTTCGGATCCATGGCGGTGCCGCCGATCGGCAGCTGTCCCTGGTCCGGGTCGGGCTTCGGGACCGGAATGTCCTGGGCGGTGGCCAGGTCGGCATTGACCACCAGGAAGACCGGTTCCCCGACGGCGTCCAGCAGGTCCTGGTCCAGGCTGCCCTTCGGAACCTCCAGGACGGCCTTCGCGCCTTTCTTCACGGTGATGCTTTCCAGCTCGCACACGATGTATTTACAGCCACGGGTGGCGATGGTGGTAATGGCCTGCTCGGCCGCCGCGCGCACCTGGCGCGTGATGCGCTCCAGGACCTCGCTCTGGGCGTCGGCGTTGAGCATGAACCACGGCTTTTCCAGGGCCTTGACCTCGGTCAGCGCCGCGTCGATCAGCGCCGCGCCGAACTGTTCCTGGGCGGTCAGCACGATGGCCGCGCCCTTATCCTGGTCGACCTGCTCGCCGCCGGCCTTGATGGTCTGTTCCGCCTTCGCCACCGCCAGGTCGCACCAGCTCTTCCGCGCCGCATCGTTGAGTGCGTTCCACGCCTCGATGGTCGGCGCGCCGGCGGCAGGGTTTCCGCAGTAGGCGCTGAATCCCCAGCCCGCGATTTCCTCCGTCGTGATGACTCGACCGTCACTCAGCTGGTGCGCGCCCAGCTCTGCGTGCCCCATCGGGACGGGGTCGGTTCCTTGCTGTTTCTTTGCCATGGTGAAAAATCTCCAAGTGGTCCTGCATATGTGATTCGGCCCTTTCCCAGCTCTTCCCCAGGCTTCGGCCGTTGCCACTTCAGGCGTCCGCAATGTAGCACGGTGCCATTTGAAATAGCAGGGTGCCGGTTGTTCAGGCCCTGGGCGGATGGCGCTCGACAGTGAGCCCTGTTGCGGCTTCCCACCGGTCCACGATCGCGTCGCATTGCGCCGGTTCCATTTCCATCATGCGGCAGAGCCTGCCCAGGTTCTCGCAGCTAATCAGGGTGGTGCCCGAACCACCGAACAGGTCCAGCACAATCTCGCCCATGTCGGTGCTGTTCTCGACAGCGCGCGCCAGCAGGGCCAGGGGCTTCTGGGCGTTGTGTCGGGTGTCGCCCAGCTCGGCCGCGTTGGCCCTGGCGATGCGCCACACGTTCAGGTCCGGCACCAGGCGTTCCCCTCGCCGCTTCTGGCCCGTGACCTTCAGCTTTTCCGCGTTCGTGGCGAACAGCATCCATTCGTGGCCGTTCATATACATGGACCCCATGCCGCCGCCCTTGTCCCAGACAATGCAATTCTTCACCGCCAGTTCGACCTCGCCGGCAACGGACCACCAGGCGGACCAGCTGCGCCAGTCGCAGCACACGTACAGGTGACCGTAGGCCCGAAGGTGCCCCTTCGCGGCGCGCAGTACCTCCCGGAAAAACGGGCGCACCATTTTGTCGTCGGCGACGTCGGATTTAACGCCCGAGCTCGACCCGAAAATGGCGTAGGGCGGGTCGGTGAAGACCATGTCCGCCACGTCGCCCTGCATAAGGCGCTCGACGTGCGCGGGGTTGGTGCTGTCGCCACACAGCAGGCGATGGTCCCCGAGCAGGATCAATTCACCGGGCACGGTCACCGGCACGTCGGGCAGCTTCGGCGCTGAATCGCTCCCGCCGCTGTTGCGTTCCTGGGGCGTGCCGTTCGGGTTCAAGTCCGCCAGGAACTCGGCCAGGGCCGCGTCCTCGACCTCGAGACCGTCTAGCAGCGTTGCCAGCAGTTCCTTGTCCGTGCCCGCCATGGCGCTGATGGGGTCCAGGGTCGCAAGGGCCAGCTGTTCCTCCGCCTCGCTCAGGTCGACATAGGTCACCGGAACGGATGCCTCCCCGCGTTGCATGGCGAGCTTCACGCGCAAGTGACCGTCGACCACGTGGCCGGTGCGCTTGTTCACCACGACGCGGGTCACCCAGCCCAGCGTTCCCAGGGCGCCGGCCAGGGCCTGGGCCTGGTCGCCGGGATGCACGCGGAAGTTTGCGGGGTTGGCCAGCAGCTGGTCGGGCGCTTCGTCGCCCTCGCCGATGATTCGGGAATTCCAGCGGTTCGCTGGGGCGGCTTTCGGTTCGCGCTTGGCCATTGGTAGGTCCTGCCCTGGGTGGTGGGCAATCCTAGCGCGCGCTGGGCCAGACAAGGCAACGCCCCGGCACCGAAGGGGGTAGGTGCCGGGGCGTCGGGACCTGGGCTGTCTAGGACCCAGGAACGTGGTCGAAACTACTCGGGCGGGCCGATAGCGTCAATGGCGGCCTGGGTGCGCCGGCGAGCCAGCAGGCACTTGACCTGCCACCAGCCGCACGTCGGAAGGCGCGACAGCTCGATGCGCTTCGTCCCCTTGTCCACGAAGCGGCGCACCCTGGCCTTGTCGTCATTCTGGAGCCAGTTCACCGCCTCCAGCTCGACCGCGATGCCGAACAGGCCTTCGCCGGTCTTCGCATCCTCAACGCGCTGGACCGGTCCCTGGGGCTGGCGCTCCCTGGTCAGTTCCTGCACTCCCAGGCGCAGCAGCTCCAAGTCTGTCGCGGGCCTCGCGTCGTTCGCGGGCAAGCTGCTGCAGCTCGCCAGGAACAGGGCCAGAAAGCCAGTGGTCCAGGTCGGGGTTCGCATGTCGAAGGGTCTCCAGGTCACGGGCAAGCTGGGCATTCTGGGCGGTGACGAAGACCTCGACGCGCTGGCGGTCGGCGGTCTCCGCGGTGAAGTCTTCAGCGATGCCGGTCGTGGCTGCTGCGGTTTGGTCGCGCTGCTCGATGCGCTCGGCGCCGGTCTTCGCATCCTCGCGCCACTGGCGCACCTGGAAAAACGCGAAGACCAGCACGATGGCCAGCAGGGTGTAGACGGCAATCCGCGCGGCGTTGCGCGTTGCCCAGGCTTGCGGGGTGTCGACCATGGTCAGCTCGATGCGGTGGGCGGGGCGCCGCGTGCTGCCTTCCTGGCCTGGCGTTCCTGGTAAAGGTACGCCGCGAATGCAACGGTCGCCGCCAGGCTGGTCAGTCGGACGCTGCTCGGGTCGGTGACGGTTTCAAAGAATCGGACGACGATCGCCGCGGCCAGGCATGACGCCGCCAGGACCACCAGCGGGTTCCGCGGCTCTTCCCGGTTGTGGTCAGCCACGCGCAGCAGCAGCAGCAGGCCCGCGATGGCATGGGCCACGATCATGGTCAGCTGCGCCAGCAGCATCACGGCAGCTTGCCCACCGGTCCGGCCATCGGCTTGCGGTAGCGGCGCGGCTTGAAGCTCGCGGCGATCGCTTTAAGCTCCAGGCGGACCCGCGCGCGAAACCCCAGGGCGGACCACTCGGCCGGGCTACGGTGCACGCCCAGGATCATGTCCCACCAGGGCAGGTCTTCCTTTTTCACAATCCACACCATGGACAGACACCAGGCCATGACCAGGCTCACCAGGTTGGAAAATTGCGGCATCGCCAGCATGACGCCGGCGACCACCGCGATTCCCACCAGGCCCGCGCGTCGCACGTGGTCGGTGAATTTCCACTCGTCGCGGCCCATGTCGGCGAGCCTGGCGCCGGTGGTGGCCAGCAGGACCAGCCAGGCGGGGATGGCCAGCAGGTAGACCAGGGACGTGTTCACTTGTTCGGATCCTCTTCAGGCGCGGGCGCCTCGCGCCCTGGACGGACGGCAGGATATTGGTCGTCGTCGTAGGAAGGCGTGACGTCCTTTCTCGACTTCCAGAATCCCAGGAAGGTGGACCAGCGGACCTCAGACACCAGGCCCTTGGATCGCTTCATCGCCGGTGGTAGCAGGTTGTAACAGAGCAACGCGGCCAGGCCAGCGATGCCGCCTTCGATCAGGGGATCCGCCCAGCTCCAGCCCAGCGCGCGCGGAACCACGCCGGTGCCCATGCTGGCGATGATGACCGTCGATATGGCCAAACTGAACATTTTCCCGCGCGGCTTGGGTTCGTCTTCGAAGCCGATCGCGGCATAGGTGCCCAGGACCGCGCCGGCGATGGTGGTCACGCCGACGCCGACCACCGGGGTGGTCAGGTCATTGGTAAACAGCGCCGGGGCCGATACGGCAGCCGTGGACAGGGCGACGCCCAGCAGCTTTTCGCCCAGGGCCATGCTCACGGATACCGCGCCGACTTGGCCAGTTCGAAGTGCGGGCCATCCAGGAAGGCCGACTTCCCCATGGCCTTGCGGCTGGCGGTGTAGCGCGCGGTCTGGGCCTTGATGGATGCCAGGCTGCTGCAGCCGTTCAGCTCAAACCACCCGCCGCCCCAGCGCACGGGGATGCCAAGGCGCTGGGCGGCCTGGCGCATCGCGTCGGCGATCGGCCAGTAAAGCGCCCATTCGAAACGCACGTCGCCATTGACCCAGGCGTAAAGGTCGACCGCGTGGCCGTAGCCGTCGGAACCCTTCAGGTGGCGGCTGGCCAGGGTCTGGCTCGCGCCGGTGCGCTTGTATTCCAGTTGCTTGGCCATGCTTCGAAGGCCTTCGTGGACGGTGAAGTCCTGGGCGCTCAGCGTGATGGCCAGCGCGACCACGCGGACCAGGTCCGGGTGCACGCCCACCAGGCGGGTCTTCGACTTCGTTCCCAGCTGGGGCATGGCGGTGGTCCGGTGCGGTGGTCGCCGCATGGTGCCGCCAGCTGGGCAGTCGGGCTAGGTGCGGGTGGCCACAGCGCGCGCCATGCGCTCGGTGTTGTAGCCCATGCGGTCCAGGACGCTGTTCACCTGGCGCCGGCTTATCCCGTAGGTCTCCGACAGCCAGGTGATGCTGCGGCCGGCCTGGAATCCCACCAGGACCGCGTCGTTCCGCATGTCGATCAGGTGGTTTCGCTCGGCCGGTATGTCGATCGCGTCGGCGCCGCCGTAGGTCTTCGACAGCTTGCCGGCGGCTTCCCATCCGACGACGAAGACCAGGGCATGGTCCTGGTGCATGTCCACGGGGACCTTCAGGCGGCGTCCGCCCCATGCGCGGACCAGCTCGATGGCCGGCTGGTGTCCCAGCAGCTCCACCAGCTCCCGCAGGATTTCGCTGGCCATGCGCTCGCTCTGCTATTCGCCAGAGCAATACGCTATCACAGCGCGGCGCCGTAGCTCTCGGCCAGCACGAAGGCCTGGGCCTCGATCAGTTCATCGTCGCTGCCGAAGGTGGCGTGGAAGACCTTCGACTGGTCGAACAGGTTCGGGCCCCAGCGCGCGAACGCCTCCGCCTTCGTCATCCCCAGGCGGTAGAGCTGCTGGCTGCCGTGGTGGTGCCATATGCACGTGGCGAAGCCTTCCAGGTGCCCGCGGCGGACGCTGCCGCTCAGGCAATGGTTGTATTCCATCATCCCCAGGTCGTGGCCGTCGTGAGACTCGCCGCCCCTGCAGGCGTGTTCCGGCTCGATGATTCCGATGGCGACGCCCACCAGGCACGGAATGCACGGGCCTTGCTTGCATCGCCCCATGTGCGCGCGCTCGGCCGTGTTCGCCGGCTTGCTGCCGATCATGCCTCGACCCGCTCGGCCGGGCCTTCGTCGCCGTTGCAGTTGGCGCAGCCGAAGGCGCCGACCTTCGAACCGTCGAAGGTATGGCCACAGCCGCACCGCATCATTTCCACCAGGCCAGCCTTGCGGCGCAGCTCTTCGAAGTATTCGGGCGTGCGCACCGGTGGCGCGGGTTTCGGCGCCGGCTCGCGCGCTGGCGGATCCGCGGCGGGGGTGAAGGTCGTCGGACGGACGGCCCCATACTCTCGGGTCAGTAGGTGGTAGCGCGCCACCTGGGCGGGGCCGTACCTGGTAGGCATTTCCACCAGCTCGGTGGTGATGACATGCCCGTCACCACGCAGCCGGTGCACGATCGCCGCCAGGCGGGCCACGGCCAGTTCCTGGAATGCCTGGAGCTGGGTCAGGCCGTCGGGGTGCCGTTGCAGCCACTCCAGGACGCGCGCCTTTTGCTCGGGCGCGCCGACGGGCTGGACCATTTCGAACTGCTCGCCGGGTGCGTTCATTCGGCTGGACTCGCCAGGGCGTGACCGGATCCGTCGCAGCGACGGCACAGGATGCTGTTCCGCTGGCCGATGCCGCTGCAATCGGGGCAGGTCGAATACCTGGGCAGCGGGCGATTCACCAGGATGGCCTGGGGCGCCCCGTAGCGTAGCGGAACGAAGACTTCGCCCTGGCGTAGCGCCGGCACGGCGGTGAAGCCGCCGCACGCGAAGCCGGACACGCGGACCGGTTCGCGCCTGGCCGCGACTTCGTGCACGTCGACGGTCACAGGCGCCGGCGGGGCCGGCGGCAGCTCCAGGATGCCCTGGGCTTCGGCCGCGGTCACGGCCACGTCGACGGCCTTGGCGATGCTGGTCCCGTAGGCCAGCAGCCGGTCGCCGCTGGCCTGGCGCAGGACCACCGACCACACCGGGCCGGGGTCACAGTGCAGGTCCCACCCGTTGGCCTCGATGACGGCCAGGACCTCGGCCGGGTTCAGGCACCGGCGCAGGTACGTGCGCACCGGCGGGCGCGCGATCCATTGCGCCAGGATTTCCCGGCCGGCGTCGGTCAGGAAGTGCAGGACGGGGTCCTTTTTGCCGGTGCCGCGGCGGGTCCATCCCAGGCGGTGGCAGGCCCGGGAAACGGCGCCCTCTTCCGGGTCGACCATGCCCTGGGGATTGTCGGCCAGCAGCTGGAGCCAGAGCTGGCGGCCTGGGGTGTATGCGTTAGCGTCCATTTCAATCTCCCCCACGGCCGTCGCTCGGCTCGTTTTGACGAAGTGAACGGCCAAAGCCCCATAGCGCAAACCCCATGAAGGGCGCTGCCGTTATGAAGATCATTGGCAGCGTGTACGTGTTGCACAGCCAAACGTATAGCCAT
>Ga0208916_10000070_pt1 | contig 43721 bp, 75 predicted proteins | sample DEB19_08_DNA_5_FD_184523 | JGI IMG/M metagenome (GOLD analysis project Ga0208916, IMG submission 184523) | Aqueous microbial communities from the Delaware River and Bay under freshwater to marine salinity gradient to study organic matter... | ecosystem: Environmental > Aquatic > Marine >... | reverse complement strand
CGTCAAGACTACTGCCTGTCTTTAAACGGCGATGCTGACAACAGACTAGGATACTCTGCAAAGAGACTTAGTGGAAGTCGAAAGAAAGTATGCTCGCAAGGTGTACAATAATGTTCGAGGTGTTGTTAGGTAAGGATGTATTCTCAGTCCTCCACTATTCTAAAGCACATTGTCCTGGGCCGTGACCTAGTCCATCAGAAGTCCAAAGAGACAGAAGCAGTGTGTTTCAGAATAGTTTATAATAGGAGATGTTGTATGAGTCATGGTGGTAAGGGCGATACACCTCGCCCATTTAGTGTTACTCCAGAAGAGTTTGGTAATAATCACGAAACAATCTTTGGAAAAAAGCCACCAAAGGTTCCTTATGTGTATGTGCCGGAAAAACTTTCTGAAGAAAAAGTTGTTGATATGCCTAAAGATTCTACACAGGGCGGCTAAGTAGTCTACTATGTTGCACTTGATAGAATTATTAACAGATCGATTCTTTGAATTTATCAAAGATGACCCGGTGCGGCCACACATACCACACGATAATCGTGTAGGTAATAACAAAGATATCTTTGTCTTACGAGACGTTGATGATTCAGTTAAGGCAATCACTTGCGTTAGCTACCAAGATTTTATACCTGTAAGCGAGTCGGAGTTGTTCTCTCTTAGCGAGCACCCTACCATTGCAGTATTTTATACAATATGGAGTTACAAGCCTGGCGCCGGTCGCGCTTTGATATTTGATGCAGTTGATCATATCAAACTAAAGCGTCCCGAGATTGAAACGTTTGTAACACTGAGTCCACAAACTGAAATGGCACGCCGCTTCCATCATAAAAATGGTGCTGTGACATTGAGAACAAACGCAGATACTGTAAATTATCAGTATATGCAAAAGATAGAATTATCATTGCCAACAGAGTCGGCGGCAATGATTAACGATTATTTGCCTGGTTAGCTCAGGGGTAGAGCAACGCATTTACACTGCGAAGGTCCGCGGTTCGAAACCGTGACCAGGTACCAAATATAGCCCCATTAGTTAAATGGTAGAACACCTGTTTTGTAATCAGGTAACGGCAGTTCGATTCTGTCATGGGGCACCAAATAAGGAAAATTATGAACGGTGAATGGTGTGTATTTGACAAGAAGTTCAGCAAGGAATATTGCGATGCAATTATAGCAGAAGCAAATACTATTCCTCGTCAAGCTGCCACATTAGGTGTTGGCGGTGATGCAGCCAATTTAGATTGGCGCAAAAGTCAAATAGCATTTATACAACGGGATATGCCGCAATGGTCAGGCCTATTTGATGACCTGTGGAAGCTGGTATGTCAAGCCAATAACGACTGGTTCAACTTTCATATCAGCAAGTTTGATTATATACAATTTGCAGAATACAACAGTGACATTCGTGGAGAGTACAAGCGTCACAACGATGTGTTTTACATGAATGGTGATCCTGTTTATCATCGCAAGCTGAGTGCAGTGATTCAACTAACTGATCCTGCTGAATACGATGGTGGAGATTTTGAAATATATGGGATTGACAGTGCTATACCAGCAGAACAGTTTAGGAATCAAGGGTCAGTTATTGTATTTCCATCTTTCGCTGACCATGCCGCACTGCCAGTCACACGTGGCATTAGAAACAGTTTGGCAATATGGGTTGATGGACCCAAGTGGCGTTAATGATGAATTTAACAGAACAACTAGTTGAACTTGCAGAACAGATTGAGATGGGCGATCCCATCGACTGGGGCATGCTAAGTATAGACGAACATGATGCGTACGAGTTAATAGCAAGTGGAGTATTAGACAGTTACCTGGGCACTGATCCAGATAGCAGAGATATGATCTTGTTGGCAACAGTAGTTAAGTTGACAGTAGAAAATTTTGCACTCAACTTAAAGTTGATGCAACGTTAAAGAATTAAGCCCCCTTAGCTCATTTGGTAGAGCAATTCACTTGTAATGAATAGGCGGTCTGTTCGAATCGGACAGGGGGCACCAGAGTTAGAAAAGTTTCGTGGGGGTGTAGCTCATTTGGGAGAGCGCCTGCTTTGCAAGCAGGATGTAGCAAGTTCGATCCTTGTCACCTCCACCAGTTATCGCGGGAAGGGTCCGGTCACCAGCGAGGTCTCATAAGCCTTTGCCATCCTTGGTTCAAATCCAAGTCCCGCAACCAGTTATGTCGGAGTGTAGCGCAGCCTGGTAGCGCACCTCGTTTGGGACGAGGGGGTCCAAGGTTCGAATCCTTGTACTCCGACCATGAAACCCAGTTACACTTTACTGATTAAAGTGGGTGGGGCAGTCACCATAGAGAGTGCTAGGTGTGCAGTGCATTGACCATCCGTCTTGGTTACAAGTAGCGGGAACGCATTGGGTGAGGTATAACACCTACTCCAGAAGAACAAATGTTATGGACAGAGTAACAGCTCAGTTTGGGGCTCTTGTGGTGAGAGTAGCCAAACCCCTATTTTAAATGTCACCAAGTTGTATATTACAATACTTTTTTCTTAGAAACAAGTAAATCACCGGGGCATGCACATGCCTTGACATTGCAAATAAACGGTGCCGACAGCGGCTTAAAATCTCCAAGGTGACAAATTGTCACTTGTTTACAGATAGATGAGTATACCATGCCATCAAAATGTATGTTGAATGTTTCCTGGCCAGCATAACATTCCCATCCAGTATATACGTGATCATCATTAAGTGTTAGCTCAGCTAGATTTGTGAGTGTACGTGCAGTACCATCATCATAAATCACAGTAGGTAATGTTCTAATTTTCTTGAATGACAACTTATTACGAACAAACTTGCTTTGAATATCTTTAATCCATACACGCTGTTGATCGGTGTAGGGATATGTGTCACGACCTCCACTAATATAGTTCAATACTTTGGGTTGCACTAGATGTTTTAAATCGTCGTCTATTCCATTGTACATGTTAACTGCATCACTCCACGACGCTGGATCACAGCTCAAATTATAAGTTAAGTTAACACCAGCCTTGACAAGGAAATGTGAGATTTCATTTATTTTGTCAAGTTTAGTAAATTCATGATGTAGACTAATGGTGACTGCGGCTGGCAATGTTGGCAATGCAGCCCACCATTCTACATTACGTCCGCCATTTGTTGTTACTGATGTTTCGCCAAATGGTGCCATCTTTTCAATGATAGTAGCAAACATTGGATGCAATGTTGGTTCGCCGCCACCTAGTGCTAAACTCAGTTGCTTGCCGGGCAAGTACTCTGCTATCAGTAAGTCCAAAAAGGAAACAATTTGTTCGTCAGTGGGAAAGCCAGGTTTCCTGCCGCTATGGAAATCCCCACTGTGTAAATGTGCTGGACAGTAATTACATCTGAAGTTGCAAAAATCAGTCAGTGTCCAGTATATGGCAAAGAGATTGGGTTGTTTTCTTATTTCAATGACTTTGGCCATCTGATTCCTTTGTTAACACGTACTTATGATCATGTCGCCTGCTACATGCACAACTAAGTATCACATGATATACGGTTTAGATGACAACGAAAAGTTCTACGTGGAGTACACCAGTTGCGAACGTCCAATTGGCAATGTACGCCAAGAGATGGAACGATGCTGTATTCGACTAGCAAAGGAAGCACAGACCAAAGTGCTTATTAGTTTGACAAGCGGATTGGATAGTCAAGTGCTACTGCACACATTCCATACACTTGGCCTGCCTTATGAGTGTGCATTTATGTACCACCCGGGTTATAACGATTACGAGTACAATAACATTAAAATACTGGAAAAGAAATACGGATTCAAATGTATCATTGTAGAAATTGATCCATTTGCGATCCGCGAGGAAATTGAAGCCAGTGCCATTGCTACTGCTATTCCTGCTGAGCACCACATGATGAAAAAGTTTCTGGCCCAGTTGCCAGAGGATCGGGACTTTTGCCAAGGCATTGAAAGTTTTGACTTTATCTATCGTGGTCCTAAAAATCGAGCATACTGCATGGAGTCTTGGACTGCAATTGAAGTAGCCAGCCAACGTGCATTAAAACAAGTTGAACGTTCGGGCAAGATTGTTTGTATTGATCGCCGCGCCCCATTCAACGAATTTGCACTTGCTTACTTGAGTGATCCAGTAGTTACCGGCTACATCAACGGCCTGGAATATATCAAGGGCAATGGATTGATTGATAAGGACACCGGCAATCCTCCACCGCTAATCTTCAGTTGGGAATACTATGTCAAGCCAATCATTTACGGAATGTATTGGGGACGGGAATTGGAAATTTTCCCTAAGTATGTTAGTTCGGAGAAGGTAGACTTCATTATGAATCCTAGCGATACTCGACTACGTCATAACTATAAAAATAAAGCAGTGTTCATTCCACGTGATGAACTCGTTGCTCATCTCAGCGATTGGGGTTCGGGTAAAACTATAAGATACACGCAAGCAGACTAATGAGAATACACAATCCATATATTAACAAAAAACTTGGCTACTACATTTGTGATAACTTAGAATTTGACTCTAAGATTCGTGCATGTGTACATGCGGTTGAACACGCCAAACCTGTCACTTGGGTCTTTAACAACGACGAGTTCAACAAGCACGATTGGAAAATTGAACCTGAGTTGTCGTTGGATCAATTGTATGACCAACGTGCTCGACAGTTGCGTGAGCAGTATGATTATCTCATCTTGAGTTATTCGGGCGGCGCCGATAGTCACAACATTCTTACTGCATTCCAACGTCAAGGTCTGCACATTGATGAAATTATTACCAACACAATGACCAAAGCTTCTGCCAAGGCCATGACAGTTGATGTCAACAATAAAGAAGCATACAATGCGCCCGAAGCTGAATATCATTTGAACACAGTCGAGCGTCTAAAGGAAGTTCACAAGACTATGCCAGGTACAAAAATTACTGTCACTGATTGTAGCGATGCGCTGTTTGAAGAACTAGAAACAGCAGGCGATGCAAGTTGGGTCTTGGACAAACGCGAAGGCTTAAACCCAGCAGGTATGACTCGATTCAACTACTTACACTTTACTGATATTCGTAAAAACTTTGATAAGGATAAAAAAATTGGAGTAGTTGTTGGTATTGAAAAACCACGTACAATGATTCACCGTGGTGAGTTTATGATGGCCTTTAGTGACCGTACTACAAACATGATTACAGTGGCAGAACACTTGAAAGAATATCCCAACAGCACAGTTGAGTTCTTTTATTGGACTCCAGACTGTGTCGAGATTATGATCAAGCAAGGTCATGTCATTAAAAAGTGGCTGGAAGCAAACCCACAACACCAAGCCATGTGGCAGACTAAAACTGTAACTCCTGATGTTTATCGACTGGTGCATGATCCATTGCTACGCGGCCTGTTGTACACTACATGGGATAACAATTGGTTCCAAAGTAAAAAAGCCATTTACGATTGGTATAGTGAATTTGATTCGTGGTTTACCGACTTGTATGCTGGCACAAAGGCGCATAATGTATGGCGAGAAGGTTTAGACTATGTGACAAATAAACTTACACCTTTTACTAAGAAACTACCCGACGATAGAGTTGATGGGTTGATAGTAGTAACACATACATATAATCTTGGACCGTTAAAAACACTTACACCAGAATCTGTTTGGATTAGATAAGAAATTCAAATCGTGAAAAACCCAGCAATGCTGGGTTTTCTTTTGAGTGCTTAGATTAGCTTAATGTTGTTTTTAACAATGAAGTCCTGCAAGGTCTTATTATTTTTCAAACCACGTTCAATGCTTTTGGCATCAGTGCCGGTGGTTGGAAACACTCCTGCATTTTTTAAGTCGACAATGAATTCTGGATTCTTAAAAATCACAGTTAGTTTGTTGACTAATAATTGTTTAGTTGCTAGCGGCATTTGCTTACCTACAACTACTCCTAAATAACTTTGAAAAGGGAAATCTTCCTTATATACATCGCGCCATGTCGGGGTACCAAGACTTAGTTCATGACTTGACATAATAAATTTAAGATGGTTGTCTTGAACCCATCCACGAACTGTTGGATAATTTGCAAACATGCAATCAATATTACCCCCTACCATGTCTTGTACTGCGGCACTTCCTCCTTTGCTATAAGGAACTTGTATGTGAGAAGTTTTTACTTTACGTAATAGTACTTCAGTTGCCAAGTGTTCAGAGCTACCATATCCAGCAAATCCAAATGCCAGATTGGAAAACTTGTCAAGGTCAGCAACATTGTTGATACCTTTGGATTTATTACATACTAGTACGTTGGGCATGGAAGCAACTAAGCCAACAAGTTCTAAATCCTTCTCTGGATCGTATTCTAATTTTTCGCCAGCAATCATAGTGTTGGTAACAAAGATTTGGCTCATGGTTGCCAAAATCATTGAGTTACCTGTCATAACTTGCTTAATTGCAATACGCCCACCTGCTCCTGGACGATTTACAACAATCATACTTTTATCATTTATTTCTTTGGCAATAATACGACTAACAGTATCGCTTGGGCCGCCAGGCGCCGCATGTACAGTAAATTCCATGCTTTGCGCATGGGTTAATGTACTAAACAACGTTGCTACTGCAACTAATGTTTTCACAAATCTCATAAATTCTCCTAATAGCTGTAGGCTCTACAGTGTTAATACTTATATGGCACACATCCAAAACATATACCATTAAATACAAGTATGAGTAAGATATACAATGTGCCAACACCTGAATTTGATCCTTCAGAATTAGATCGAGAATGGGTAAAGGAAAACATAGTGCCACGTTTAATGCCTGCATTGGACATTATCAAAGGGGCATTTGATCGTGTTGATCTTCCGCAGAGTGTATTTGATGCATGGCCGCAACGAGCCGCAGTTGAACAGCACTTTGCTGATCTTGGATTACGGATCAGACGCTTTGCTGGATTTATTGCACACAAGAATCAAAATCCACTGAACGCTCATATTGATGCCTTTGTTCGTGGAACACCCATGGTGGCCCGTTTCAATATACCTTACTTTGGATGTGAGCCAGTTTGCCTGGAGTGGTGGGACGATGGAGTTGATAGCGATCGAATTGAAGAACGAGCATTCACTGAACTACGCAACGGCCGAGAGCATACAGCATACAGTTACAAATCAACAGTGGTAGATTGGGGCACAGATTCTGTGTACAAGATAATGAATCCGGGGGCAGGGTGGAATCGGACTGAAATAGCACATAGGGTTCAAGCACCTAACTGTAACGAAAATAGGATCATCATAACAACAGAAATTGCCGAACAAATTAGTTGGGATGAGTTAGTTTTTCGCTTGACATCATTACCAAAATAGCGTATACTTAATATTCTTAATGGAGATGTTATGTTAGAGTGTTTAATTGTAGGTGACAGCATTGCAGTGGGTACACAGCAGTTCCGGCAGGAATGTGCGTTGGTTGGCAAAGGCGGTATCAACACATCGCAGTTCAATAAGAATTACGCTGAAAAAATTAAACCAGCAGAAACTGTGATCATCAGTCTTGGATCAAATGATCACAGCGGAGTGCATACGTTCCGTGAGCTCATGTCCATACGGCAACGAGTTGAAGGTAATCGTGTATTTTGGATTCTACCTGCTGGCAATTTAAAAGCCAGTGGTGTTGATATTAAAAACATTCAAGAGATGGTACAAATCATTGCCAAGAACTTTGGTGATACTGTACTGCCAATTACTAAGTTGCAGCCAGACGGAATACACCCGAGCAGCTCGGGCTACAAAGAACTTTCAACAGCCACCAAACAAGTCAGATAAAGATTGACATTACGTTAAACTTAATGTATAATTAGATTTTATCAGGAGCTAACATGAAATTTAGTAAGTTCATCATCCCGGCTATTGTTTCCAGTATGATTCTGGGTGCAGTAACTACTTCGTATGCAGGAAGCATTGGGCGCAGTTCGTCAAGCTCGTCAAGTCATAGTTCGAGCAGCAGTAGCGCCAGGTCCAGTCCATCAGTATCGCGACCAAGTGCTCCAGCAGCAGCACCGCACCAGTCTGGTGGCATTGGCGGCCAAAGTTCAATGGGTGTTCGCAAGAGTGAAGTGACTGCACCTGTTGCACAAAAGGTTGAACAAAAGCGACCACAACCTACACAAGCGTCACCTGCATCAACCACCCCAGGTTCGCCAGCTTACAGCACAGCACCACAACCTACCTATGCTCCGGCTCAAAGTCCAGGCATTGGAGCAGGTGGTGTGTTCATGAGTTCACTTGGTGGATCACTTGCTGGCAACTTACTTGCAAATTCATTGTTTGGTAATCATGGATCAAGTGGTACCACAGTTGTAAACAACAATGGTGGAGGAGGCGGACCAGTTGCACAGAATGGTCCTTCTGCAAACGGTGGGGGTTCGTTTGATCAAGGCAGTCAGTCTATGCCAGTTAAAAAGTCTTATGGGATTGGTGATTTTATCATGGACATTATCTTGTTTGCACTGCTAATTGGTGTAGTTGTTTGTATTGTTTGGGCTTTCTACAAAGGTTATAAGATGATTCGGGATTATGTAAACAAAGAACGTGGAACTGGCACAAAGCAACCGTTCAGTCCAACTGCACAGTTTTGGTTGATTCAAAATGCGTTTGCAACAGCAGACATTGCACTACTGAAAACACTACTTGGTCCAGACTTGGTCGATGAAGCGACTCGTGATCTTGAAGCAAGCTCGTTGTCATTGAAAAATGTAAGTCATGAAGTGGTGCTTGATAATGCAAGTGAGTTTAGTGTACACTACACATTCAATGATGGTGACATTGTAATTGATCAAGTATGGCATTATGAGCAACATGCTAAATCTTGGAAGCTAAACGGCATCGAAACAGTGTAATATAACAGTATTACTTTAAAATAGGGCACTTGATGCCCTATTTTTGTGGCTAAAATACAACACAAAAACGGTTGACACATGCCCCAATGTACGTTATAATATAACTGTAAAGAAGGAGAACTCGATGAGAAAAGGCGAAATGCTTGCACAAATGTTGCACATTGCAACCACTGCACACCACGGTCAATTTGATCGAGGCGGTAATCCTTACATTCTGCACCCCCTGAAGGTTATGCACTATCTCAAGTCAGATGACGAAGAGCTGATGTGCATGGCACTGGGACATGATGTCATCGAAGACACCAGTGTTACTTACAAGGACTTACGTGAAGCAGGCATTAGCGAAAGAGTTATTGCTGGTATCCGTTGCCTAACTAAGCAACCAGGTCAAACTTACGATGAGTACAAGGAAGGCGTGTTTGGCAGCGAAGATGCGATGCGAGTGAAGATGGCCGATCTGCGTCACAACACAGACATCCGACGTCTCAAAGGTGTTACTGAAAAGGACATTGCACGTATGGCCAAGTACCATCAGTTTTATATGGAAATTAGAGCAAAATTAGCTTGACAAGTGTTCAAGTTGATGCTATAATAAACACAAGAAGGAAGACAAGTAGTAGAGATGCTACTTGTCAACTAAGAAAAATATTTTAAAATAAGTCATAAAAGACTTGACAAGTAGAAGGAAGTACGCTATAATAGATACATGACACAGCAAAAAGCAATTTGTCCAAAAACGCAAGTTTTAGCGCATAAAAGCCATCAGCAGTGATCTAAGAGACTAAGTAAAGTACAATGCAAACTAATATGACAAACATATCCTCATTATCAAAACAGCAACAATGGTGCTCACTACAGAGCAAGCCGTTCAGCCCGTCCTTTGAAATGAATTATAGCCGTCATATTAGAATCAGGGTCCAAGAAGGAAGTGGTTACGCATAAAGTGTAATCTACAAACTCCAAGGACCCTGGGACTAAAAACCCCAGGGTTTTTTCTTGATAGGAATAGAATTTGAAGACAGCAAAACAGCAAGCAGAGTGGACTAAACAGCACGAGCTTACTCGGGAACAATTTAAACAATTGATTCAGCGTAAGATTAAACGTGTAGAGTTTTACTACAATGCAAAAGTAAAGCCGGAGCGTGATTTTTCAGTTACGTAAAGATGGCAAAGTGTGAAGTATTCCAGTAACGAGGACTGGGCCATGCACTCTAAACATATGGCAAACGGGCGGTACTAGGGATGAAGCACCTTGTGTGGTGTGAAAAATCTAGTATATTAAAGCAAACTGTATCACAGGATCGTGCATTGGTAGTTCAAGCAGGGGAAATGATACAGTGTGTTTTAATATACACATTGAGCTGGCCAGGACTGAAATGTCGCAGACAGTGTGTTTAAATAATAATGGATGCGCGGTCGACGTTGGAGTGTCACTGCCGGCTGTAACCCGGTTGCCGCAAGGCTTAGTAAGTTCGAATCTTACCGCATCCACCAAATATGGAGTAGAAGCATCAATGGTGATGCAGTGGACTGTAAATCCGCCGCCTTCGGGCACGCCTGGTTCGATCCCAGGATACTCCACCAAAGTTATAAGTAGTAGTCTACAGGGACCTACTATGAAGACTTTATTGCAAAACCGATTCACCACCAAGTGGTGGAATTATACAAAGCCAATTGAACAAGAAAAGCTACAGGAGTTGTATGAATGCGTACAACTTGCACCTTCTAAGAATGGTGATTATTGTTTTGAAATTTATGCATTTGGTGATACTGCCGAAGCAAATGAATTCAAACAATGGCTTTACTGGGAAAACACTTATTGCCTAGATACTGTACGAGGGAAACCTGGTCCGGGACTTAGACGATACAATGGACAAGTGATTGCTCCGCTGGTTTTGATGTGGGTAGCAACTGACAATCATACAGATACAAGACATGATTGTATTGTAAGTTCAACAGTGGCCATGCTCAGTGCAGAAAGCCTGGGTTTACAAACTGGTTTCAACGGTTGTATAGGCGAAACTGAAATAGCCAACAAGTTAAACATAACAGGTAAACCTATTATGACACTTGGCATTGGTTATGCAGGCGAGTTTGACAACGAAGAAAAGCGAAAAGTATTTGATGATAACGGAAATCACGTGGGTTCTGATTATGCCAACATACCCCCTGGTATGAGTTCGCATACTCGTAAGAATAGACCCGCAGTTGAAAAGTTATTTAAAACAATTTAATATCTCTCTGATGTAATGGCAGCATGTCGGTCTCCAAAACCGTTCGTGGGGGTTCGAGTCCCTCGGGGGATGCCAATAATGGATAGTAATGCAGCGGGGTTGGTCCTGCGACGAGCCTTGAAAACTCGGTTCTCTTAACAGGGATGGGGTTCGACTCCTCTGCTATCCGCCAAATTTATGGGTCAGTAGCTTAATGGTAAAGCAGCGAACTCATAATTCGTTGAGTCTTGGTTCAATTCCAAGCTGACCCACCAAAGTTTTGTTTATGTGTGTACGGTTACCCTTATGTGATACGCGAGTCGCCCAAGACACTTGTGTATGTACTCGAAGCCCGTAGCAAGCGTAGGTAATACGTTCAGCGCACGACTTGGACATTGTGTGACGATAAACAAATTCAATATAGTGAGTTGACAGAGTTCGGCTAAATGTACCTCCCTGCTAAGGAGTGTGTTCGAAAGGGCACGTGGGTTCGAATCCCACACTCACTGCCAATTATTTTTAAGACTTATTAGGTGTGGCTATGTTGTAATGGTAGCAACCTAGACTGTGACTCTGGTAGTTCGGGTTCGAGCCCCGATAGTCACCCCTAATAAGTTTTTGTTCCTTTAGCTGATGTGGTCATAGCAGCGGTCTGAAAAGCCGATGAAGCAGGTTCGATCCCTGCAGGGGACACCAATTTTGCGTCTGTAGTATAATGGATAATACACTGGTCTACGAAGCCGGGGATTGTGGTTCGATTCCATACAGACGCACCAATATATTCCTCTGTAGTTAAATGGTATAACAATCGGCTGATAACCGGTCATCACAAGTTCGATTCTTGTTGGAGGAACCATTTTTATCACTGTGTGAGGCGGGTACTGCGCAAACCTAGCCAATAGATGGGAATGTGTATTTCGACGTACACCACAGTGGCCAGTTTTATCTCTCATTGGGCTAGCGGCTATGCCTCCTTGTTTGGAACGAGGAAATCGAAGGTTCGAGTCCTTCATGGGAGACCAGTTTTGTTCGGGTGTTATGTAATGGTAGCATATCAGACTTTGACTCTGAGAGTGTAGGTTCGATCCCTACCACCCGTACCAGTTATGTCATATAAAGGAAATAGTATGAATTGGAATGATTCAAATCGCTGTAATAGCGAACAAATAAAATCGTGGACTCTCTTGTGTACGCAATACCGGGAGTCACTTTACTGATAATGGTGCGGTGGCCGAGCGGCTCAAGGCAACTGATTGCAAACCAGTACAACCGGGGGTTCGAATCCCTCCCGCACTTCCATTAAATGCCCCGATAGCCCAATTGGTATGAGGCGTCTCTCTCAAAAGGAGAATCGTGTCGGTTCGAATCCGACTCGGGGCACCACTTGCTCTTATAGTTAAATGGTAGAACGCCTTCTTGGTATGGAGGTAACGATAGTTCGATTCTATCTAAGAGCACCAATATTAAATGCGACGACCGTCTTTTAATCGACGTTGAGCCATCATAACACGTTTTGGAACTACACTAGCAATTTCTTCGTAGTCGTCCATGTCAATTGCATCGCAATCAGATCCAACTTCGACCAGTTTCTCTACAACAAAATGTAGAATCTCATCACTTACTACATCTTCGCGAATTAATTCTAATACACGAATAAGTGCAGGGATATTAAATGTTACAGTTGGTTGTGTGCTTTCGGCCTCATCGTTATCAGTTTCGACTTCGGTATCTGTTGCATCAGCCCCGTCGGTTTCAGTTTGACGATATAATAAGCCATTGCGACCTCGTACCATTGATTGTCTTGATTTGTAATATGACATAGTATGTCTCCTTGTGTTATTGACACAAGTACTTAAAACAAAATTTTAGATACTTGCCAAGGCTTATGTGGTAGCACTACTTCATAATTAGGCCAACAGTTCCAACTTCAAAGAAGTGCTGTTGGTAAATGCTATATTATTTTTATTGCACTGTGTTGCTAGAAACGAATATAATTCTTTGTCTGAGTTGCATGGTGTTATGTAATCATAGCACAGGTCTAATACTAGTTCGGGAACAATATTGTCAGACGAAAGTGTTTTGTAATTAAACGGCAAATTTAAATTTGCCATGCAGCCAGTTACATTGCCTCCCAGCAAGTAAATTTTTGTTGGGGCAGGATGCCCTTTAACTGCATCACTCAGACTTTCACCAGGCAACAGGTTATAAAACGAACCCAGCCTGGTTTTGGTAGTTACCAAATCGCGGTAGTAGTCAATATCAATTTGAGAAGGGTTGGGATGATTGTATGCCCACACAAATCTAAAGTGTCTTGCCCGCTTGACTGCACCTAGTAATAGGTTAAGTTCTTTGAAAAACTTAACCTGAGCAATAAACGTACTTTTCATTTGCTCCGACTCATGTCCTTTGACATTGAAGGTACCTGTGTTTTGGTCAATGAATATAAAGTAAATCATGCAGATACTTATGCATGTAACATGGAGACAACAATGGCAAATGTAAAGCAAGGCAATCTTACAAAAAGTCCTCAGTGGTGGAAACATCTTAAGGATTGGAAACGTGTATTTTGGAAGTCAGAGCGACAAGCTCAAAAGAAAGATATAAAATCAGTTGACAACAATTGAGAATGGTGTTATAATTAATACTTAAACAAAAAGGTACTATATGAAGCGAACAGCTAAACTATAGTGTCACTTGGATCTCCGTATGGTCTAGGGTGGCACGTAAAAGAAAACTAATACGAACACCCATGCTAAACTTTAGTGGCGAAGTACCCGGCTCTTAACCGGACTAACTGAGTTCGATTCTCAGAGCATGGACCATACGGGGTATAATTCAATGGCTAGAATAACCGGCTTTTACCCGGTCTATCACGGTTCGAGTCCGTGTGCCCCGACCATATCTAAACACATTACCTATTGACAGCGGCATACCCGTGGAGCCAATAGTAGTCTTGCAAGCTAGTGTGTTTAGATATGGTCAATGTTATCTGCAGGTAGCATCCATGCTGGGGAGTAATTACCCTCAGGAACTCGTAGTCTTCTAATGGTAGGAAAGGCCCGTTATGGGGTTGAATGCAGGTTCGAGTCCTGCCTACAATGAGTTTGCCATATACGATAGTATGTTGGTGTATTAGTATTACGCTATAAATAATTTTATGGCACTACCTCCACCAGTAAACTTACCGCTACCTGCACCGTCTAATAAGATTACAGAATATCAGGTTGACGTGACCAGCAGCAGTAATTTAGGAAGCATCAATCATAGGATATTGATAACCAGAGTAGGCCCGTTAAACCCACCGCAGACATTTGAAATGTTGTTGACTGATGAGCAGTGGGTGGTATGGCGTCAATTGTTTAACCCATTATAAGAAGTAGAATATAAAACGTTATGTTTTATATTTGGTAACGTAGCATTACGGCAATGCGCCACCTTCATACGGTGTCAAAAGTGAGTTCGATTCTCACCGTTACCACCAAAGTTATTCCATCTTAGTATTCTCGGTGAGTGCCCCTGGCTGTTAACCAGGTGAGGTTGGTTCGAATCCAACAGATGGAGCCAGATTTCGAGTTAGACGTAGAGATGAGTCCCTTGTTCGCTAGTGCCCTATTCTTGAGCATGACACACCAGTAGCAGTACAAGGTAGCATAAACTCTCTCATACGAGACAAGCCAATGAGTCCTTGAGAAAGATAGTTGGTCACTTGAAAACCTAATAGGGTCCTTAGTGAAATGGATATCACTTCGGTCTTCGAAACCGACAGTGCTGGTTCGATCCCAGCAGGACCCACCATTTAATACTTTGGTCTATATACTACTATAGTACTATAAATAGATGATGTACAACATCATCGAAGATAATAGTCCTTACTATGTCAAGTTTAATATGCCCAATGCTGTTGAAATCGCTAACGTGTATAAAGACGTTTGCAATCGAGTGTTTAAACGACCGTTTGTTTCAGAACCACTTCATTCTGATTCAGCATTAGAAGTAATCAAACTATTCCCTGAATTTAATCAATTGGAGTTACTGTCCTCTCGCATGAATATATTTGTTAGTAAACCTGGACTATATTCCCCGCCTCATAAAGATGGATCAGATATGCAATTTGGTATTAATATACCAATTGAAATCTTAGATGAACACTGTATCACAAATTGGTACACTGATAGTAGTGTAAGTGAATTTGAATACTATGCAGGTCCAGATAATTTCATGGGAATGAAACGGTATATTCGAGAATTACGAAATTATCAAGTTGACAGTGTTAAACCAACTTCGTCAACGACAATGAAACACAATGAATGTTTATTGTTTAACGTAGGTGCATTTCATGATTGGGACAATAGACGGTCGCCCAATCGAAGAATTATATTAACCCTAAGACCCGTACCACATTGCAAGTTATCGTTTGATGACGTAGCCAACATACTATTTGGTGGTTGACGTTGTTCAACTCTTGTGCTATAATATAATAACAACATAATTAGGAGCAAGTATGCCATGGATTGAAAATGTAGCAGCCGCAGATATTCCAACCCGCTTTCATCACGAGGCTGGAGAGAACTCAATGCTGATCAGTATTGTTGACCCAGCAAGCTGGCGTCCAGTGCCTGCTCACAAGTTTAAGGAACAACACAACTTTGAGTTCCTTGACATTGAGCTTAACGACTTTGCACTAGATGAAGCCATGCGATGCAGCCAAGAGCAAGCAAATGAATTAGTTCGGTTACTGCAACATGCACTGGAAAATAGAATGAATGTTGTGGTACATTGCTATGCAGGCGTTTGCCGAAGCGGCGCAGTGTGTGAACTTGGAGTCATGCTGGGCTTTGAAGATACTGGCAGATTCCGTAGCCCCAACTTACTGGTCAAGCATCGTATGATGAAGGCCCTGGGCTGGACCTACGACCCAGATGAAAAGCCCAATCTTGATGACTGGCGAACGTTTAAAAACGATCTGTAAGTGTTGTAAAAATACAACAATAAACTGGTTGCTCATCTAAGCATCTTGTGTTATACTACATGTATTAAACAACGAAAGGCATCAAATGGCTGGCAAAGCAAAATCAATTTATTTGACAATCACAGTAAAAGGACAGTTTAAAACTGTTTTTAACAGGGTCTTTTTTGATGCGAAAGCATACAATGAGTACGTCAAATCAGATGAGTTCAAAGCCCAATGGCCCGCTCAAGAGTTTGATGTTATTAAAGAAGTTTATTGATGGAAATATCCAGGGCCGAACAAAGCATTAGCAAGTATAATGCTGAACAGTATCGGATGCGACAGATCCAACTGGAACAAAATCGAGCCCAGGATTATACCAAGGTTGTTGAAAGACGAAATTACGAACGTGAGATTGCTGAACGAGTGTCTAAAAATATTCGTTTAGATTTGGATAAGGGTAGGAATATTGATATAGAATGTTAAAGGAATAGATGTATAAGGTAGTAGGAAAAGAAGAAACTTTCAAAGTGCTTACACTGGCAGAAGCCATGAATGTTGCCAAGTCAATGAATGAATTTGTTACCATCAAGGGTAGTGACTTTGAAGTGTGTGGAATGTTTGGAGTTGACAGCATAGTAGACGGCGTATGCCCCGACGGTGTTAAATACGATTGGAACAAGGCCAGTCGCATTGGAGCGCCAAAGCGTGTTCGAGTATAAGGAAAAACAATGAAACGTGTAATTGAAGTCCGTGCCGCAGAAGGTGGCGAAGACTCTAAACTATTTGTGAAAGATTTGGTGCAAGCCTATATTAAATTTGCTCAAAGCCAAGGCTGAGCTACCCGCCTGATAGGTGAGTATCTTGGTGAGCTTCATATTGAAGTTCAGGGTTCTGATTTATCCGGCTTATATAATGAATCGGGCGGCCATAGAATACAACGTGTTCCTCCCACAGAGCGCAAGGGACGAGTGCATACCAGCACAGTGACAGTGGCAGTCATTGATCCCGTGGAAGTTACCGCAAGCGTAAAAGAAAGTGACTTACGCATTGAATGGTACTCGGGAACAGGTGCAGGTGGCCAACACCGAAACAAGCACCAAAACTCGTGCCGTATTACACACATACCTTCTGGCACAGTTGCAACAGCACAATGTCGCAGTCGTCAGAATAGTATGGACCAAGCCCTAAGTACTATCCATAAAACGGTTGACAGTCAGGCAAAAAGCCAGTATAATAACGACATGGCAACAAACAGACGAGAACAAGTTGGATCAGGTATGCGAGGCGACAAAATCCGCACTTACCGTTTCCAGGACGATGTTGTCAAGGATCATATAACAAATAAATCAACCAGCGTTAAGAAAGTGCTAAGTGGCAATTTTGATCTGCTGTGGTAATCAAAGGAATTAAAATGAAAACATGGGTAACAAGTGACTTGCACTTTGGGCACAAAAACATTATGAATTTTTGTCCAGAGACGCGAGCACGTTTTAATAACGATGTTGCTTACATGAACAACGCAATGGCAGAGGAATGGAACCATAAAGTTCAGCCAGATGACCTTGTGTACATCTTAGGTGATGTAGCGTTCATGTCAGGCAGCGATGCTGGTAGAATGGTAAAACGTTTGAACGGCAAGAAGATTTTGATTCAGGGCAATCACGACAAAAAGACTCTGAAGGATGCCACGTTCTTTAGTGCGTTTGAGGAAGTACACGATTATTTGTTTGTCAACTATGACGGACATAAGATTATTATGTTTCACTATCCCATTGCAGAATGGGACCAAATGCATCGTGGTGCATTACACTTTTATGGTCACTTGCACGGTGGCAAGAGTGGATTGGAACAATATCGTGCCTTGGACGTGGGCATGGACTCTACAGGTGAAATTGTAATCTCCATGGAACGTGCTATTCGGTTGATTGAGAACAACGAAATTAAAGGTCATCATGTTTAAGGATCGTTTAAAAGAGTACGTAGAGTCCTCCAAGCTAGTGAACATGCGGGAATGTGGCCTGGGCATCTATGTACTCAAATATAAAAAACGTGTGTTCTACGATTCATTGTGGAACGAGTACATTGCTGAATGTCGCGGAAGTATTGTGGATGCAGATTTCAACTTGATTGCTTATCCATTCACAAAGATCTACAACTATGGTATCGAGAAGGAAGCACCAGTGCTGAACAAAGATACTAAAGTTACTGCATTCCGTAAAGTAAACGGCTTTATGGCAGCAATGACTGTGCATAAAGGTGAACTATTGGTTTCAACTACTGGTTCAACTGACAGCCCATATGTGGACATGGCAAAGGAAATGATGGCAACACACATGCCTTTGACAGACTGGCGTATGGCATTGGGTACAGCAGATTGCGAAGGAATGACTTTTATGTTTGAATGTGTGCATCCAAACGATCCACATATTGTTCCAGAAAAGCCAGGCATGTATTTGTTAGGAGCTCGTGAAAACACATGGGGTTCTAAGATTGTACGCGACCCATTCTTTTTGCAAGGTTTTGCTTGTGATACACTTAAATGCTTTTGGGCAGAAAGCACAACCACTAACATGGCACGAGTAGAACAAATGGCAAAAGAATGCAAACATGAAGGTTATGTATTCTATACTGACGAAGGCGTGAGTGCTAAGATTAAGTCACCGTACTACTTGACTTCAAAGTGGGTTGCTCGCAATCCACGTACAGACAAACTAGTGGACTTGAACAAGGACATCAAGCACCAATTGGACGAAGAATACTATCCATTGGTGGATGCAATACGTGAGAACATTGTGGCTTACACTGCAATGGATGAACAAGCACGCCTTGTCTGGGTGCGTAATTATTTGGAGGCAGTATGAAAGATGAAAGTCATTTACCAGTAGCAGAACAGAGTCTGGTGTTCCGTTTGCGTAAACGAGCAGAGATTCGTAGGCAAATCAGTTCACGTAAAAGTGTAGAAGAAGGTAAACCTGACCGCATTGCAGATCTATTAGAAGAAGCTGCCAATGAGATTGAACGTTTAATGAAGTGATTGATGCGGTGCCAATAGTGTAACCATCATCTCGTAGGGAATCATCTTGGGTGTTTCACCTTTAATGGCCAGGGTCATTGATACACAGTATCTTGAATTGTTGTCAGTAGTTATGTTGTGTGGGATGCCAGTCTGGGCAATGTTATATCCCTTTAGATTACTGCTACCAACCAACGTGACCTCATCGGGCTGAAAACTGGTAAATTTGTTTCTACCGGTAGGCTCATAGGGTTTATGTACAATGGGTTGGTACCAATGCATCTGACTACCTTCTCCGCCACCAATGTAATTTATCTTGGCCATGTTGTTGGGAATCATATACGCATCGGGCTCACCATCAATATGAATCATACTGGTGCGGTTAGCAGGAGTGCAAAACAGCTCAGCGAAACGTATGCATAAGTTACATTGGTCCAATAATTCAACTACTTCGGGCCTGATATGCTTGGATACATTTAGTGCTAGACGAAACTGTCTGTCCGGATTTATTGACTTGTTGTAGTTCATTAGATCAAGACCAGCTTGACCAAACGGTTCTGGCAAAATATCAAGTGCAGTATAGTAGGTCATGTCAATATTTATAAAATTGTTGTTGACAGCAAGTGATAACTATGCTATAATACATACATAGCAAAGAACAATGGAGCGTTGGCCGACCGGTTAAGGCAACAGATTGCTAATCTGTCACTGCGCAAGTGGTGAGTAGGTTCGATTCCTACACGCTCCGCCAAATTTTTAAACCAATGAAAGAAACTATGATCAAGCCAGGAAAAACATTCAAACTAAGCAAGCAATCTAAACGACTTATGTGTAGCATTGTTGATGCAGGACAACGTAATGCATTTAAACATGCAATGATTCAAGCAGAATTAGCTGCCGCAGTTGTTGTCAAACGCGAACCGCGCCCAGCAAATGGTGCACCACAGATTCGTAAGTAAGAGTAAAGTCACATTGTGGTGCATCGTACCACACATTCTGGCGTTAGTATAATGGATAATACAGCAAGCTTCTACCTTGCGAATGTGGGTTCGATTCCTGCACGCCGGACCATATTATAAAAAATAGGACCCTTGGGTCCTATTTTTTTGGTTTAAATTTCTAAGAAATTAATTATGCAACTTGTTCAACAACATGGCTATTTGTAATACCGTTCGTTGCATTGTATGCATCACGTTCGATTACAACAGGCAATAAACTTGGGTCTGCTGCAAATTCGTCTAGGGCTTCGATATTTGCAAATACATATTCAATGACCTGGGTCAATGACTTATCAGTTGGTACGTGACGAGTAACTGATAGTAATTTGCCGGTTGCTACATAGGCTGCATCAATTGCAGATTTTGTACCTGGCGCTGCTGCCCAAAATAACACATCAGTGTTTGGACGAGTAAAGGTGCGAGTTAATTTAACTGGATTTGTCATTATAATGGACTCCGTTTTCTGTAACGCTTCATGCGTTGTATAAAAGTATTTATCATATACTTATCGTTCAAGATGATGTTTCAATGAATTATGGACAATTTACCATGCTTGCTTCGTTGATGTGTTTGATTAGGGCAGCGGTTGGACGGCCAGTAATCCTAATCTGTCGGCGGCGACTTGTTGTAATAGGTACACCATGGTAGAAAAAGTCATTAAACAAGTAAACAGGGTAGTTAACTGTATTGTATTCATTTGTAAGATCACTGGAACTGCTATAGTACATGGGTACGCCGCCATCACTGATGTTGATAGTTATCTGCACAAAGCCCTGTTTCCAAAGAAAGTTATCAACCATCCGCTGTACCTTTAAGCTACGTTGACTGCTAGGTAAGAAATTGCTGTTATCTCTATGTATAATTGCAAAAGTATCTTCTCTTAAAGAAACACAACGTACTCCAATAATTGTATCAAGCGGTAGACTTTTAATGTACTTTGTTATCATTAAGTCTTCATACTGTGGGAAGAATTTAAACTCGCCATGTTTGTCAAGCACATAGTTTCGAATAGAAACGCTGCCATTTTTGCTATTTTCAGCCAGCTCTGCGTCTTCAGAATCCAAGTATACCAGCGATGCACCCTTCCAACTTGGGTAACCATTGTCAATGGGCTCGCCTGTTCTACTTCGAACGTCTGCTTTGACATACTTGTTGGGGTCAACCATGTTCCATTTGATGTTTGCTTCAATGGTGTGTAGTAGTACATCTTCACCGTTACGAACATTACTACTAACAGGTAAGATGCGGTTATCGTACTCTTCAGCAAAAGCTACCTGGTCATATTCCAAGCCCGATAATTCGGCTGCTACCAATGAGTGAAAGTCTATCATGCAGTTTCTCCTTTGAGGTCTCTGATCATTTGCGTATATTCAACTGCATGTTCAGCTAAATGGAACGGAAAACGTTCAAATAGTTTTGTTCTACTAATGCTGTCGGCAATGGGTAATTTTTCAAATCCAGTATACTTTTTTCTATTCAGCAAATCTGAATCGGGATAGTGAGTTTGATACAGTAAGTGTTTGACATCTGCATTGTTAGCAAGATCATCTCCAGCTGGTGCATTGTCATTGATCATTTTTAAAATAATAGGATCAGTTAGATAAGCCAGCATTTGGTCGGGTGTGTATTGATGGAATCCAGCCGCACCATGCACTCCGGAGAATACCCAGTACTTGTACCAAGAACAAATCATTTCACGTTCACGAAACCACCATTTGCCAAACTGTCTATACAAGTAAGGCTCGCCCTGGCCAAGTACTACGTATCCGGGAATTTGTTTAGCACCCCACATTGTACAAGCAAGTTGTCCACTACGAGTTTGACTTATCCCAGTAATGATATCAAATTCTTCGCTTTCAAAAAATGCAACAGGGTCTAATTCAATTTCCAGCACAGGTATGCTATATTTTTTGCACAAGTGGTATGCAAATACAGACTCGTGTTTATTGGCATCATTTTTGTATTTTAGGATGGCAGCAGTAAATGGTACACCTGCATCTAAAAATGCACGAGCCGCTACTTCACTGTCAGCGCCACCACTTAGTAGCAAATACACATCAAGTCCAAGACGAGTTGCTTCCTGTTGTATTTTAAGTGCAGCTCTACGATTAGCTTCTTTTACAGTCAGTGTTACATCTTCAGCAACACCGTATTGGCATTGCCATGTTTGGTATCGACTGGTTCGCGGCACATACCAAGTTTGGTCGTAGCCAAACTTAAAATGATTTTTATGGGTGTAATCTAAGGTTGGATTCATAATAAGTATAGTTATAGCGATATTTATGATTTAATTATTTGCAGAAAACCCAGGAAACAGAATGAAGAAATTCTTTACTAAAGATTGCCCCGACGATATTACAGTAAGTAGATGGTTGAAAAATAACACTGACTGGGAAAGTTTAATGTCCACAGTCAAACCCATCAATACATTTGACCAAGTGATTTGTTTGCGTGTAAAGGACTTTGATCCTGTAGCAATCAGCAACAGCATCACTGAAGCATTGACAATTTACGGTGATCATGGTTGGAAGTCAGCAGAAGGGGAAGATGCAGGTTACACTGGGTTCAGTCTGGTATATAACCCTGAACACCAAGACGGATTAGATCCGCATAGCTCTACACTGGGCACTCCTAAGAATTCCAATAGTCAATTTTTCTGGAACTCGAAACAGCAACACTCGGTATTGAAGAACAGCTACTTCGACGGTTATGGGTTCAATACTCCAACTCCTGCCAGCCAGCACGGTGAATTTGGCAAGTTTATGGAAAGATGTAAGCGTACTCGTGTACGTAGTAGATTGAGTATTCTAAATGGTAAAGATTTTGAACTAACCCGTGGCTGGCACAAGGACGAAATGATATTTGAAAACATTCGCATCAACATCCCAATCACTACTACTCCACAATACATGTTTCAAATTGAAAATCATGCACCAACGCATTTAAAAGTTGGGTGGGCATACTCGTGGGACACTTATGTGCCACACAGAGTATTTTGCGAAAATGTAGTAGATGACAGTCGTAGAATTCATGCAGTGCTGGGATTCAGTCCTTGGTGGGATTATGACGCAGAAGAACAATGCTGGACACAAAACGAATTTTACGGAAATAAACATCCGTTTGATATGCTAGTAGACGGAGACCTATTTGAAGGACTTGAACTTGACACAACAATAAAGGTATATGAATGATTGACTTTAACAAATTTTACACAGCTTGGTTTTACGATTCTGAAATGAACTTAATCCCTGCTAGTTCTATCAATAAGGAACTTGCAACCACTGCTGGCTTTACAGTAAAATTCAATTTTGAAGATGTACCCGACCAGCCATTGGTCAAATTGGCCACTACCTTATTACAACAGCTACCGCAGAATTTTGTATTTGTACGCCCAGGCATGAGACTTGTCAGTGATACATTGGAAGCATTGTGTCAACAGGTTGGACGAAGTGACATACAGTTCGTTACTCCCGATGCAGAAATTGATGCAGCATGGTTTGAACTTGCAAAAGAAAAGTATTTTTGCAACAGTCAATTTACATTACACGAGTTATACACAGTTCATCGTCTTGCAAGTGAAGGTAAGCAAAGTGGTTTAGTTGGGACTTTCCCTTCGTTTGTCGACCATAGCACAGTAACCAAATCACCCACAACATTTTATGCAGCAGAACCAAAATGGCAAATGTTGTTACCTTATTCGGACATTCCGGCTGCGTTAATGTACAACGATTGTGAAAAGTTTTTAGTACCAAATTTTTGTTTGCTACTACTTCGTGCTTTCCTTGGACAGCTTAATCTGAATCAGAATACAGCACTACTTAGATCACTGACCGTTAACAGATTTGGGCCAATGACTTTGGCAGTTTCATTAATGCCAACCAAGTCACATGACTTGGAACTAATCAGCAACAGTCTGAACTATCCTTTTTATAAAGGCCTGATTGCAAGAGAGTATGCAAATACACTGCAACCAATGGAGTCAGTGAATGTTGATTAAGGAAAGTTCCTACTCAGAGTGCTTGCCACTTTTAAAAGAACTGTGGCCAGATAAAGAACCAGTCCCGCCAATTGACAACACACTAGGAATGATTAAATTTTGGGGCAGTGATTATAGTTTAATGAAGCCGCGTTATGTTATTGCAATAGATGATAACGGAGAAGCGTTTGGTTGCACACATGCTTATCTGACAGGGCCTGGCGAACTTAGAGTTAGAGGCACATACTGCAAAGCAGACAACCGTTATTCGGGGGTAGCAAGTACAATGGTAAATCAAGTGATTGCTATGTTTCCCGACTGTAACTTTGTGTACACCTTCCCTCGTAACGGGGTTGAGGGATTTTATGCAAGCCTGGGATTTACTATATCTGAACATCGATGGCCAGGAATTTACAAAGGTGTTTCATACGCATGGAAACACATAAACAAGGAATCAACATGACAATTACACGTTGGGAATACTCAAAAAAATTAAGCAACTACCACTTTGACAATACTGTGAACGAAGATACAGATCCACACTATAAAGTAATTGGCCGCATTGAAGGAGACCTGTCTGCACTGTACCAGGCTCAACTCAAGGTGTATCAGCCCGAAGCCAATGGCTTTTTAAATAGACTACAGGTGCAAAACAATCAAGTGGATCCACCGTTTACAATGGAGTACGATAGAGCAGAACTGGAGTATTTGAATCTAGATCCAAACCACACATTCTTTTATAACTTGCGCAGAACTGGTAATGATGCAATACAAAAAATCATCGACTCGTTTAAGTTTAAAAAAGCTGGTGCAAGTTTTCACATTCAAAAACCTGGCGGTTTGTTTCCTTACCACGTTGATGAAATCCCTGGCACAAAAGGCAATGATCCAGACAGTTGGCTAGACAAGGATCCAAAGTGGGCAGCAAGATTTGAAATCCAAGTATTTGATTGGCAACCTGGCCATGTATGGGCAGTGGGCAACACATATTGGAAGCAATGGCGTGCTGGAGATATTGTATGGCACAATTGGAGAGATACACCGCACGGTACTTGCAACTTGGGTAGAAGCGATAGGGTCACACTTCAAGTCACTGGCTTATGCTCCGAAGAAACTATTGAAATTGTCAATAACACCAATCACTTGTTTAAACTATGATTACACATGACCTAACTCTGCTTATTGACCTGCAAACAGATTGCATACTGTGCTTTTCTAACTCGCCTACGTATATTGTAATGCCAAAGTTCAACATCTTAAAGAAAGCTGTGTTGGACACTGAAATTAGATTAGTATCAGTTGGCGCTACTGTTTACCGAGCAATTACACAAGACATTGTGCGGAACGATTTGGTGTACGTTGTGGGATCAGAGTTAAAGCACTTTACCGTCGTTGATGGTGATGTTGATAGACTGGTAAGTCGCAAACAACTTGCAAATCGTAAATTACGATCAATTGAAAAGTTATTATGGCTCGAATTGCAAAATCTCAAAGACTATGTTGGTTATCAAGGACTGGAATATGAGCAATGCATTGCATTTCAGTTAAACAGCTCGCATAACGGTTTAGATGAGTATGCAACTATCAATGGCTTAACAGTGGACCAAGCTCGCCGCGAACTTGAATTTGAGTATGCTGAAGTTCAAAATAAGAAAATGAGAATCTATGCCTGGCACAAAAAGTTCACGTGCGATATTACACTCGCGCAGACCTTTGAAGAGTTAGATGCAATTGACATTCATATAAACACTCAGCTATGGAGAGATGCATTAATATGACAACGTTGTATGCGTACAATCCTGCTAGAGTTCAATTACCACTCACAGCAGATGTAGTACGCTGGAAAAACATAAGCCAAATTATCAATGACAACATCAGCTTCATTGACCGTACAGGCTACATTAGATTGCCCATTGACGCAGGCGTACCTGCTTCGATGCACTTGCCCAAGTACGACAGTTCGTTTAATCTAACTTACACCGAATGCTGCCAACTACAGGTTCAACGCATTTTAAAACAGCAGGAAGCGTTAGACAAGCCAATTAGATTAATGTACTCGGGAGGAATTGATTCTAGTATGGTACTGCTGAGTTTTATCAATGAACTAGGAGTTGAACAACTTGGCACACGGCTTGAAATTGCAATGAGTAGTTTGTCAATTGATGAAAATCCTGCTATGTGGGAAAAGGTTCTACGCCGCAGTGATATCAAATTGATTAATTCTTTGGAATTTAATCAAGGCGTATGCAATGATTACATACTTGTTGGTGGTGAGTTTAACGACCAGTTGTTTGGTTCTGCAATGATTAAATCATTACTTAAATGGAAACCAGCAAGTGAATTACTTTCCCCACGTTCGTTATCACTGCTAATAGAATACTTTATTTGGGTAGGACTTGACCAAAGAGAATCTGAACGATGGGCAAACCTTTTTTATGGTTTAGCGGATCGTGCTGGTTTTGAAATTTATTCAACGTGGGACGTATTTTGGTGGCTTAACTTTACATGCAAATGGACCAGTGTGTACTTTAGATTCTTAATTTTTAGTCCAGCCCGGGAGTTAAACGAACAGTACCTTAATGATAATTACATACAGTTCTTTGGTACTACTGAATTCCAACAGTGGAGCATGAATGACAGGGATCACAAACACCACGGAACTTGGAACTCATACAAATGGTATCCGCGCCAGCTAATTTCAGAATTTTTAAAAGATAAATCATATTTAGAAAAAGCCAAACGTGGTAGCTTGTATCACGTTGTTCGTGGCCGCAAAAGTAACGATGCAATTGATAGCAATTATAACTTTGTAAATTTATCAACGATTGATAGCAGTTTGATTTACAATCCAAACAACAGCTTTGTCTAGGAGTAAAATGAAAAAATATTATGTAAAAGATGTGCCAGAAGAATCAACAGTTATTTCGTGGTTGTACACGCAATCAGATTGGAAAAAGGCAACAGAAGCATGCAAACCTAAAAACGAGTACGATGAACTGTTGTGCTTTAAGATACGCGATTTTGATGTTGATCAACTGCATGCTGATATTGTTGATGCCACAACAGTGTATGGTGACCACGGGTGGGTATCAAGTGAAGGCATTACTCCTTACTACACCGGATTCAGTTTGGTATACAATCCTTTTCAACTCGACAAGTTAGACCCACATAGCTCTACATTAGGAACACCGGTCAACAGTATTCAAAAGGATGAGTTCTTTTGGAACAGCACACAAAAGCACAGCGTACTAAAAAACAGCTACTTTGATGGTTATGGATTTAATGAACCAACACCAGCCAGTGGTCATAAGAGCTTGGGTACCTTTATGGAACGATGCAAACGCACTCGAGTTAGAAGTAGAATGAGTATTCTAAACGGAGAGGTGTTTGATGAAAAACGCAAGGCCAAACGTGGGTGGCACAAAGATGAATTGATCTTTGAAAATTTACGTATTAACATTCCAATTACTACTACCAACGACTACTTGTTTCAAATTGAAGGTCATACGCCTGAACATTTGGATGTAGGTTGGGCTTACTCATGGGATACCAATGTATCGCATCGTGTGTTTACTAATGCACAAAACACCAGCCGTAGAATACATTTGGTTCTGGGATTTAGTCCCTGGTGGGATTACTTGCCAGAAGAAGAGGCCTGGGTCCAAAATGAATTTTATGGCAACAAGCATCCATTTGATATGTTGGCCGATGGCGACATATTTGAAGGTCTTGAACTTGACAAAACTAAGAAAGTGTATTAAAATAAAACTATGTTTACAAATATATCTATTCCAAAAGCACCTGTTCCTATCAACCAGTGTGATGTAGTACTTGGCACTGAAACAGATGCCACTAGTCGAGAACTTAAAATTTCGTTTGTTGATGTGGTAGCAGGTAATCGACCCATGGCATTGTTTTTGAAAACCTACGCAGAAATTATCGACACTGGATTTGCAGCACCTATTGTGGTCTGGGCCGATATCAACAAGTCGCATTGTTTGTATGCAACTGACAGCAACAACAAAGTGGTAGGTGGTATTGTTTTTGAATACAGACACTTGGCAGGTTGTGGTTGGATCACGTTGTCATTTACTGCTCCTGAAGAGCGCGGCAAACGAATCAATCAACTGCTACACAAATACTTGGTAGAATTTGTTAAACTGCGAGGCGGTAATCACATTGCTTCTCACGTACATGTTGATAATGCATCGCGACTGCGAAGCAGTGAACGGGTGGGCTTGACTCCGCAATTCTATAGAATGTATCAAGCCATTAAATGACCAAGTTTGTAGTTATAGTTGTATTACTATTGTCTTCAGTTGGTGCTTGGTCAAAGACGCCTTTACAAATTAGTATAGCAGAACAAGCACAGTCTATATTGGTATTTGATCGAACATCAAATCGCATAGTAGAAAGTTTTAACGCAAAGACGCAACTACCAATCGCATCTATTACAAAGTTAATGACAGTGTATGTAGTGCTAGAAAGCAAAGCCAATTTAAATGAGATGATTACAATCAATCGACAGAAAATTGAAGGTAGTCGAAATTTAAAACATGGAATGCGAGTAAGTAGGCAAGAACTGATTACCTTAAGTTTAGTTGCATCTGATAATTTAGCAGCCAAGACATTGGCACTTGCACATCCTGGCGGCTATGATGCCTTTATCGAATCGATGAATTTGACTGCTAATAAGTTAGGAATGGTCGACACTGTATATGTTGAACCAACTGGATTACTACTGAATAAGAGTACCACTTGGGATTTGCATTTACTGAATACTGCAATTAAAAAACACAAAGAGTTTGCTGCGGCAGCAATGACTGCGCAAACAACCGCAGACACTGTAAACCTTAAAGGAATCATAAAGCACGTTATGATTCGTAATACAAGTATGTTTGCAGGCAAGTATGATATTTCAGTTGGTAAAACTGGCTTTACTAATCCAGCAGGTTGGTGCATTTCAATGTCAATGACGCACAAAGGAAAAGAGTTTGATATTATTGTTCTCGGTAGTCCGGACAAGAAAACTAGAAATAACTTGGTTAGTGCCAAGCTTCGTGATTATATGAACACCATCACTGCCAGCGCAGTTATTAAAGATATTGCAGTAATAGAAGAAGCACAGTAAATCAAAACGGCCACGGTTGAGTTGATCTAACGCTTAATATAAGTCTAGGATTGGCACCAGACCAATTGAGCGCATGGAGTATATCAGTCCTAACAAAACTTGCATGCTCCTGTTTTTTTGACAGCGTACGGGACCTAACCAATGGTTCGCCTAATGTTTGCCATCGCTCCGTTGGAGTAACTCCTACTACTTGAAGCCTACCCACTGAGTGTCCTGCAGGATTAGTAAATTTTTCATTTGTTATTCGATGATCATTTCGATCTATGTTCCACCAAACCATCTCAGTATCGTCGTCACCAGACATGAGAATATTAAAGCGTATGGGAATATCGATCTCTGTCCCATCGCCCCCAGTGGTGTCAAGGTGTGGATTACCTAATATACTTTCTCGGACACGGGGCAACTGCTTATAGATAAACAGTTGAGGATACAAATCTTGAATAGAATAAGTTTGTAAGAATACTACTATCTCGTTCCATGCAGAACTTTGCATAAATTGCTGATAATCTAAATCATTAAATTTTACCAATGCACTGGCAGCAGGAGCATGCAGTTGATAGTCTGCAATAATTGGCTCAGAAAAGCTCTGTAACCAGGCCCAAGCCGGGTCCGAAAATTTGAAGTTTACAGTTTTATAGCAGTTCATATGATATTTATAAATAGGTTGACAACATCGTAAAATTAGCTTATAATAGTTTATACAAGGAGGCAGTATGATTGTTCACATAAAAGTTGGGGTTAAAAAAGAAAACGGAAAATGGGTAGGCCGCTGGCAATCTACCAGTTGCGTAAGAGACGGATTTGTATGCGACAACTGCACTGATTTTCCCAGTGAAATTTTAGCAAATCGTAGAGAAGAGCTGGAACGCAAAATGGATAAAGCACTGCGCCTGGCATTTCCCAAAGCCAGCTATATTGTACAGCATCGTGAGGCAGTTGATGCGTGATTTGCAAGCTGAAGAAAAATCAACTCGACGGCTATTTGCATTTAGTGGACTGATGTTTTTGCTAGGGCTTGTTGCACTGGCAATCGGCACAGAAATGATGGTATTGGAATACTGGAGTACTGATCCAACTAATTTTTGGATTTGGCAAGGCGCATGGTTTATTGCAGTGGCGTTTGTATTAGGTTTAATCGTTAATATTTCTCAAAGGAAGTAACCATGAGAGATGTATACCGGCCATGGGGCGACTGGAACAAGTAATGGCAATTGCAACACACAAAGGTATTCCAGTTGGGCCATGGCGCCCGGATATTAAAACTGATCATTGGTTAGTGTATCGAACATTTGTATCCTACGATGATGATTCTGGCAATGATTTAATCCAGTTACGACAGCACATGCGAGCTGTACTACAACAGGCCGTTGCAGAATTACAAGAGCATAAAATTGAAGTGGCCAATGCACAATGTCAGGATTCATATGATCACAGATCGTTTGAAAAGACATATAAACTGGCTATTGGATTTAAGTGTCGAGAGGATTTGGTCATGGCCAAATTGGTAATAACATGCGAAGAGTAAAACTGGTAAATCTAGCACTAGGTGATCCAGACGATGTAGAAATTTATGCCGGCGCTGCCTTGTGGACCTGGATGCAGAAACCCGAATGCCAAATGCTAAAAGCATTCAATGTCACAACCGATAAAATGTATTGGACAAATGGACCAATGTTGCCACACAGTATCACAGTTGATGTTTGGGCCGATGTTAGTAAAGAAACAGAATTTTTACTCAAGTTGTCCGGATTGTGTCAACTAAAGTGAAAGCTGTGGCGTTATATATGTATACAGACAATAATGTGTGTATAAACAAACTTAAAAGGTATTTTATGAAAATCGTATCCGCACTTATCGTTTCTTTAATCGCAGCATCAGCATTTGCCGCAGAGCCAGCTAAGACTGCACCAGTTGCTCCAGTTGTTGCAGTGGCACCAGCCAAGGCAGCATCTGCCCCGGAAGCCAAGAAAGTCGAAAAGAAAGCTGAAAAGAAAGCTGAAAAGAAAGTTGTGGCCCAGCCTGCAAAAAGTGCACCTGCCAAGGTCGAAGCAGCACCAGCAGCGGCTACTCCAGCCGCAAAGCCAGCATCTAAGTAATTTAAGTTTATATGACAATGATGAAGATTATGGCCCAGACGAGCTTGATCTTCATCAGGGTTATCGCAGACCTAAATTAGTTGAAGTTGTTGATAATCTCAATGATGACAACGAAGGACTATCTGATCATGTATTAGGTAGGCTGGCAGATATACGTTCTCTAGCAATGGAGAAGTACAAAGAAAAATGGGGCTGAAAAGTCCCATTTTCCTTTTAAATTTAAGATAAATATCTGCTAAACACAAGGAGAATTTATTATGTTAGAAACTTTATTTTGGTTCGCACTAGGTGCGTTTGTAGGTTGGAATTTCCCGCAACCTGATTTTGCCAAATCAATTCAGGCAAAAGTACTAGGCATGTTTAGAAAATAATATGGCATACAGTGAAAAAGTAATTGACCACTACGAAAATCCTCGTAACGTTGGTAGCTTTGAAAAAGGCGATGACACCGTAGGTACCGGAATGGTAGGAGCACCCGCCTGCGGCGACGTGATGAAGTTGCAGATCAAGGTGGACGAAGCAACTGGCGTAATTACAGATGCAAAGTTTAAAACTTACGGATGTGGATCAGCTATTGCGTCAAGCTCATTGATTACTGAAATGGTCAAGGGAATGACACTAGATGATGCCTCCAGGATTAAGAACAGTGAGATTGCAGAAGAACTTGCACTACCTCCTGTCAAGATCCACTGTAGCATTTTAGCCGAAGATGCCATCAAAGCCGCAGTAGCAGATTACCGAGCCAAACATGATATCAGTAACTGATCTGGCTGCAAAGAAAATCCATTCAATGTTGGACCGTAGAGGCACGGGCCAGGGCATCAGACTGGGCGTTAAAACTACAGGTTGCTCTGGGCTTGCTTATGTGTTAGAATACGTAGACACACCAACTTGTGATGACAAGTGTTTTGAATCTAAAAATTGTAAAATATTTGTTGACCCTAAAAGTTGTGTGTACATGGAAGGTCTCGAAGTAGACTATGTGCGTAATGGATTAAATGAGGGTTTTGAATTTAGAAACCCTAACGAACGTGACCGTTGTGGTTGCGGAGAAAGTTTTAGAGTCTAAGGAAACTATTATGAAAAAGTTAGTTGCAATTTTATTATTAGCAGTAGCATCAACAACAGCCTTGGCACAACATCATGGACACGGTGGATATCATCGAGGTGGCGGGAATCGTTGGGTTGCACCATTGGTAATTGGTGGAGTGATTGGTTATGGTCTAAGCCGTCCATATTATGAGCCGTACTATGCACCTGCTCCTGTATATGTACAACCACCTGTGTATGTTCAGCCTCCTGTGTATGTTCAGCCACAATGCACACGCTACATTTATCAAGACCAGTATGGTCAGACAATTAGGGAAGAGACTCGTTGCAATTAAGTTAGAATTCTGCTATACTTAAATTATGCAAATAAACGAACTCCGCGAAATTGATCAGCTACTTGCGTATGTTGATCCAAAATACTATGACAATTTTTGCGACACCTGGTACCTGGGTTTAAACGCATACAAGGAATATCCGCATAGTTTGCTACTGATGGCCAATGCTGTGTTGAATCATTGGGATATTCCCCTGTATGTAACAGATGTATCTTGGTCAGATAATGACAAATGTTTTATTTGGCACTTTGGCGAAAACACCTCTCCAGAATACAATAACTACAAGTAACAGGAGAGTCAAATGTCATTGAACATTAACGGTACATATTCAGCTATTGCAGATCCACAATGGACCTTGCCCGACGGAGAACAATTACCTCCTCTAGTAATTCCCGATCGTCAAGGACCCTGGGCCTTACGATATATTTGGGTCAAGCATCGAGATCAAAATGATGAGTTTGTTGCCAATTACTTCAACAAGGGCAACAATACCACAGGTACTGGTTTAAACTTACGCAAGCAAACCACCCACATGCAAACAGCATGGAATCCGCACAATCAAATCTTTGAAACAAGTCGTGACAATGGCAATCTAGTCTGGCGTGTCAAAGTACACAATCCCGTAGCCAACTCAATTGACTATGTTGAAGTTTGGCGTAGTCCTGAAATCATCAGTTCCATGTTTCGCTACATCAAAGAGGGCGAAGCAGTCAAGGTAACTGATGGAGTAGTAAGAACATCCGAAGACCAAAAGACTCTACGTAATGGATTGTATGATGCTGGTTTTGAAGTTCGTCGCTGGAGAGATTCAGAAACCAATTGGCCCACAGTGAGTCCACAGGTGGCTATGATGTGGTACCGTCATTTTGTAAAGAAACACTTTGCTCAAGATAACTGCATCATCAACACCAAGTACAATGCGGAACTAAATCCAATTTAACTGTTATGGATCTGGACTTGCACGGCATACAACATTCTGAAGTGGATAGAATGGTAGAAAACTTTATCTACTTGAACCAATACAGTATGCCACTTAAAATCATTTGTGGCAACAGCAATCGAATGGTTCAAATGGTGCAAGAAGTGGTCGAGCGTATTGGTTGCGAAACATCCAGATTGCATTATGGCACAATTGTAGTTGACAAATTCCGTTGACTACTGTATAATTTAATTTTAGACAAAGGAAGCAGAATGAGTTTAGTCCCAATGGTTATCGAAAAAACCGGTAACGGTGAACGTGCATACGACATTTACAGCCGTTTGCTTAAAGAACGGATTGTCATGCTGGAAGGTGAAGTTCATGACCAAATGAGCAATATCATTGTTGCACAATTACTCTATCTTGAAGCAGAGAATCCTGAACGTGATATCACTTTGTTTATCAACAGTCCCGGCGGCTCAGTAACAGCAGGCCTGGCAATTTACGACACAATGCAATTTATCAAGTGTGATGTTGCAACCTATGTGATGGGACAAGCAGCCAGCATGGGATCGTTCTTGGCCCAGGCCGGAGCTCCTGGCAAGCGTAATGTATTGCCAGAAGCACGTACCATGATCCATCGTGTTAGCTCGGGCACACGTGGCACCAGCGGATCAGTTCACGTACAGGATCTACAGTTTGAAGATGCAAAACGTAGCTTTGAAGAATCAGTGCGTATCAACAAGCGCCTAACTGAGCTATATGCACGTCACAACACCGCTGGTAAAACATACGAAGAATTGTTTGAAACAATGAAGTTTGACACATTCTTGAGTTCAGACGAAGCAGTTGCATATGGCTTGGCTGACAAGGTAGTTAGCAAGCGCACCTAATACTACAGTGTAATAAATCTGTAACACTACAGCATGTAAATAAAGCAATCGCCTGTCAGTGGCGTACAATGTGATAAGTTACTGGCGCTAAGGACCTTTGGGTCCTTTTCTATTGAATAAGTATTGCAATGAAAATCAAGTTCACATTTAGCAACAACTTAGAGTTGGTGTACAATTTACATGACACTGCTTCTGCTAAATTCTTTGCCGAGTCAATACAACAGCTTGCACCAATTGATATCTGCCCAACTTCATTTAAAAATGGCTTTGATTCTGAGTTGTATATTCCCGAACGAATCCTACGTTTGTATACAGTTGCAAACAACATAAACTCTCTGTATCCCAACCAAGTCAACATTGTACCATTGGAGCCAGACTGGAGACTTGCGCTTCAGCAAATGCACACACACTTTCCAGAGCTGACTAATAATCTTCCTGATTCAGAGTTACAACGTGCAACACCATTGCTTGGGGAATTTAATGATCTAATACACTGGTTGGAAAAGGAACTGAATAGAAAGTACAACGGTTCACCGCTTGATCGGTCTTGGGCTACATTGTGTTTAGACTTCAATCGTGCGCCAATGTGTCGCCACATACCACTACCTGAAAGTGATTACCGATACTTTACTCACGAACTATACTTTGGGAACTTGCACCTACACTATGACAATGTAGGTCGTCATCCATGGGAACTGTTTGGCAGCAGAGATTATGTCTGCCCACCAGATCAAATCATTAGTCAAAATCAAATTAGTCCAAGTTGTAATATGTATTTTAACGACTGGGACATACTACGTCAAACTCGTCAGGCCCTGAGCCTAGATAAGTATACAGCTAGCTTTGATAAGTTTTATCACGAGCGTGGAGGGAATGCCTTTTTTAAGTATGAACGTGACGACGTTCGATTAGCAGTTGGATATTTGAAAATTGGGCAATTGGCAAATGTCAATGACTTTGCAACCATCTCTGCACGTGAGCAGTTGCGAAATCAAATTGCCGCTAGCACACTAACAGGATGGACAGTAATTGAAAAAAATATCACAAATTAGCCAGCACAATAACGTACTACAGTTGACATGGTTCATAAACAACATCTGTACCAACCATTGTGATTATTGCCCTCCTGTATTACACAACGGCACAAACCACCATTATGACTGGGCTCATGCACGTAGCTTCTTGACAAGACTTATGGATCGACACAAAAAAATAAATTGTATTTTATTGGGTGGTGAACCAACAGTGAGTCCATTCTTAAATGAAGCAATTGAACTGTTACATTCTCGCGGGCATACAATATCGTTGACCAGCAACGGAGTACGTTCAGTCGAGTATTGGAAAACTATTGCACCTAAAGTAAATAACGTTTCTATTAGCTATCATCCCAGCTATGGTATTGAGAACTTTTTTGAAAAAGTAGAAGCAATCAGCGAGTTTACACAAGTTGGTGTACGTGTAATGTTTGATACCAGACACTGGGACACTGCTATGGAATTTTATAATCAATGTCTTGCAGTGCCTTATCTAAGAGTTGAAGCTGTTAGGATACTGTCTGAAATTGCAGGTGGGCACACCATTGGGTCTGATTACACATCTGATCAATTGGCTTGGTTAAGCACTGCAACTTCTCGCAACAGTCCGCAAGTTGCAGTTGATTTAAAAAAGAGAAATCCAATTTGGAAACAATTATATATGGGCTCTACCTTTCATTATGATGATGGGTCAGCTAATCAATACGGTGACGCCAATCATTTGATTTCATCGGGGCAAAGTTTCTTCACAGGATGGGCATGTAGTATTGGGCTTGAAAGTCTGTACATTAACTATGATGGCCAGGTTAGAAAAGGAAACTGTAGACAAGGTGGTAATTTGTTTCATATTGACGATCATGTAAACCATCAGTTGCCTTTTAAAGGGGAAATCTGTTTTATGGATCGCTGCACTTGTCCAACTGATATTGTTGTTTCAAAGTTTCCAGTGAACCATAATAGTAACGTCAAGCCTTATCCGGTAATACCAATGGTACCGCAATAATGCGCTGGAAAGACGTTACAAACCTACACCTGGAGATAACTGCACTATGTAATGCAGCCTGTCCTGCTTGCAGTAGATATCCCACATCCAGTTACTTTGTACATCCTTATATTTCAAATAGCGATACATGGAGCATTGACCAAGTTAAAAAACGATTACCGCCAGAAGATATTGCAGGTATAGAAGTGTTTTTTATAAATGGAACGCTGGGCGATTTTATTGCAAACTTTCATGCGCTGGAGATTGTAGAATATTTTAGACAGTGTGCTCCAACTGCATCTATACGCATAAACACAAACGGCTCGGCCCGCACCCAAGAATGGTGGGCAAGATTAGGTAGTATTCCAAAAGTCCATGTGGCCTTTGCCATTGACGGATTAGCAGATACGCATGCATTGTACAGAAGAAATACAGACTGGAATAAGATCATAGAAAACGCTCAAGCATTTATTCAAGCCGGTGGCACAGCCGAATGGATAATGACAGTGTTCAAACACAACGAACATCAAGTTGATGAATGCAATTCGCTGGCGGTGAATTATGGCTTTAAAAACTTTACAAGTAGATTCAACAACAGACCGCACGTGCCAGTTAGAGATCGTAGCGGTAATACAATTTACAAGTTGGAATCAGCATCCAACACACCATTGACCATGTTGCGCGATGTTAATGAACATGATATGGAACGCAAAGAGCAAGACTTTCAACGCAATAAAGTAATAACAATAAAACAAGAAAAAATAAATTTACCGCTTGCGGGCGGCAAGGCTGATTGTGGTAGCTTAACAAGACGCGAAATCTATATTAGTGCTCAATGGGCAGTTGTTCCTTGTTGTTTTCTTGGAAATTTAATGTTTTATAAAGAGTCTGATCGTTACTTCAAAGACACAGTTGATTTGGCCGACAAGCATGGGGTAGACGTATCGAAGTTGGTTGCAACAGATGAAAGGTCAGTTGCCACCATTGTCAATGCTGGGTTTGACTGGGTATACGAAAATTTAAACACCCCAGACGCCTTGTCAGTTTGTTACAGTAATTGTAATTCTAAAACTGCACCATTTGCAGTGGGCCAGGCCCACAGAACATTCAAAAAACTTCAATAACCTGTTGTAAAAATACAACAAAATAGGGTCAGAAAACGGTTGACCATCTGACTCAGATCCGTTATAATAAACACATGACAACAAGGAGCAGACTATGGGTTATCGTGTAAATCAAATTGATCAGATGCGTACCAAGTATGGCCCTCGTAAGGGACTTGAAGGTCCGTTTAATTTTAGCGGTCGTGTTGTGTATTATGATCCCAAGGAAGGTCAGTATTATGACCCTACTACAGATTTTTACATTGAACAGGATGAAATGGATATGTTGCAAGACCAGATTGTGAATCGGTTAAGTGCATAAGGAAGCAAAATGAAGTTATCAGAACACAGTCGCAATCGCATACTGGAAACATTCAAGTTGTGGGATGTGCCAAAAGACTTTGCCGATCCTTTCTATAACTATCTTGTGCATGGATACAATCCTGGCAGTTGTTTTACCAGTGTGTTAGCCAATGACTTTGCTGGTGCAATTGGCCGTAGTCATCCTGCTAATACTGTCAATTCATTTAAGTCTATAGCAGGCTGGCTTGGCGATTCTGCACCAAGAGAATCTTATGGTAGTTATGAAGCAGTGACTGAATGGACCAAATTGGATACAATGCAACGTAGAGCAATTTTAGAACGTGAGCACTTGGTGTTCACACAAGAAGATGAAATGATGTTGGTGCTTCAAGGTGAACGCACACAAGAACCTGTATTATATTAAGGAATTGAAATGAGATATTTGACAACAGAGCAAGCGTTGAAGAACATGGTAGGAACAATCTTTCCTACTGTAACAGCGAACGACGGCGAGTTGATTTTTGAAAATGCAAACGAACGTTATGTGTTTTCGCATCACCAAGATTGTTGCGAGTCGGTGTACATTGAAAGCATTGTGGGAGATTTACAAGACTTGGTAAACACACCAATTTTGATTGCTGAGGAATCTTCTGGAGACACACCAGCTGATTCAACTGCAACGCCATATGATTCCTACACATGGACTTTCTACAAGTTTGCAACCTTCAAGGGCCACGTGGACATTCGCTGGTTGGGTGAGTCTAACGGCTACTACTCTGAATCAGTTAACGTGGTACACGAATCCAAGGTGCCAGCATGAAGTTGGATTTCGATGAAGTGCTTCAATGGGCAGGCGCAGTTTTAATTATTGCAGGCCACTCATTGAATGCCATTGGTCCCTCGATGTATCCTTACAACATTGTGGTGTTTGCTGTGGGCACAGTGGCATTTTTAATCTGGGCTATTCGTGCAGGAAATCGGCCGCAAATGGCAGTTAATCTTGTATCAATAGCCATTGGGCTTGTGGGGCTAGCATCTGCGTTTAGGGGCTAAAAGGTAGTACTTTAGTAGGTAATACTTTAGTTAAGTTTCACGAATGTTGTAAAAATACAACAAAATAGAGCCAGAAAACGGTTGACCAAAGGCTCAAGGTGCAGTATAATAAACACTTAAACAGCAAAAAGGAACCGCAATGAAAGCACTCCAAACATATATTGACAACAAGAATCGTTATGCTAGCCTGTTCAAAGGTCAGCGTACAGAACCCTTGTACGAAGTTCAAACAGCCGCTGGACGTCAACGTGTGGCAGAGATGATTGATTGTGCCCTTAGCCCAGAAAATCTCAGTTGCGATGGTGAACTGAGCCGCACAGAAACTAACCGACGCTATCGTGAATTGACCACAGTTGCCAAACAACTGCTTCAAATTGATCCTACTGTTCAAATTCACGAATACGCCTAAGGAGCTAAAAATGATTCGACTTGCAATTGGTTTTATGATGGTGTTTGGTGCAGTGGGCTCGCTGGAAATTGATCCGGATACCAGCCTGCTTACCACAGCAATCTTGGCTGCATTTGGCCTTGTAATTATGGCATTTGGTGTTGCAAAAATACAACAACAAAACGGTTGACAGCAGGCTCAAAAGACGTTATAATTAATACTTAAACAACAAAGGAACTGCTATGCTTACAGATGCTCAAGAATTGCAAATTAACTCAGTTGAAAAGTACACACACGATTATGAAGTTGAAGCAGTAAAGTCTTTTGATGCTACTGGTGACGACAAAATGGAAGAGTTGCAAGCACGTTTTGAAGCAGACATTGCAGGTGCTTACAATGAGGATGACGACTTGGGCGGACTCTGCGTTTACTTTAACGACGGCGAGCTTGTTGCATTCTACGACTATGAGAACTTCAAGGGTGCAGTGTTTGCATAACCCGTAACCCGCAAGGGTTATTGGTTGACAGTTCGGACAAATTGCAGTATAATATACACTTAAACAACAAAAGGCTTACATGAAAAACACTTACCAAATCGCTACTGGCACAGTTACTATCACTCCTACGGGCCTTATCCACAAAGCGTCTAACGCATATTCGGGCAAAATTGCTGCCAAAGAAGCAACCCAAAAGCCCGCAAAGAAGTAAGGGGATTGGTTGACAGTTTGGACAAAGTACGTTATAATTAACACTTAGCAACAAGGAGTTCATAATGGGCACACGTAGTCGAATTGGTGTAATGCACGGTGATGTTTGCAAATCAGTATATTGTCATTGGGATGGTTATCTTTCAAATAACGGCGTGCTACTTCAGGAACATTATGACTCTGCAAAAGCCAACCAGCTCGTGGCCCTTGGGAATCTCAGTAGCCTCGGCAAAAGCCTCGGCGAGAAGCACCCCTTTGATACATACCACCTTACACCAGAAGAGCGTAAGCAACACGAGTTGGACCATGGAAATTCATGCACGTTCTACGGACGTGATCGCGAAGAAGAAGGACAAGCCTGGAAAGTAGACCACACCTTTGCAGACTTTCTGAACCGTGTTGACGAGTGTGGTGCTGAGTATTACTACATCATGCGGGATGATGTTTGGTATGTTGGTTGCCCAGATAAAGGCAGCAAGTTGGTAGCACTGTCAGAAGCACTGCAAGAAGAAACAGCATGACTGGCTTCGTTAGTAAAAAACAAATGTCAACAGATAAACTTAAAGGAAACATAATGACCGAACTTGAATATGAAATCCAGGAAATGTTTATTGATGGCATGGAAGCCGAAGACATCGCAGTTAAACTAAAACTCAGTCTTGGTAAAGTTGTGTCGGTACTGAATGGATTTGGAGTAACTGCATAATGTCAAACTATTCTGAACAGTGGCCACATTTGGCACGAGTTACCAATGGCCTCGAACCCGTACATGTTACCCATGTTGGTGGGCATTTGGAAGATTACAGCATTGAGGTGCAAATTGAATATACAGACTATACCGCATTCATCATCGAATACAGTGATTGGAGCGAACAGCAAGATGCGCTCCAGCATGCACTCGAGCCAGGGTATGATTGGTAGACTTGCGTCAGCCCTAAGGAAAAAGCGTTTAGCTCGAGAAAGAAACAACAACATGAAACTTACCATACGACAACGACTACGAAACTGGTTGCTATCTGATGATCCAGACCATTGCGAGGTATTTGCAACATCCAGCAGTGATAGTGACGAAGATGATATCCAAATTGATCATGAGAGTGCAATCCACTTTACTGTAATTCCAGCCGCAGGTGGAAAGATTGTGCAGATACGATATTACGACAGGGTCAAAGATCGTAATAATACCAAGTTGCACATTATTACCCCGGATGAAAAGCTGGAAGAAGCACTGGCACACATCTTTCAAATTGAAGTCCTAAGCCGCTAAGTGTTGCAAAAATACAACACTTTTTAACCAAAAAATCTGGAAAAAATACCAAAAAACGGTTGACAACTGGCTCAGAGTGCGCTATAATAAACACATAGACAGCAACAAACAGGAGTTTAAAATGGTAACAGATATTAAAGTAGTAGTTGAAGCCGCAGTACAACAAGGTTTGGTAGAAGCAAGTCGCAAGACACAGGCCTTTCTGGCACAGCATGGTGATCGCGATTGTTGCGGTTTTGCTTGGGTTACTGTATTTGAAAAGGGCTCAACCAAATTGGGCAAGGCTCTGATTGCTAACGGCTTCAGCAAAAGTTACGATGGTGGACTTCAACTTTGGAATCCTAGCGGTAATTCAACTCAGTGTATTACAGCCAAAGAAGAAGGTGCTGAAGCGTTTGTGGTTGTGATGCGCAACACATTCCCGGGCATGAAAGTGTATGCTGGCTCGCGCATGGACTAAGGAGCAGATATGGCAATCCTAACACGTGAAGAAAAGTCAGAAGAGATTATGCGTTTGGAGATTGAAGCCAGTAAGCTCGTTCACCAAGCAGGTGGCAGCATCTACAGTAGCAATCTGTTTCCACAGTACCTTAAGATCACCCGCGCACTCGCTAAACTAAGGGATTCACTATGATTGCAATGCGCGAAACAACAGTTTGGAAAGATGTAGCAGTGCAAGCCAACCATGTGTATTTGATGGATGGTGACAAGGCAGTTGCTTACATCAAGTGGGGCGAAGGCGATGCGTTTTACTTTAAGAAGCCCTTGCGTATTGACAAGCGTGGTCGTAAGTTTGAAGCACTCAAGGCTAATCCGTTCACAGCAAAGATCGAATCCAACATGATCCGCGTCGAAGGTAGCAAGGGTGCAGTTTACGAAGTTGATCCCGATGCCAAGACCTGCACTTGCCCAGGTTACACATTCCGCGGTGCATGTAAACACATTACTGAGGTGTTGAAATGATTGTACTATACCATTTCAAAGAAGACAAGTCAGATAAGATCTGGGGCTGGATCGAGACCTCTTTTGGTGTGTTGAGCTTTTGGGGTAGAACTCGCGGCTCGCTGTCATTCAAGCGACATGCGCATTTATGGGACGCAGAAGACCAAGCTACTAAGAAACATTTTAAAGGATACAAGTTAGTTACCAATTATCGTAACGAAATTGGATCAGATGGTTCCTGGAACATCAGCTCAAATGCATTAGAACTATTGCCCGAAGATTGGAAAAATCAATTGGCGCTGGCCAATTTGGGCATGACAAAATTTTGAAAAATAATTTGAATTTGTGCCAGAAAACGGTTGACAAGTAGTCCGTTTTATGGTATAATAAGAACATGGACAAGAAGTTCATGCCCGACAGCAAGCGGTTTCTTGCTAACGTGTACAATACACACACAGGAGTAATTTAAATGACAGATAAACTTTTTACAGTGACAGGCTATTCTACTAAAGATGGCAAGACTAAACCCCGGTTTGCTACCGACATGACTCGCGTCAAGACCTTGATCAAAACAGGCAGCACAGACATCCAGCTTTATGAGATGCCAAAGCCTGCTACCAAGGTAGAAGCCTTGGAGTTCTTGCATGCCAAGAACATTCCTGGCCATGCTGGTGTTGCTATTGCAGAAGAACTTGCAAAGCGTACCAAGCGCAAGGTAGCCGATCTGATCAAGAACGGCCCTGTTTCCAAAGCCGCCTAAGCGTGACGCCTATCGGGGGCAGGCTATAGCCCCCAACTAATTTTATATGGAGACGCAAATGTCCATCGATTGTTACCGTGTTATTAGAAGTCTTGAAGACCATCCCAGCCGATTGAATAAAGAGGCCATTGTTCTTGCAGAGGCAGAAGCAGGTAACACAGAATTCTTTGCCGGCATGCGTCTTGCATATGACTCCATGATCACATTCGGAGTCAAGAAGGTTCCCAAGCATAGTGGTCCCGATGGACAAGGTTTGCCCTGGGTAGCCTTTGCAAAACTTGCAGATGATCTTGCAACACGTCGGCTCACTGGTGATGCCGCTAAAAAAGCAATTGAGCTTTGCCTTGCAGTTGCAACACAGGCAGAGTGGAATGACTGGTACATGCGTATCCTTACCAAGGACATGCGAGCCGGCTTTACAGAAGGCACGATCAATCGTGTATGCGAGAAAAAATATGCACAATTTGCCATCCCTGTTTTTAGTTGCCAGCTTGCTCATGACAGTGCTAATCATGAGGGCAAGGTTATTGGTAAAAAGCTCATCGAGGTTAAGCTGGATGGTGTTCGCGTTATCACTATCGTTCACCCTGACGGTCGGGTTGATCAGTATAGTCGAAATGGTAAAGAGCTTGTAAACTTTCCGCACGTTAAAGAGCAGTTTGCAAAGGTTGCCAATACGCTACTTGAGCCAGTAATCTTTGACGGTGAGATCATGTCAGGTAGCTTTCAAGACTTGATGAAACAGATCCATCGCAAAAGCAGCGC
>Ga0208916_10000069_pt1 | contig 43823 bp, 38 predicted proteins | sample DEB19_08_DNA_5_FD_184523 | JGI IMG/M metagenome (GOLD analysis project Ga0208916, IMG submission 184523) | Aqueous microbial communities from the Delaware River and Bay under freshwater to marine salinity gradient to study organic matter... | ecosystem: Environmental > Aquatic > Marine >... | reverse complement strand
GACCCCCCACCCGCCGCCACGGTGTGGATGCTCATCATGGGGGCGCGCATGCGCACGCCAGCCACCTGGGTTTCAAACTCGCGCTCGAACTGCCCGGCAAAGTGCGACACATCGGTGGAGGTACCACCCATGTCAAAACCAATCACCTTGTCGTGCCCCGCCAGCTGGGCCGTGCGGGCCATGCCCACAATGCCGCCCGCCGGACCGCTCAAGATCGCGTCCTTGCCCGCAAACACCTGCGCGTCTGTCAAGCCCCCCGAAGACTGCATGAACATCAGTTTCACACCCGGCATTTCGCTGGCCACTTGGTCGACATAGCGGCGCAAGATGGGCGACAAATAGGCATCGACCACGGTGGTGTCGCCCCGGCTGACCAGTTTCATCATCGGGCTGGTCTGGTGCGAGGTACTGATCTGTGTGAAGCCCACTTCACGCGCCAAACGTGCCGCAGCCCGCTCATGCGCCGTGTGCTGCCAGCCGTGCATGAAGACCACCGCCACCGACCGCACACCTTGCGCAAAACTGTTCACCAATTGGGTGCGCAAATGCACCTCATCGAGCGGCTGCAACACCTGGCCATCCACCGCAACACGTTCTTGCGCTTCCACCACCGCGCTGTAGAGCAACTCGGGCAGCACGATCTGACGGTCAAACAAACGCGGGCGGTTTTGGTAGGCGATGCGCAGCGCATCGCCAAAGCCCTGCGTGGTCACCAGCAGCGTGGCTTCACCCTTGCGCTCCAGCAAGGCGTTGGTGGCCACGGTGGTGCCCATCTTCACGCATTCGACCTGCTCTGGTGTGACGGGTTCACCGGGCTTCAACTCGAGCAAATGTCGGATGCCCGCCACCGCCGCATCGCGGTATTGCTCAGGGTTTTCAGAAAGCAGCTTGTGCGTGACCAAGGTGCCATCGGGGCGCTTGCCCACCACGTCGGTGAACGTGCCGCCACGGTCGATCCAAAATTGCCAACGTTGTTGGCCAGATAGGGTGCTGTTGAATTCAGTCATCGCTTGATCAACCATTCAAAGTTCACAAAGAAGCGGCCGCACGAGCCGCTTGGTCGTACATGCCCGAAAGCACACGCAGCAATCGGGCCAGCTCGCCAATGTCACGGTTCAGGCTATCGTCGGCCTTGAGCGCATCGATCAGACAGCTCTCGCGGATTTCGCGGTAACGCTGTACATAGCCGCGCCCTTCGTCGGTGGCCGAATAAGTCACTTCCTTGCCGTGTTTTTGCGACACAACCACGCCCAAACCTTGCAGTTTTTTCAGGGCGTAATTCACCAAATGCGTGTCTTCAATGTTCATGATGAAACAAATGTCGGCCAGACGTTTGTCACGCGCACGGTGCGTGACATGGTGCAACACCAGCACATCCAATGGCGTCAAATCCTTCAGCCCTGCGGCCGCCATGCAGTGGATGATCCAGCGGTGAAAGGCGTTGCCCGCCACGATCAGACCGAACTCGAACTCGCTCATTTCGGCGCTATCGGGCGAGACCAGATGGGCCGAGGACACGATGGGGCTGGCGGCAGAATTGCTCAGAGAATTTTTACGCGGCATGGTTTCCGTCAAGGCTGGAGGGATGAGAAAGTCTATTCTCGATACCGACAATTTGCCAACATTTTGTTGACATTAAGGGAAAACACCAAGCACAGATCGACCCTGCCTTACCTACAGTGAGTACCTGACAGATGCACCCGATGCACGCGCAAAGCGGGCACCATTCTTGCACTGCCCAGTGGACCGTTCACTTCCATCTTTCACAGGAGTTTTCATGCAACGTCGTGTCCTTCACCTCAGCCTGCTGGCTGGCCTGCTCGCTGTTTCCGGTTTTGTTTCGGCCCAAACCAAGTGGGACCTGCCCGCCGCTTACCCGGCCACAAATTTCCACTCGGTCAACTTAACCCAGTTTGCAGCCGATGTGGACAAGGCCACTGCAGGCAAGCTGAAAATCACCCTGCACGCCAACGCCTCGCTGTTCAAAGCCCCCGAGATCAAGCGTGCCGTGCAAGGCGGTCAAGCCCAAGCTGGTGAAATCCTGCTGGCCAACTTCAGCAACGAGTGGCCAATTTACGCCGCCGATGGGTTACCCTTTCTCGCCGACAGCTACGACGAAAGCATGAAGCTGTACAAAGCCCAAAAGCCCTTGATGGAAAAGAAGCTGGCCGAGCAAGGCATGGTGCTGCTGTATTCGGTGGCCTGGCCACCTCAGGGCATTTACAGCAAAAAACCGCTGACCAGCGCAGCCGATCTCAAAGGCATCAAGTGGCGCTCCTACAGCCCTTCCACCGCCCGGATCGCCGAGCTGGTGGGAGCACAACCTGTGACGGTGCAAGCAGCCGAATTCACCCAGGCACTGGCCACCGGTGTGGTCGAATCCACCATGACCTCGGGTGCCACAGGCGTAGACAGCAAGCTTTATGAGCACCTGAAGTACTACTACGACGTGCAGGCCTGGCTGCCAAAAAATGCGGTCATCGCCAACAAGAAAGCTTTTGACGCACTGGACAAAGCCAGTCAGGACGCCCTGATGAAGGCGGCCGCCGATGCCGAAGCACGGGGTTGGTCCGAATCGCGCAAGGTCAACGAGTCCACCCTGGCCACCCTCAAGGTTAACGGCATGACCGTCACTCCACCATCAGCGCAACTCAAGGCTGACATGAAAAAAGTGGGCGACACCATGCTCAAGGAATGGCTGGAAAAGTCCGGTGCCGAAGGCAGAGGCCTGGTGGACACTTACAGCAAGAAGTAACAAGCCATGAACGCCCGCCTCCCCGCACGCGCATCATCAGGGCGCCGCTTTCTAAATGGTCTGTACCTGCTCGGGGGCAATTTGGCTGCCCTGTGCGTGCTGGCCATCCTGGTTCTGATGATCGGCGCTTCGGTGGGGCGCGTGTTGGAATGGCGCGTCTCTTGGGTCAACGACATAGTGGCCTGGTTGTGCGCGGCTGCTGCATTTATGGGCATGGCATATAGCTTTCGTAACGGCGACTTTGTGCGAGTGACCTTGGTGCTCGAATGGGTGTCAGCGCCAGTGCGGCGCTGGCTGGAACTGATGTCACTCTCGGTGGCTGCAGTGGCCATTGGCTACCTGGGTTATTGGGCTGCACGGTTCACTTGGGAAAGCTACGAGTTCAACGATATCGCGGGCAACATGGTGGCGATCCCGATCTGGATTCCGCAAATGAGTTTTGTGATCGGCTCAGCCATTTTGGTGATTGCCGTGCTCGACGAATGCGTGTGCGTGTTCAGGGGAGGCAAGCCCAGTTATGTGGCGCGTGTCGAAGAGCGGCACGCCCGTGGTGATTTTTCTGAGGAATTGTGATGGGCCTGCTTGAAATCGGAGGCCTGCTCCTCTTTTTGATGCTGCTGATGCTCAGCGGAGGCGTGTGGATCGCCATGACACTGGCCATTGTGGGCTGGGTCGGCCAGGCTTTTTTCACCAACACCCTGCCTGGTAAAAACCTGTTTTCCTCCTTTTGGGAAACCTCGGCCAGTTGGGAGTTAGCAGCCCTGCCCATGTTTATCTGGATGGGTGAAATTTTGTACCGGACAAAGCTGTCAGAGCAGATGTTCGACGGCCTCTCGCCCTGGTTGTCCAAGGTGCCAGGTCGCTTGATGCACACCACCATTTTGGGATGCGGCATTTTTGGCTCGGTCTCAGGCTCGTCTGCCGCCACCTGCGCCACGATTGCCAAAGTGGCCCTGCCCGAGCTTGAAAAACGTGGCTACGACCGCAACATCGCACTGGGCTCATTGGCCGCTGCGGGCGGTCTGGGCATCTTGATCCCGCCGTCCATCACCATGGTGGTCTACGCCGTGGCTGCTGACGCCAGCGTGATCCGCTTGTTCCTAGCGGGCTTTTTGCCCGGCTTTTTGCTGATGGGCCTTTTCTCGGGCTACATCATCTGGTGGAGCCTGCGCAACCCTGACAAAGTGCCGCCAGCCGAAGCGCCAACCACGTTCATGGAAAAAATGCGGCGCTCAGGCAGCTTGATTCCTTGCGGCTTGCTGATTGTCTTCATCGTTTGGGTGTTGGTGGCGGGCATCGCCACCGCCACCGAATGCGCGGCTTATGGCGTGCTGGGATCGCTCGCCATCGCAGCAGCCGGACGCAGCCTGACCTGGGAAAACTTTTGGCAAGGTCTGGTAGGCGCCACACGAGTGAGCTGCATGATCATGTTCATTTTGGCGGGCGCGGCCTTCTTGACCAAGACCATGGCCTTCACCGGCATCCCCCGCGAGTTGGCCGAATTTGTTCACGCCATGAACCTCTCACCCTTTGGCCTGATTGGCGTACTCGTCGTGGTCTATCTGATTTTGGGTACGGCGCTGGATGGCATCTCGATGATCGTGCTGACCAGCGCGGTGGTGCTGCCCATGATCCAGAAGGCTGGGTTCGATCTTGTCTGGTTTGGCATTTTCATCATCATGTTGGTCGAAATCGCCGAAATCACGCCGCCCGTGGGCTTCAACCTGTTCGTGCTGCAGAACATGACGGGCATCGACAGTAACCGCATCGCCCGTGTCACCCTGCCCTTTTTCGCTTGCATGATCGTGGGCATCGTACTGATCACCGTCTTTCCGAGCATCGTGACCGGTGTGCCTGATCTGCTGATGGGCGTGGCCATTTAACCGGGACGTGTCACTTTGCCGGTAAGATGCCGCGCTGGCCTGACAGGGCGTGAAAGAGTGACAGATGTTCAAGAATGTGATGGTTTACCGCATCGGCGAGGGCTTCGCGCCCTCATTGGCCGATGTGCAGGCGGCTCTGGAGCCGATGCAATTTGTGGAATGTGGCGCTAGCCAAGAAAAATCGATTGGCTGGGTGCCGCCACGCGGCGAAGCCCATGGCCCTTTGGTCGAGTCGGTGGCTGGGCAGTGGATCATGAAGCTGATGATCGAGTCCAAGGCGGTGCCCGGCAACGTGGTGCGCCGCAAGGCCGATGAACGCATCGCCGAAATCGAAGCGGCCACAGGCCGCAAGCCCGGCAAAAAAGAAAAGCGCGACCTGATGGACGAGGTGCTGCTGACGCTGCTGCCTCAGGCTTTTGCCCGCCAATCCAGCGTGCTGGTGTGGATGGACTTGGACAACCGCCGTCTGGTGCTGAATGCGGGCAGCCAAGGCAAGGCCGACGAAGTCATGTCGGCACTCATGAACGTGATGGGCGGTCTGTCAGTGTCTTTGATCCAAACCGTCACCTCGCCGCAAGCGGCCATGACGCAGTGGCTTTTGGCCCCCACGCCGGACGAATGGCCTGCCGACCTCACGGTGGAACGCGAAACCGTGCTCAAGTCCACCGGCGAAGATGCGGCCAGTGTGCGCTTCACGCGCCACCACCTGGCCAACGACGACGTGCGCAAACATGTGTTGGAAGGCAAACTGCCCACCCAGCTGGCGCTGAGCTGGGACGGCCGCGTGGCCTTTGTGCTGACCGAAACCCTGCAGCTCAAGAAAGTGCAATACCTTGATGGCGTCATGGACGAGTCGGGCACCGACAAGAAAGAAGACCGTTTTGATGCCGATATGGCCTTGTCCACCGGCTTGCTGGCCCCCCTGATCGACAGCCTGATCGAAGCCTTGGGTGGCGAGATGGAACTGGGCGCTGCGGGTACCGATGCCCCCACGGCGAATCCCGTACAAAAAACAGTCATTTCAACCGTCTTGGCAGGTGGGGCCGACGACGGAGACCCGCCTTTTTAACGCCACACAAGGACACGGCACATGTTCACAGTGATCGCCATTTGCATCGGTGCTTGTGTAGGTGCCTTGTCGCGCTGGCAATTGGGTTTGTGGCTCAACCCAACGCCCGCAGGCAACGGCTTATTGCCCTGGGGCACCTTGGCGGCCAACCTGATCGGCGGTTACCTGGTGGGTGTTGGTGTGGGCGTGTTTCAGCAATTGCCTGAATTGGACCCGGTCTGGCGATTGGCTTTGATCACCGGATTTCTGGGGGCACTTACCACCTTCTCCAGCTTTTCGGCCGAAGTGGTGGCTCTGCTGCAGCAGGGGCGTTTCGCGGTAGCGGTTGGCACCGCTTCACTGCATCTTTTTGGTTCGTTGGCACTCACCTTGTTGGGCTTGAAGACCGTCAGCACACTGTGGGCACATTGATGGCCCCAGCCCTGAATCGTCTGCTCTGCCCCCGCTGCGCCGCATGCGCATGAGCGCGAGCACACGTCATCACCGCCGCAGCGCCAAAGCCTGCTTATTCAGACCAAAACCTTGACGCCAGGGGCAAGGTGGCAAAAGCCACCAGCCCCCTGGGCATCTCCGATCCACGCTTTACCGCACACTCGGCATCGCTCGAGCCAGATTACTTGCCGGCATTAGGGAAAAACAACTGCTCTCCGCCGATTTTGTAATCGGCGATCACGGCTTGACCAGCAGCCGTGGTGATCCAGTCGACAAACTTCTGTGCATCGGCCTGCTTGACGTGCGCATGCTTGGCCGGGTTGACCACCATCACGCCGTATTGGTTGAACAAGCGGTTGTCACCTTCGACCAAAATGGCCAGATCGGCGCGGTTCTTGAAGTTCAGCCAGGTGGCGCGGTCGGCCATCACATAGGCGCCCGAAGATGCCGCGATGTTCAGCGCCGGACCCATGCCGCAACCACATTCCTTGTAGCCACTGCCTTTTTTGTCGGTCAAATTGGCCATCTTCCAAAAGCGCAGTTCGGCCGCATGCGTGCCGCTCTTGTCACCGCGTGACACAAAAGCTGCATTGCCACCCGACAGCTTGGCCAAAGCCGCCACGATGTCTTGGCCTTTGGTGCCTGCCGGGTCGGCCTTGGGGCCAATCAGCACAAAGTCGTTGTACATGACAGGCAAGCGCTTGAGGCCAAAGCCATCGGCCACAAACTTTTCTTCGGCCACCTGGTCGTGCACAAACACCACGTCAGCGTCACCGCGACGCGCCATGTCCAACGCTTGGCCCGTGCCCAGCGCCACCACTTTCACATCCAGCCCGCTGGCTTTTTTGAAGGCGGGCAACAGGTGCGCAAACAAGCCCGATTGCTCGGTCGAGGTGGTGGACGACATCACGATGGACTGGGCTTGCGCCCACGCCGATGTGGTGGCCAGAACCGCGCACACCAGGGCGCGACGGGTCATTGAGTTTTTAAAGGTCATGAAAGTTCTCCTTGAACAAAAGCATGGGCTGCTGGGCTGCACTCAGCCAGCAGGACGGGGTTGAAAAAATCGGCCACGGGCAGATCGGCCATGATGCGACCGCCCTCCAGATAAATGACTCGGGTGGACAGGCGCTTGACCTGGCCCAGGTTGTGGCTGGCCCAGATCAGCGTCACGGGCTGCGCTGCAGTGGGGCCCGCTGCAAATTCGGCCATCAAGGTCTCGACTTCGCGTTTGGCATGCGGGTCCAGACTGGCCGTAGGCTCGTCCAGCAGCAAGACATCGGGCTGCCGTGCCCAGGCGCGGGCCAATGCCAGTCGCTGCTGCTGGCCGCCAGACAATTGGCGACCGTTTTGCCCGGCCACAGATTGCAAGCCCACGCGCTGCAGAGCTTGCAGCGCCATCGCTTGCGCCGCTTTCCAGTTCAGGCCCCGTTGACGGTCCAGCCACAAGCCCAGTGCCACATTGTTCAAGGCCGACAGGCGCAGCAAGTGGGGTCTTTGGAACAGCATGGCCTGCTGCACGCCCGGCGCGTGCAGCACTTGGCCCTGAGAATGCGGCAGCAGTCCGTGCAAAGTACGCAGCAAAGTGCTTTTGCCCGAACCGTTGGCCCCCACCAGCGCCACGCGTTCGCCGGCATCGATGCGCAAACTCACACCCGTCAAGGCCTGCTGTGCCCCCAATTGAACGCCGACGGCGTCCAGTGCGATCTGCACGGCCGTCATGGATGAACCCCATCTAAAGCGATGACTGGCAATGGCCTCGCGTGACGCCGCTCGCCCCACCGCCGAATCACGGCCAACAAGGCATTGAGCAGCAGCACCACCCCCAACAAAACCATGCCCAACCCCAGCGCCAGCGGCAAATCGCCCTTGCTGGTCTCGAGTGCAATGGCGGTGGTCATGACCCGGGTGAAGCCATCGATATTGCCACCCACAATCATCACGGCACCAACCTCCGAGATGGCACGGCCAAAGGCAGTGACGCCAATGGTCAGCAAGGCCAGGCGTTCATCCCAGGCCAGCAGCAAACTGCGCAGCCAAGGGCCAGCGCCAAGCGAGGCCCACTGCTCGCCGTGCTGGCGCTCCACGTCCTCGACCACCTGCCGGGTCAATGCTGTGACCACTGGCACCACCAGGATGAACTGGGCCAACACCATGGCCTTAAAACTGAACATCCAGCCCAAAAATCCCAAAGGCCCGGTGCGCGAGAGCAGCAGATAAACCACCAGACCCACCACCACCGAAGGCAAAGCGAGCAAGGTGTTCAAGCCCAGAAGCACCGCGCCTCGGCCGCGAAAACGCGCCACCGCCAACCAGGCCCCCAGCGCTACGCCCACACCATAGGCCAGCAGGCAGGCCGTGGCACTGACGGCCAATGACCTCGCGACAACCACCCAAAGGGCTGGATCGGCAGAGGTGATGAGTTGCAACGCCGCGATGACGCTGTCGGAGAAGGTGTTCATGAGAGGGGGATGATGCTACCGGACGAACACCTCAGTCCGAGTAGGGGATGTCAACTATGAAATCAACTGCATACGACAAGCCCACTGTTTGTGGACGGATGCCACCAGGATTAAGGCAAACTCTTGCCTGTGCAACACATCAATCTTTCTTACAGCTGGACGCCACATCAAGACGAAGTGGCGCAGCGCCATCAAACCAGCCCCCTGCGCAACCCTTTGATGGACATGCTGCAAGCTGTACGCGAAGCAGGCTCGATTGCCGGAGCAGCCAAATCATTGCAACTGTCGTACCGACATGTCTGGGGAGAACTCAAGCGCTGGGAGCAAGCGCTTGAACAGCCCCTGATCCTCTGGGAAAAAGGCCACGCCGCCCGACTGAGCGAATTTGCCGACAAATTGCTGTGGGCCGAGCGCCAAGCACAGGCCCGGCTCGCCCCCCAAATCAGTGCCCTGCATGCCGAGCTGGAAAAAACGTTTTCTGTGGCTTTTGACCCTGAGCACCACGTGTTGCCCATTTTTGCCAGCCATGACGATGCGTTGGTTCAACTGAGAGAGCACGCAGCCAAACAGTCTCTGCACCTTGATTTGCGTTTTTGCGGCAGCGTCGACGCCATTCGCGCCTTGAATGAAGGCCGCTGCATCATGGCTGGCTTTCATGCGCCCTCTCAACCCGCCACAGATTCGCTGGTGGCACGCACATACAAACCGCTGCTCAAAACAGGTTTGCATAAACTGATTGGGTTTTCCAGCAGACAACAAGGCTTGATGGTGCAGCCCGGCAACCCCCTGGCGCTGCGCCGGCTGGACCATTTGCTCAGATCGGGCGTGCGTTTTGTCAACCGAAGCCCCGGAACAGGCACACGCCTACTGCTCGATCAATGGCTCACCGCCGCCGAACTGAACCACCAAAACATAGAAGGCTATGCACATGAAGAGCCTTCGCATGCGGCCATCGCCGCCTGCATTGCGGCAGGACAGGCCGATGTGGGTTTGGGCATCGGTTCAGCCGCTCAGGCACAAGGCCTGGATTTTGTCCCTCTTGAACAGGAAGACTACTGGCTTGTTTGCCTCAAAAGTGCCGTTGATTCCCCCCCTGTTCAGCATCTTTGCCGCTTGCTTCAGTCCGCAGATTGGACCGACCAGCTGAATGCCATGGCAGGCTACACCGCAGTCAACACATCCGGACAAATCCAATCCTTGAAGCAACGCCTGCCGTGGTGGACGCACCGTTCGCACAAACCAAAGCCATAAGTAATACCACGTACAAAGTATTTTTTAATGCCCGTTTGAGAGAAATTCAAACATCGACAGGTCAAATATCAGGCCTGCAACGCTTTAAAAAGGCGAATGCAAGGCTTACTCGTTGTTACCATTGACGGCGTTTGCAAAGCGCTTGCTTTGCGCAAGAGGCCTCACAGGCCTTTGTTATTTTTTGATTGGAGAGATGCCTTGACTGCCTTACTCAAATTTGCACGCTTCATGGACTGGCTGAGCGAAGGTTTCGGCAAGATCGCTTCGTGGGCCGTGTTTCTGGCGGCCATGATTTGTGCTGGAAATGCCTTCATCCGTTATGGTTTCGACTGGAGCTCCAACGGCCTGCTCGAAATCCAGTGGTACATGTTTGCTTGGGTGGTCATGGTCGGCGCGCCCTATGTGCTCAAGGTCAACGAGCATGTCCGCGTGGACCTGATCTACGGCAAGCTCAAAGGCAACGCACCCGTTTATGTCGATATTTTCGGAATCATCGTGTTCCTGATGCCCATCATGGGCTATCTGGCATGGCTGTCTTTCCCTTACTTCATGAACACCTTGGTCTCAGGCGAAATGAGCCAGAACGCTGGTGGCCTGATTCGCTGGCCGGCCACTCTGGCGCTGCCCTTGGGCTTTGCCATGGTCTGGCTGCAAGGTCTGGCTGAGCTGATCAAACGTGTGGGTTACCTGACTGGCCAATACGCCATGGACACACACTATGAAAAGCCCCTGCAATGACATTCAGGCACTGAAATAGAACATAACAACAAAAAGGACACCAAATGCAAATGGAAAATTTCGCACCGATCATGTTCGCAGGCCTCGTCGTGGTGATGTTGGTCGGCTTCCCCGTCGCTTTCTCTCTCGCTGCACTGGGCCTGGCGAGTGGTTTTTATGCCATTGAAATGGGCTGGTTCCCCGTTGCCTTCATGAGCAACCTGCCCATCTCGATTTTCTCGATACTGAGCAACGACCTGCTGCTGGCGATCCCGTTCTTCACCTTCATGGGGACCATTCTTGAAAAATGTGGTCTGGCAGAAGACATGTTGGACTCGATGGGCCAATTGTTTGGCCCTGTGCGAGGAGGGCTGGGTTACTCGGTCATCATCGTGGGCTTCATTTTGGGTGCCATCACCGGCACAGTGGCCGGTCAGGTGATTGCCATGGCCTTGATCTCACTGCCTGTGATGATCCGCTACGGTTACAACATGCGCTACGCCACTGGCGTTTTGGCGGCATCGGGCACGATCACGCAATTGGTCCCTCCATCGCTGGTCTTGGTGGTGCTGGCCGACCAATTGGGCAAGCCCGTGGGCGATATGTACAAGGGCGCTTGGGGCCCTTCGCTGATCCAGATTGGCATGTTCGCGCTTTACACCTACGGTTTGAGCCTCGTCAAACCCGAGTACGTTCCCGGCGTGCCTAAAGAAGCACGCACCCTGAACGGTTGGGCGCTGTGGGGCAAGTGCCTGAAGGGCATCATTCCATCGGCTGTGCTGATTTTCACCGTGCTGGGCTCGATGGGCGGCTTGCCGTTTCAAGACTCCGCACTGGCGACTCCGACCGAGGCCGGTGCCATGGGTGTGGTGGGCGCATTGATTCTGGCCGCCATGCACAAACGCCTGAACTGGAGTCTGTTGTGGGAAGCCATGCACGGGACCATGCGCCTGACGGCCATGGTTGTGTTCATTTTGATCGGCTCTCGGGTGTTCAGTCAGGTCTTCCAAGGTGTGGACGGGGCCAAATGGGTCGAACACTTGCTGACCGGCTTGCCGGGCGGTCAGGTGGGCTTCCTGATCGTGGTGAACCTGTTTGTGTTTTTCTTGGCCTTTTTCCTCGACTTTTTTGAAATTGCTTTCATCATCGTGCCGATGCTGGCCCCCGTGGCTGACAAGCTGGGGATTGACCTGATCTGGTTTGGTGTGCTGCTGTGCGTCAACCTTCAAACCAGCTTCATGCACCCACCATTCGGCTTTGCGCTTTTTTACTTACGTGGCATTGCCGATACCTTGTTCAAGGACAAACGCATTCCTGTGGCCGTGAAATCGAGTGACATCTATTTGGGATCCATCCCTTGGGTGATCATGCAAATTTTGCTGGTAGTGATCGTGATCTTTGTACCGCAAACTGTGACCGCCTTCCTCGACAAGGAAGTCAAAGTGGACATCGACAAGGTGGTCATCGAGATGCCGCAAGACGGCCCCTCAGAACTGGAAACAGTGACGCCGGCAACAAGTGCTGAGCAAGAAAAAACCGACAAGGACGCGCAAGACAAGATTGACGACTTGTTTAAGAAATAAAGCGCTAGACCCCTTCAAACGCCTCGACTTCGAGGCGTTTTTTATGCGTAAACCTCAATGACAACCACACCCTTACCCGATTTGACCGAGCACTTGGGCCCCGCCCCTTTTCGCTTCACCCCAAAACACGAAACCGTGGCATCACCTGCATTCAGCCTGCCTTTCAAGGTCTTGGCCGTCTCGCTCTTGCTGGGCTTGGCTTTCTGGGCGTACCAATTGCACGGTCCCCAAATGGCACAAACCGACTACCTCTGGCTGTGGGCGGCATGGGGCATCATGGCCTACACCGTTGGCCACCTGCTGCTGGGAAAAACACGGCTGACATCCCAAACCTTGGAGCAAACCTGGATCTGGCACAAAAAGGTCGAGCTTCGTGACTTGGCCTACGTCAAACTGATCCGAGTCCCCGGCCTGGACGCCCTGATTGCACCACGCCTTTATGCCCGCACCTTGATGGGTAAATTCACCGTGATTTACGCATGCAGTCCGGAAATGATCGACGAGTTCAAACGGCTGGGGGCCGAACTCAAAGAGTTTCGATCCATGCGCTGATCGTCCTTTTCATCCCTTGAATATGGACATTCAAAAACAAAAAAACCGGCCTAGGCCGGTTTTTTTGTGCATGAGTCAGATCACAACTTCTGAGCTTGCATGAACTTGTCAAAGGTGGCTTCGGTGAAGCGGAACCACAGGTTCTGGTCTGCCTGGAACTTGCGGTAGTCACCGTAAATTTTCTTCCAGTCAGGGTTCTTCTCGTTCAACTCTTCGTAAACCGCCATGGACTGCTTGAAGGCTTCTTTCATCACAGCATCAGGGAAAGCACGCAACTTAGTGCCTTTGCCCACGAGCTCTTTCAACGCCGCCGGATTCTTGGCATCGTACTTGGCCTGCATGGTGGTGTGTGCCACGGCTGCTGCGGCTGCAACGATCGCCTTGTTCTCTGGCGACAGTGCGTCGTAGGCTTTTTGATTGATGAAGAAGTCCAGCTGAGGGCCGCCCTCCCACCAACCTGGGTAGTAATAGAAGGGTGCCACTTTGTTGAAGCCCAGCTTCTGATCATCGTATGGGCCGATCCACTCGGCTGCGTCGATCGTGCCTTTTTCCAAAGACGTGTAGATCTCGCCACCAGGGATGTTTTGCGGCACACCGCCCATGCGCTCAAGCACGCGGCCAGCAAAGCCACCGATGCGCATTTTGAGACCCTTGATGTCTGCAACGGTCTTGATCTCTTTGCGGTACCAGCCGCCCATCTGGGCACCTGTGTTGCCACCTGGGAAGCTGATCATGTTGTATTTGGCGTAGAACTCGCGCATCAGCTTCAAGCCATTGCCTTCGTACATCCAAGCCGTCATCTGGCGGCTGTTCAAGCCGAATGGAATGGCGCAACCCAGCGCGAAGGCTTCGTTTTTGCCGAAAAAGTAGTAAGGGGCGGTGTGAGCCATCTCAACCGAACCTTGCTGCACTGCGTCCACCACGCCAAAGGGGGGTGTGATTTCGCCAGCGGCATGCACCGAAATTTCAAATTTGCCACCCGACATGACTTTGACGTTCTGTGCAAAGACATCGGCTGCGCCGTGAATGGTGTCCAGCGCCTTGGGGAAGCTGGAGCTCAGGCGCCAGCGGATGGCAGCTTGAGCATGAACAGCTGGAGCGACACCAGCGGCCAAGACGCCAGCCAAGCCAGCGTTTTTAATGACGAAACGACGATCCATGAATGGACTCCTGTTGAAAATGTAAGACACACCCGAGAGAGCCGGGCGTTGACTCTTGAGTCGGGCTCTATTGTAAGAAGTGCACGACTGCCAAGAGCCACGGGTTTACCCTTTTTGTGCAATCTGGAATCGAAATTTGGTTGAAATTCAATGCATTTGAAAAGAATTCAGCCTGCTACTGGAGGGGACTTCAATCGGGCCAGCGCAGCCGAATGGCGCGCTCAATGCCCACCGCATCCAGCCCCTGCGAGACCAGCAACTTGGCAGGGTCACCATGCTCGATGAATTCATCGGCAAAGCCCAACTGCAACAAAGGCCGAACCAGCTTGGCGGCTTGCAGCGCTTCTGACACCGCACTGCCTGCGCCGCCCATGATGCAACCGTCCTCCAGGGTGACCAGCCTCTCGTGACTTTGGGCTATCTGCGTCAGCAATTCTGTGTCCAGCGGCTTGACCCAGCGCATGTTGACCACCGTGGCATTGAGTTTCTCTGCCGCTTGCAGGGCCGGAGCCAGCAGGCTGCCAAAGACCAAAATGGCCAGCTGTTCGCCCTGGCGGCGCACTTCACCTTTGCCGAAGGGCAAAACATCCAAGTCACAGCCGGGCACCGCGCCCACACCAGCCCCGCGTGGGTAACGCACGGCGACCGGGTGGTTTTGGGCGTATGCAGTGCTCAGCAATTGGCGGCACTCGCGCTCATCGGCCGGGCAAGCCAGGCTCATGTTCGGAATGCAACGGACAAACGCGATGTCATATGCCCCAGCGTGGGTCGCGCCATCTGCGCCCACCAGCCCGGCACGGTCGATCGCAAAAACCACCGGCAGGTTTTGCAGGGCCACGTCGTGGATCAACTGGTCGTAGGCACGTTGCAAAAACGTCGAATAAATCGCCACCACGGGCTTGAGGCCTTCGCAGGCCATGCCTGCGGCAAAGGTGACGGCATGCTGCTCGGCGATGCCCACGTCGTAATAACGGTCAGGAAAACGGCGGTGAAAGTCCAGCATCCCGGAGCCTTCGCGCATGGCGGGCGTGATGCCCACCAGCCGCTTGTCTTGCTCGGCCATGTCACACAACCACTGGCCAAACACTTGGGTGAAGGTGGTTTTAGGCGGCGTAACGGGGGGCAGCAAGCCCACATTCGGATCAAATTTACCGGGACCGTGATAGGCCACTGGATCGGCCTCGGCCAGTTTGTAGCCTTGGCCCTTTTTGGTGACCACATGCAAGAACTGCGGGCCATCAAGGTGCTTGATGTTTTCCAGCGTCGGGATCAGCGATTCGAGATCGTGCCCGTCGATCGGTCCGATGTAGTTGAAGCCAAATTTCTCGAACAACGTGGCTGGCACCACCATGCCTTTGGCATGCTCTTCGAGGCGCTTGGCCAACTCAAACAGCGGCGGCGCGTTCTTGAGCACGTTTTTACCAACCGTTTTGGCTGCCGAATAAAAACGCCCACTCATCAGCTGGGCCAGGTAGCGGTTGAGTGCCCCCACCGGCGGGCTGATCGACATGTCGTTGTCGTTCAGGATCACCAGCAGCTTGCAATCCTCGACGCCCGCGTTGTTGAGTGCCTCAAAAGCCATGCCAGCCGTCATGGCGCCATCGCCAATCACCGCAATCGCATGACGCGACTCGCCCTTTTGGCGGGCGGCCAAAGCCATGCCCAAAGCCGCAGAAATGCTGGTCGATGAATGCCCCACGCCGAAGGTGTCGTATTCACTTTCGTCGCGGCGAGGAAACCCCGATAAGCCGCCCATTTGGCGCAAGGACGGCATGCGATCGCGCCGCCCAGTAAGGATTTTGTGCGGGTAAGTCTGGTGCCCAACATCCCACACGATGCGGTCTTCTGGCGTGTTGAACACGTAGTGCAACGCCACCGTCAACTCGACTGTGCCGAGATTGGAGCTGAGGTGACCACCCGTTTTGGACACGTTGTCCAAAACACAGTTTCTCAATTCATCGGCCAGGCGCGGCAACTCGTGGCGCGGCAAGCGGCGCAGGTCTGCAGGCGAGGCGATGGTTTGGAGTAATGCGGTCATAAATCAGTTGTTTCGTTGTACCACCATGGCGGTCAGACCACGCAATGCCGCCAGACGGGCATCGGGCAGTCCGGTATCGGCAAGGGCCTGCATGGCCTGATCGGCCAAGTCGTCGGCGTAAGCCTTGGCGGCTTCGAGCCCCATCAGGGCGACATAAGTCGGCTTATCAGCCGCCTCGTCTTTGCCTGCCGTTTTGCCCAAGGTGGCCGAATCGGCCGTCACGTCCAGCACATCGTCCACCACCTGAAAAGCCAGGCCCAGTGCCTGACCGAAACGGGCCAAGGCAGTCTGCGCAGCATCGGGCACACCGGCCACACAAGCCACGCCCATTTGCACACTGCACAACAGCAAAGCGCCAGTTTTGAGGCGGTGCATCTGGCGCAACTGGTCTTCGCTCAGACGCTGGCCCACGCTCGCCAGGTCAATCGCCTGGCCCCCGGCCATGCCTTGGTAGCCAGAGGCACGCGCCAACAAAGCCACACAGGTCGCTTGAGCCGATGCCGCCACACTGCCGTCCTGGGGGGTCAGCATTTCAAACGCCAAAGTTTGCAAGGCATCGCCCGCGAGCAAGGCCTGCGCCTCACCAAATTGCACATGCACCGTCGGTTTGCCGCGCCGAAGCACATCGTTGTCCATGCAGGGCATGTCGTCGTGCACCAGCGAATAGGCATGGATCAGCTCGATCGCACAGGCCGCATTCAGGGCGGCCGCACTTTGTCGGGCATCGCCTAAAGCCTCGGCAGTGGCCAGCACCAGCAAGGGGCGCAGGCGTTTGCCGCCATCGAGCACGGCATAACGCATGGCCTGACCCAAAGCGGCGGGCGATTCGGCCTGAATGGCATCGGACAAAGCAGCCTCTACGCGGTCCAGATGCACTTGCATCCAGGCTTTTAGGTCAAAAGGACTCATGCGCCACTCCAGGGTTTGAGTTGACCGCCGTCCAGTACCTGAATCTGGTCTTCCACTGCCTTGAGCTTGTCGCGGCAAAAAGTCAGCAAAGCCGCGCCGCGCTGGTAGCCGCTGAGCAACTGGTCCAGGGGCATCTGACCCGACTCCAATTGCCCCACCAAAAGCTCCAACTCGGATAAAGCAGCCTCGTAAGTTGCGGGCAAAGCCGGCACAAGGGCGTCAGCGAGGTCGGATTTGGCAGCCTTGGGCATAAAAGTGTTCCGGGAAAAGCGTCAATTTTAGGCGTTAAGCATCCGTCCAGCTGACAAAAGCCCCTTTAGTCCGCCTGCACAAAGCGTCATTTCGGCGCATTTTCAGGATGTGTGGCCGAACAGCCCGCTGCGCAAGGGCCTCCGGGGTAGAATCAAAGCTCATCGGCAGGAAATTTCCTGTCATTTTTTTGCGCCGTTTTCATTGAATTCAGCGCTTTGTCCCTGCCCCTTCATAGGGGGAGTCTCTAGGTCAGGTCACCCATGTCTGATTTAAGTCTTCAACTGCAGCAGGCCGCAAGCCAACTACCAGTTTCCACTTATTTCGATGAGGCGCTGTTTCAGCGCGAATTGAACACGCTCTTCCGGCAAGGCCCCCGCTACGTGGGCCACCAGCTGGCAGTGCCCAACCCGGGCGATTATTACGCCCTGCCCCACGAAGCCGAAGGCCGTGCCTTGGTGCGCAACGCCCAAGGCGGGGTCGAACTCGTCTCCAACGTCTGCCGCCACCGCCAAGCGGTCATGCTGAATGGCCGAGGCAATCTGCAGACCCAGCAAAAAGGCAGTGCTGGCGGCAACATCGTCTGCCCCTTGCACCGCTGGACCTACGCACCAGACGGACAACTGCTGGGTGCGCCGCACTTTTCGCACGACCCCTGCCTGAATCTGAACAACTACAAGTTACAGACATGGAACGGCCTGTTGTTTGAAGACAATGGTCGCGACATCGCCGCCGATCTGGCCGGCATGGGGCCACGCTCGCAGCTCGATTTTTCGGGCTACGCGCTTGACCGGGTCGAGTTGCACGAATGCAATTACAACTGGAAGACCTTCATCGAGGTCTATCTGGAGGACTACCACGTGGGTCCTTTCCACCCGGGACTGGGCCAGTTTGTGACCTGCGACGACCTGAGCTGGGAGTTCAAGGAACACTATTCGGTGCAGACCGTGGGCGTGTCGGGCGGCTTTGGCAAACCCGGCTCGGACACCTACAAAAAATGGCACGAGGTGCTGCTGAAGTACCGCAACGGCCAGTTGCCCGAACGCGGCGCCATTTGGCTGACGTATTACCCGCACATCATGGTCGAGTGGTACCCGCATGTGCTCACGGTGTCTACCCTGCACCCGATCAGCGCCAACAAGACGCTGAACATGGTGGAGTTTTATTACCCCGAAGAAATCGTCGCCTTTGAGCGCGAATTCGTCGAGGCACAGCAGGCCGCTTACATGGAAACCTGCATCGAGGACGACGAGATCGCCGAGCGCATGGATGCGGGCCGCAAAGCCCTGCTGGCGCGTGGCGACAACGAGGTCGGTCCCTACCAAAGCCCCATGGAAGACGGCATGCAGCACTTCCACGAGTGGTACCGCCGCCAGATGAAAAGCCTCTGAGAAGACCCTCTGAGCAGAAAGCACCGATGCAAGCCTCCTGGATGATTCTGGCGTCGCTGTTTTTTGCGACGATGAGTGTTTGCATCAAATTCGCCGCGCCGCATTTCGACACTTTTGAATTGGTCTTCTACCGGGGACTGATCGGCATGGCCTTCATGGCCACCTTGTGCAAGGTGCAAAAAGTGCCTTTGCGCACAACGATTCCCATGATGCACGTCTGGCGCTCCATCATCGGTGTGGCCTCGCTCTCGGCCTGGTTTTACGCCATTGCCCATCTGCCATTGGCCACAGCCATGACGCTCAACTACATGAGCGGGGTGTGGGTGGCAGCCTTTTTGATCGGCGGCACCTTGGTCATGGGCCGCTTGCAAGACGCGGGCAAACAAGGTCCGATTGTGCTCACGGTAATCGCAGGCTTCAGTGGCGTGATCATGATCTTGCGCCCCACGATCGAGCAAAACCAGCTGTTTGCAGGCGTCATCGGTCTGCTTTCCGGCTTAGGGGCTGCACTGGCCTACATGCAAGTGGCCGCACTGGGCCGAGTAGGCGAACCAGAATCCCGCACGGTTTTTTACTTCTCCATCGGCACCACGGTCGTGGGTGGTGTGGTCATCTTGTTCTCGGGTGCCAGTGCCTGGACCTGGCCAGCCGCCTTGTGGCTGCTGCCGATTGGCGTGCTGGCCGCACTGGGCCAGCTGAGCATGACCAAAGCTTACAGCCGAGGTGCCACTTTGGTGGTGGCCAACTTGCAATATTCGGGCATCGTATTTGCTGCCCTGTATGGCCTTTTCTTGTTTGGCGACCAGATCCCCCTCATTGGCTGGGCGGGTATGGCGCTCATCATTGCCAGCGGCATAGCGGCCACCGCCTTGCGCAGCCGCGCCCTGCCCAGCGCCCCTGCCGAAGAACACTGACCCCGGAGACACCGCATGTACAGCTTGTTGATCAACGCCCGCGAATTGCAACAACTGCAGCAACAAGGCACCCCTTGCGCTGTGCTGGATTGCAGTTTTGATTTGATGAAACCGGAACTGGCCGATGGTTTTTTTGAAGCGGCGCACATTGCGGGTGCCAGGCACGCCCATCTGGACAAGCACTTGAGCACACACCACCCGGACCAAGCGGTGAACGGTGGGCGTCACCCCTTGCCTCAGCGTGACATCGTGGCGCAGTGGCTGGGCAGCATGGGCATCCACAATGACATGCAAATCGTGGTGTACGACCGCAACAAAGGCCATTACTGCGGCCGCTTGTGGTGGATGCTGAAATGGCTGGGACACGACGCTGTCGCGGTACTCGATGGCGGGCTGCAAGCTTGGGAGGCTGCAGGCGGCAGCTTGGCCTCGGGACCAGCCCCCGCGGCGATGCCCGCGCAGTTTGAGCTGAAAGCGCCGCTGCGCCAATTGGTACTCACCGCGAAGGTCGCCACCGAATTGGGCAAACCCACGCAAACCATCATCGACGCCCGCGCCGGAGCGCGTTACCGAGGCGAGGTGGAGCCACTCGACCCTGTGGCGGGGCACATTCCCGGTGCACTCAACCGACCATTCACCGAGAACTTCACCGAAGACGGCTTCTTCAAACCAGCCGCAGTGCTCAAAACCGAATGGGACAAAGTACTGGCTGGGCGCACCGTCAGCAGCGTGGTGCACCACTGCGGCAGCGGCGTGACCGCAGTGCCCAACCTGATCGCGATGGAGTTGGCAGGCTTTGGGCCTACGGCGCTGTATGCGGGCAGCTGGAGCGAGTGGAGCCGCACCCCCGGCCTGGCCTGCGCTCAGGGCTGAGCGCCGCCCGCAGCCAAACCACAGAGCTCATTCAGTGGCTGTGGCCCGCTGCCGAACTGACCAGCACCACCATCCCCATACCCACGGCCAGCCAGATGATTTGTGCTGCTGTCTCTCGTGCAGACAGGCGTTTTTGCAATTGGGGAATCAAGTCTGCCAGTGCGACATAAATAAAGCTGCTGCTGGCGACCACCAAAAAGTACGGCAGCCAGTCGTGCAAGGCATCGACCAGCACATAGCCCACGGCGCCGCCAAAAGCCGTGATGGCCCCGGCCATGGAAACCTTGACGATGGCCGCTCGGCGGCTGCTGCTGCCTTGGCGCAAAACGGCCAAGTCACCCATGTGGTGCGGCACTTCGTGTGCCATCACGGCCAAAGCGGCAATCACACCCAGGCGCATGTCCGCCATGAAAGCCGATGCGATGAGGATGCCATCGCCAAAACAATGCACGCTGTCTCCCGCCAAAACGGCCCACTGACCTCGCGGAAGATCACTCACAGTCCCTGAGCTTGCAGGGTGGTGTCCATGCACTTCGTCGTGCGCATGGGCCTCGGCATGGTCATGGTCATGGCCGTGTGCATGACCGCTGTTGTGCCCGTGATGGTGCTCATGCCCGTGGTGCCAAAGCTCGGCTTTGTCGAGCAAAAAGAAAAACACCAAGCCCAGCAAGAGCGTCAGAAACAGCTCATGCGCTCCAGCTTCGCTTTCGAAAGCCTCGGGCAACAAATGCAAAAAAGACGTGGCCATCAAGGCCCCGGCAGCCAGACTCAGCATGTGCTGGGTGTAGCGGCTCAAAATGCCAAAACTGAGCCAAGCCGCCACCCAGACGCTGCCGATGCCCGCCACCAAAGTGCCCACCAAAATCGCCAATAAAGTCATCATGTTTCCCGGAATGCTGTGCACCCCAAAACAAACCGCCCCAAAGGGCGGTTGTTGCGTTCAAAAAGTCAAGCCACACCCTGGCGCTTGAGCCAGGCCAGCAAGCGCTGCCAGCCGTCTTCTGCCGCCGCCACGCGGTAGCTGGTACGGTAATCGGCATGGAAAGCATGCGGAGCCTCAGGATAAACCACAAACTCACTGGCTTTGGCCGCAGCTGGGCCCTGCGCCAGTTCAGCTTTCATCTTATCAACCGTGTCAAGGGGGATGCCCGTGTCGGCAGCACCGTACAAGCCCAACACCGGTGCCTTCAGCTTGCCCACCAGAGCCAGCGGGTGCGTGGGCGTCTGCGCTGTCGCATTGCCCACCAAGCGGCCGTACCAGGCCACACCCGCCTTGATTTTGGGTTGGTGCGCGGCATACAGCCAAGTGATGCGGCCACCCCAGCAAAAGCCGGTGATGGCCAGCTTGTCGGTGTTGCCACCGTTGGTCGCCGCCCAAGCCACACAGGCGTCCAGATCGGCCATGACCTGGCCATCGGGCACTTTGGAAATCACCTCGGCTTGCAGTTTGGCGATTTCGCCGTACGCACTGGCGTCGCCCTGGCGCACGAACAGCTCGGGCGCAATCGCCAAGTAACCGGCCTGGGCCAGACGGCGAGTGACGTCAGCGATGTATTCGTGCACACCAAAGATCTCGGAAATCACCAGCACCACGGGCAAACCGGTTTTGCCTGCAGGTGCGCTGCGGTAGGCGGGCATCTTGAAACCATTCACATCAATGGTCACCTCGCCAGAAACCAAACCCGTTGAAGGGGTCTTGATGGCCGTTTGGGCCATGATCGGCATGGCCGCTGCGGCATAACCTACGCCCAAAGCGGCTTTCAAAGCCACTCGGCGTGTGGCACCGCTGGCACCAATTCGTCCACCCAGCAGGGCTTGTGTGTCGTTAATCAGATCGTTGTTCAAGGCGCGTCTCCAAAATCGTCCGTGAAAGGGGTGCTTATCTTGGCACATGCGCTTTTTTGTTGCACGAACCCGGACATTTAAACTGCTCCCATGCCCGACACTGCCCTGCCCATTCTGTATTCGTTTCGCCGCTGCCCCTATGCCATGCGAGCCCGACTGGCATTGCATGTCAGCGGCCTGGCGCACGAGCACCGGGAGGTGGTTTTGAAGCACAAACCCGCCCACATGCTGGCCTTGTCGCCCAAAGGCACGGTCCCGGTTTTGTGGCTGCGAGCCTCTTCGGGTGATCAAATTCTGGACCAAAGCCTGGACATCATGCTGTGGGCACTGCGCCAGCACGACCCACTGGCGTGGCTGGCCGATACGGATCAGGCCATGGCCGACGCGCAGGCCCTCATCGCACACAACGACGGCCCCTTCAAATACCACCTAGACCGGTACAAATACCCCAACCGCTCAGGTTTAGAAAGTGGCCATGCCGACCGTGACCTGGCCGCAGTCTGGCTGCAATCGCTCGATGCCCGTTTGCAGGCGCAGCCTTTTCTGGCTGGTACGCATGAAGGCTTGGCCGACGCGGCCTTAGCCCCTTTCATCAGGCAATTTGCCCACACCGATCCGGGCTGGTTTGCGGCGCAGCCCTGGCCTAACCTGCTTGCATGGCTGGCCCGATTTGAGGCCTCTGAGCTGTTCAAGGCCATCATGCACAAGCATGCGCCGTGGCAAGAGGGCGCTTGATGCTCAGTGCGCCTGTTCCCAATTGGGTCCAAAACCCACTTCGGCCAGCAAAGGCACTTTCAGATCGGCCACGCTGGCCATGATGCGCGGCACCTCGCTGCGCACCCATTCCACCTCAGCCTCAGGCACCTCGAACACCAGTTCGTCATGCACCTGCATGATGACTTTGGTGGCCTTGCCTTGCTCGTCCAGCGCTTTTTGCACTGCCACCATGCTCAGCTTGATCAAATCAGCCGCCGTGCCCTGCATGGGCGCATTGATGGCGGCTCGCTCGGCCCCGGCGCGGCGCGGGCCGTTGGGGCTGTTGATCTCGGGCAGCATCAAGCGGCGACCAAACACCGTCTCGACATAGCCCAAGGCCTTGGCCTGTTCACGGGTGGCGTCCATGTACTGCTTGACCCCCGCAAAGCGTTCAAAGTAACGGGCGATGTAGTTCTTGGCAGCCGTGTTGTCGATGCCCAGCGCCTTGGCAAGCCCAAAGGCGCTCATGCCATAAATCAGGCCGAAGTTGATGGTCTTGGCGTAACGGCGCTGCTCGCTGCTCACCGTATCGGGCGTGAGGCCAAACACCTCGGCGGCGGTGGCCTTGTGCACATCGAGTCCGTCATGAAAAGCCTTGAGCAAGGCCGCATCGTCGCTCAGGTGCGCCATGATGCGCAGCTCGATCTGGCTGTAGTCGGCGCTGGCGATCACGCAGCCGGGCGGGGCCACAAAGGCCTCGCGCACCTTGCGGCCTTCGGCTGTGCGCACCGGGATGTTTTGCAAATTAGGCTCGTTGCTCGACAGGCGGCCTGTCACGGCCACGGCCTGCGCGTAATGCGTGTGCACACGGCCTGTGCGCGGCAGCGCCATTTGCGCCAATTTGTCGGTGTAAGTGCCCTTGAGCTTGGACAGGCTGCGGTGCTCCAGGATGCGGGCAGGCAGCGGGTAGTCTTCGGCCAGTTTTTCCAGCACCTCTTCGTCGGTGCTGCGTGCGCCCGTGGCGGTTTTCTTGACGACGGGCAGGCCCAGCTTGTCAAAAAAGATTTCGCCCAGCTGCTTGGGGCTGGCCAGGTTGAAGGGCTGCCCCGCGATCTCGTACGCCTCGGTTTCGAGCTGCACAATGCGCTCGCCCAGCGCCTGGCTTTGCGCGGCCAGCGTGGGTGCGTCGATCAGCACGCCATTGCGCTCGATGCGGTAGAGCGCTTCGCTGGTCTGGATTTCCAGCTCATAAACATACTTGAGTCCCGCATGCGCCTCGATCTGCGGCCAGAGCGCCAGGTGCACATCCAGACACTGGTCCGAGTCTTCGCACGAATAATTCGCCGCCTTGTCCACATCCACCTGCGCAAACGGGATCTGGTGCACACCCTTGCCACACAGGTCTTCGTACGTCACGCCTTTGCGCCCCACATGGCGCTCGGCCAGGCTAGAGAGGCCGTGAGGTTTGTGCACTTCGAGCACATAGCTCTCGAGCATGGTGTCGTGGGCGTAGCCCTGCACCTCAATGCCGTGGTTGGCGAACACATGCCGGTCGTATTTGATGTTCTGGCCCAACTTGTGACGGGCCGGGTTTTCCAGCCAGCCCTTGAGCTTGGCCAACACCTCAGCCAAAGGCAGTTGCTCGGGCGCACCCGGGCCGTTGTGGGCCAGCGGAATATAGGCCGCCTCGCCCGGCTGCACGCTCAGCGAAATGCCCACGATCTCGGCACGCATGGCGTCGAGCGAGGTGGTTTCGGTGTCGATGGCCGTCAGTGGGGCTTGCTCAATCCGGGCGAACCACTGGTCAAACGTGGCCCAGTCGAGCACCGTGTCGTATTTCAAGTCGCCATTGACCGAACTGGCCGCGATGGCGGCACTGTCCTGCACGGGCAATGCCAGTGCTTCTTCGTCTTCCGAAGCACCGAACAAATCCCCCATGCCCATGCCCGTACTCTTGGGCTTGGCGGTTTTGGCTTTGGGCGTGGGCGCAGGCATGGCCCCACCCAGCGACTGCACCAACCCTTTGAAGCCATAGGTCTGGTAGAAATTCAGCAACTTGTCTTTGTCGGGCTCGTGCAGGTGCAAGCTGGCCAATGAGGGCAAATCGGACACCCAGCCATTCAAATCGCAATCGATCTTCATGGTCACCAAGGCGCGGCCTTTGGGCAGCCAGTCCACGGCCTGGCGCAAGTTTTCACCTGCCACGCCCTTGATCTCGTGGGCGTTTTCCATCAGCTTGTCGAGCGAGCCGTATTCGAGCAGCCACTTGGCCGCTGTCTTGGGGCCCACTTTGTGCACGCCGGGCACGTTGTCCACCGGGTCGCCCACCAAGGTCTGGTAGTCAATCATCAGCGAGGGCGGCACGCCAAACTCTTCGGTCACACCCGCCACATCGCGCACCTTGCCGTTCATCGTGTCGATGATGGTGATGTGCGCGTTGACCAGCTGGCTCAGGTCCTTGTCGCCGCTTGACACCGTGACCTGGATGCCCTGCTGGGCGGCCGTGTGCGCCAGCGTGGCGATCACGTCGTCGGCCTCCACGCCGGGCACGTCCAGCACCGTCCAGCCCATCAGGCGCACCAGTTCGTGAATGGGTTCGATCTGCGTGCGCAAATCGTCAGGCATAGGACTGCGGTGGGCCTTGTACTCGGGGTACATCTCGTCGCGGAAAGTGGGGCCTTTGGCGTCGAACACGCAGGCGGCATAGACGGCGGGCACATCCTTGCGCAGCCGCTCCATCATGTTGATCATGCCGCGAATCGCGCCCGTCGCGGCACTCGTCGGATCGCCGGGGACGGCCCGCAGGTCGGGCATGGCGTGGAAGGCACGGTACAGGTAGCTGGAGCCGTCGACCAGCAAGAGGCTGGGTTTGGATGTTTCAGGGGTGTTTTCGCTCATCCCCCGATTGTGTACCGGCTTTACACCCGAAAAACCACCATGACTTGGGGCTGGCGGCGCGGGGCCTCAGAGGCGCTTCGCTTTGCCACATCGGCCCCGCGCCGCCAGCCCTTTCCGGATCATTTTTGACTTATCGCCCTCTACAATCGTCGTTTTATTACCCAAGCCAGCCCGAGCTGGCGCTCACACCTCTTCCCATGGCGGTATTCACCGAAGTCTCTGAAGCCCAGGCCAACGACCTGATGCAAGCCCTGAATTTGGGCCAACTCACTGCCTTGCGCGGCATCGAAGGCGGTATCGAAAACACCAATTACTTCGCCACCACCGATCAGGGCGAGTATGTGCTCACCCTGTTTGAGCGCCTGACACATGCGCAGCTGCCGTTTTATCTGTTGTTGATGAAACACCTGGCCGGGCGCGGCATTCCCGTGCCGGACCCTGCCGCCAACCGCGATGGCGATGTCCTTCACACCGTGGCCGGAAAACCCGCTGCTGTCGTCAACAAGTTGGCAGGCAAGAGCCAATTGCAACCGCAGACTGTGCACGCAGCCGCCGTGGGCGAAATGCTCGCACGCATGCACCTGGCGGGGGCCGACTACAACCGCAGCCAGCCCAACCTTCGCGGCCTGCCTTGGTGGAACGAGACCGTGCCCGTGGTGCTGCCTTATCTGGACGAATCCCAGTCCAGCCTGCTGCGCAGCGAACTGGCCTTTCAAAACCACACGGCGGCCAGCGCCGCATATGCGGCCCTGCCACGAGGCCCGGTGCATGCCGATCTGTTCCGCGACAACGTGATGTTTGACGGCGAGCGGCTGACGGGTTTCTTTGATTTCTATTTTGCGGGGGTGGACACTTGGCTTTTTGACTTGGCGGTGTGCCTCAACGACTGGTGCATCGACTTGCCCACAGGCGTGCACGATGCCGAACGCGCCCAAGCCATGCTGAAAGCCTACAACCAGGTGCGCCCCTTGAGCGCAGCAGAGCGCGAGCTGCTGCCTGCCCTTTTGCGGGCAGGGGCTTTGCGTTTCTGGATTTCAAGGCTCTGGGACTACCATCTGCCCCGTGAAGCCTCCATGCTCACACCCCACGACCCCACGCACTTTGAGCGCGTGCTGCGTGGCCGCGTCGACCACCCTGTTTTGGCCTCTGCCCTCATTTGACACCATGAACCTGCACATCGTTCCCGCCCGAACAGGCCTCCACTGGGCCATGCAAGGCGTGCGTACCTTCTGGCGCCAGCCACTGGCCATGTCGGGCTTGTTCTTTTTGTTCATGGCCAGCGTGTCGATCGTGTCCATGGTGCCCTTTGTTGGCGGCGCTTTGGCTTTGGTGATATTGCCTGCGCTCACGCTGGGCATGATGGCCGCCACACAAACCGCCGTGCTGGGCAAATTTCCCATGCCCAGCATTTTGTTTGTTGCGCTGAAGGCAGGCCCCCAACGCAAAACCATGCTCCACTTGGGTGGCTGGTACGCGATGATGTTTTTGGGCCTGATGCTCGCGTCCATGCTGGCCGACGGTGGCACCTTTGCCAAAGTCTATTTCGGCGGCAGCCCCATGACGCCTGAAGTGGTCAATACCGAATCATTTCAAGCGGCTTTGTGGATCTCGATGGTGCTGTACATCCCGGTGTCCATGATGTTCTGGCATGCCCCGGCTCTGGTCTATTGGCATGGTCTGCCTGCCGGCAAAAGCCTGTTTTTCAGCCTTGTGGCCTGCTGGCGTAACCTGAAGGCTTTCTCGGTCTATGTGCTGGTCTGGATCGGCATTTTCACCGGCTCAGGCATTCTGGCCTTGCTGGTCGCCAGCTTGCTGGGCGATCCGCAGTTGATGATGGCGATACTCATGCCCATGGCCTTGATGGTGGCAGCCATGTTCTTCACATCCATGCTGTTCACCGTGCAAGACTGCTTCAGCGCCAGCCCTGACGAACCTGTTTAACCCGGCAGGCTCACGGGCAAAAGCCCGTCAGCATCTGGCGTTGGGCTTTGCATCTCAGTGGTGATGGCCGTGCGCACCGTGCGCGTGGCGGTGGGTCACCTCTTCTTCTGACGCAGCACGCACTTCCTGCACCGTCAAGCTCAGGGTCAAGTGCTGACCAGCCCAAGGGTGGTTGGCGTCCAAAATGACTTTGTCGCCCTTGATCTTGACCACATTGAAAACCTGTTCATGGCCCTCGGCCGAGCGGCCACGCAGCTGACCACCCACTTTGACGCCCGGTGGGAATTCGCTTTTGGGGATGGTCTGCACCAGTGCCTCGTCGCGTTCCCCAAAGGCGTCTGCCGGGGCCAGCTTCAAAGTGGTGGTAAAGCCAACTTCCTGCCCTTCTAACGCTTCTTCAATTTTGGGGAAAGTGTTGTCATAACCGCCGTGCAGGTAAGCGGTGGGCTCTTGTGTCTTGTCGAGCAACTGGCCTTGGGCGTTCACCACTTTGTGGTGCATGGTGACGACGGTGTCTTTGGTGATTTTCATCTGGCATTTCCAAGTTTTGAAACCCTGAATTGTCGTTCAGTTGCGCGGCCCCCAGCGACGGGCGATCCACATCGGTCGTCCTGACACCCGTCGTCCTCGCGCATGCGGGGATCCATGCCTGCGACGACCATGGATTCCCGCCTTCGCGGGAATGACGAAAAAGGGCAATGACGACAAAAATAGACGCGAAGCGCACTCAAACCACGGTGAGTTTGGCCACGCTCAGCGCCAGCCACTTCACGCCGTGGCGCGGGAAATTCACTTGTGCGCGGGCATCGACCCCGGCACCTTCGACCGCCAGCACCTTGCCCTCACCAAATTTGGTGTGGAAGACGTTTTTGCCAGCGCTGATGCCGTGCTCAGGTTCGGCCTTTTGCACCGGCACGGGCGGGCTTTTGTAGGTTTCGGTGCTCAGGCTGCTCTGGCCCCAGGCCGGTCGGGCATGGCGGCTTTGCGCCGGGGTCTGGCCCCAGCCACCACCAGAACCACCAGAACCACCTGACGCACTGCCATAAGCGCCGCCACCACCGCCCGTGCCCAGGTTAGAAAATCCGGCTTGCTTGGGCGTGATCCATTTCAGGCATTCTTCTGGCAACTCTTCCAGAAAACGGCTTTTCAGGTTGTATCGGGTCTGGCCGTGCAGCATGCGGGTTTGCGAATGGCTCAGATAAAGGCGCTTGCGGGCGCGTGTGATGGCCACATACATCAGACGGCGCTCTTCCTCCAACCCGTCAAAGTCGTTCATCGCGTTCTCATGCGGGAACAAGCCTTCTTCCAGGCCCGTGATGAACACCGCATCAAACTCCAGGCCCTTGCTGGCGTGCACCGTCATCAACTGCACAGCGTCTTCTCCGGCTTGCGCCTGGTTGTCGCCCGCCTCCAACGAAGCGTGGGTCAAAAAGGCCGCCAGCGGGCTCATGATCACGCCATCCTCCGAAAACTCATCGATCGTGTCTGTACTTGGCTCTGAGCTTCCGCCAAGGCCCTGACTGGCGGGGCTTTGCGTCAGGCCCGATCCGCCCTGGGGTAAAGCCACCGCACTGCGGCCAAAGCCCTCTTGCGTGACAAAGCTCTCGGCCGCGTTGACCAATTCTTCCAAGTTCTCCACCCGGTCAGCGCCTTCTTTTTCGGCGCGGTAATGGTTCACCAAACCGGTCTTGTCCAGCACCAGGTCAATGATCTCGCGCAGAGTCAGGCCCTCGGTTTGTTCCCGAAGCACATCGACCATGGCCACAAACGCCGCCAGATTGGCCCCTGCCTTGCCCGTGGTGGCGCTCACCGCGTCGTGCAGCGAACAACCTGCGGCACGCGCAGCGTCTTGCAACTGCTCGATGCTGCGTGCCCCAATGCCGCGCGGCGGAAAGTTGACCACCCGCAAAAAGCTGGTGTCGTCGTTGGGGTTCTCCATCAAGCGCAGATAGGCCAGCGCGTGTTTGATTTCGGCGCGTTCAAAAAAGCGCAAACCGCCGTACACCCGGTACGGAAACCCGGCGTTGAACAAAGCGGTCTCGAGCACGCGACTTTGCGCGTTGCTGCGGTACAGCAGCGCAATCTCTTTGCGTGCAAAACCGTCTTGTTTGACCAGTTGACGCAACTCATCCACCAGCCACTGCGCTTCGGCAAAGTCAGACGGCGATTCCACCACCCGCACCGGCTCGCCCGCGCCCTGATCGGTGCGCAGGGTTTTGCCCAAACGCGTTTTGTTGTGGCTGATCAGGTGGTTGGCAGAATCGAGGATGTTGCTGTAGCTGCGGTAGTTCTGCTCCAGCTTGATTTGGTGTTTGACCTGAAACTCACGCACAAAATCGGCCATATTGCCCACGCGGGCACCGCGGAAGGCGTAAATGCTCTGGTCGTCGTCGCCCACGGCCAAGATGGCGCACCCAACTCCGTCATGAGCGCCCTCACCCGGTAGCCCGGCCAGCTGCTTGAGCCAGGCGTATTGCAGCTTGTTGGTGTCCTGAAACTCGTCCACCAAAATGTGGCGAAAGCGGCGGCGGTAATGCTCGCGCACATGCGTGTTGTCGCGCAGCAGCTCATACGAGCGCAACATCAGTTCGCCAAAATCCACCACGCCTTCGCGCAGGCATTGCTCTTCGTACAGCTGATACAGCTCTACCTTGCGGCGGGTCTCGTCGTCACGCACCGGCACGTCTCCCGGACGCTGGCCGTCTTCTTTGCAACCCGAAATGAAATACTGCACCTGCTTGGGCGGAAAGCGGTCTTCGTCCACATTGAACTGCTTGCACAGCCGCTTGATGGCCGACAACTGGTCTTGCGTGTCCAGAATCTGAAACGTCTGCGGCAAACCCGCCAACTGAAAATGCGCCCGCAAAAACCGATTGCACAGCCCGTGGAAAGTGCCGATCCACATGGCGTTCACGTTCACCGGCAGCATGGACTGCAAGCGCAGCTTCATCTCCTTGGCGGCCTTGTTGGTGAACGTCACCGCCAAAATGCCGCCGGGCGAGACTTGCGAGGTTTGCAGCAGCCAGGCGATGCGTGTGGTCAACACCCGGGTCTTGCCAGAGCCTGCGCCCGCCAGGATCAGGGCGTGCTCTGGTGGCAAAGCCACGGCACGGTGCTGCTCGTCGTTCAGTTGGGCCAACAAAGGGGAGGAAGTGTTCGATTGGGTGTCTGACAGCATAGGGGGAGATTGTAGGAACTAACTTGTCGAAACCGAGGCCCTTTCGACGGCTTAAAAAAGCAGTCAGGCAATGCGGGTAGAATCAGACACCGGGCCCAAGATTCTTGTGCCCGGTTTTTTTTGCCCCGAATCTGCAATGGGTTCATTTCAGGGGCCAGAAAACCGGCCAAGCCAAGCGCTCATTCGTTCCTTTTAACGATTCCTTTTTGGAGCTTGGTTTTCTCATGGAAATTTTTGATTACGACAACATCTTGTTGCTGCCACGCAAGTGCCGCGTGGAGAGCCGTTCCGAGTGCGACGCGGGCGTCGAACTGGGTAGCCGCAAGTTCCGCCTGCCGGTGGTGCCTGCCAACATGAAGACGGTGGTGGACGAGTCCATTTGCCTGTGGATGGCGCAAAACGATTACTTTTACGTGATGCACCGTTTTGACCTGGACAACGTCCAGTTTGTGCGCGACATGCACGCCAAAGGCGTCTACGCCTCGATTTCTCTGGGTGTCAAAGCCCCTGACCGCGCCACGGTGGACCAGCTGGCCGCCGAAGGTTTGGTGCCTGAATACATCACCATCGACATTGCGCACGGCCATGCCGACAGCGTGCGCGACATGATCGGCTACATCAAGGCCAAATTGCCTGCGAGCTTCGTCATCGCCGGCAACGTGGCCACGCCCGAAGCCGTGATCGATCTGGAAAACTGGGGCGCTGACGCGACCAAAGTGGGAGTGGGCCCCGGCAAGGTCTGCATCACCAAACTGAAAACCGGTTTTGGCACGGGCGGCTGGCAGTTGTCGGCGCTCAAGTGGTGCGCTCGCGTGGCCACCAAGCCGATCATTGCCGACGGCGGCATCCGCAGCCACGGCGACATTGCCAAGAGCATCCGTTTTGGCGCGAGCATGGTCATGATCGGTTCGCTGTTTGCCGGCCACGAAGAGTCGCCCGGCAAGACCGTTGAGGTCGATGGCGAGATGTTCAAAGAGTACTACGGCTCGGCCTCGGACTTCAATAAGGGCGAGTACAAGCACGTTGAAGGCAAGCGCATTCTGGAGCCGATCAAGGGCAAGCTGGCCAACACGCTGATTGAGATGGAGCAGGACGTGCAAAGCTCGATCAGCTATTCAGGCGGCACCAAGCTGATGGACATCCGCAAGGTCAATTACGTGACCTTGGGTGGTGACAACGCTGGCGAACACCTGTTGATGTAACGCCGTCACCGCGTTTCGTCAAACAAAGGGAGTCCATGGGCTCCCTTTTTTCATGCTCAGTCGGTCAGCCAGTGGGTGACAAAAGACCGGAACACCGCCATCACCGGCAGTTCGGTGCGCCCTGCCAGGGTGATGAGCGCCAGCTGCGCCCCCCCGCGAAAGGGCGGGTCTAAAACCAGTTCCACCAGCGAGCCATCGGCCAGCCCCTGCCGAGCGGCCCCCACAATGCCCAGAAAAATCGCATCGGTACGGCGCACTACGTCGATCAGACTGGAGATTTCTTCGCACTGCAAGGTGGTCATCTGAGCCGGGTTGGCGCGGGGGCCATAGTGGTCCACCATGGTGCGGGCCACCTCTTGCGACAGCGGTGTCGAGGCGATGGGGTAAGTCAGCAGGGCTTCAAATGGCACCGACTCAGGCTGGCGCGCCAAGATCGGGTGCCCCTGACGACACACAAAACCGGCCCGCATCTCGACGATGTGCGCCATTTTCAGGTCAGGCGCAGCATCTACCCGCCGCACATCGACCACCAGGGCGTCCAATTGCCGCTCACGCAACTGCACCAGTTGCAACTCGGTCGATCCTCGCGACACAGCCACCTGAACCGTCGGATGGTGTTCGGCCATGTGCTGGAGCCAGGGCGTCATCAGCATGGCCCCCGGCCCCGAACCCAGCCCGACCCGCAAACTGCCCAGCCCACCCTGTTGCAGCAAAGCTGCCCCCTGCCGCAGTTCTTGCGCCTCATGCACGATGCGCCGGGCCCGCTCCAGCACCGACTGGCCCAGCGGCGTCAGTTCGTTCTTTTTGCCAATGCGGTCGACCAGTGGCCCGCCCAGTTCTTCTTCCAGCACCTGAATGCTGCGACTGAGCGCCGACTGGGTGATGTGCAGCTTCTCGGCGGCACGGCTGAACGAGCCTGTCTCGGCCAGTGCGAGCCAATGCGCCAGATGTTTGAGGTTCATGTATTCATTTTACGAATGAAAATCATAAAAATAAGTCATTGGACACATGAATTTTGACTTCTTACGATCTGTGCATGGTTTTAGGACCATTCAAAATCCAACAGTAAACAGGAGACAACATGAACGTCAAAACCCTTCTCAGCAGCTTGCTCGTCGCGGCCAGCGCTTTCGGCCCTGCTTGGGCGCAAACTTACCCGGCCAAAACCATCAGCCTGATCGTGCCCTACCCCGCAGGCGGGCCTTCTGACTTTTTTGCCCGCAAACTGCAACCCGATGCGGCAGCCAAGTTGGGCCAGACCATGATCATCGAAAACATCGGTGGCGCTGGTGGCGCGATCGGCATGGCCAAACTGGTCAATGCACCGGCCGACGGCTACACCCTGAGCTTGGGCAGCCCGATGGAGTTGGTGCTGGCCCCGATGGCCATCCAGGGTGTCAAGTACAAATCCGAAGACTTCAAGTTGGTCGCGCAGTTCGCCACCACCAACACAATTTTGGCAGTGCGCAACTCGCTCAACATCAAGACGGTGGACGAACTGCTGGCCCTGGCTCGCAAAACCACTGACAAGCCTCTGAGCTATGGCAGCGTGGGCCCTGGCTCGCTGTACCACTTGATTGGCGAGCGCTTTTCGCAGCTGACCAAAGTGCAGATGTTGCACGTCCCCTACAAAGGCATTGCCCCCCTGTTGACCGACCTGATGGGTGGCCAAATCGACATGGCTTTCCTGCCCATGGCCGGCTCCATCCCCCAAACCCTCATCGACGGCAAGATTCAGGGCCTGGCCGTGACCTCTAAAACGCCGCACCCCTTGTTCAAACAGTTCCCCGCCATGGCCGCCATGAAAGGCTTGGAAGCCATGGACTTTGACATCTGGGCGGGTGTGCAAGTGCACAAAAACACGCCAGACGCCGTGGTCAACACCCTGAACAAAGCTTTCTATGCGGCCGCTGAAGCCCCCGAAAACCGCAAGGCCCTGGAAGGCAGCGGCAACGTGGTCTTGCCATCACGCACCCCGGCCGAGCTGGCTCGTGTGTACCAAGGTGAAATCGAGCGCTACCGCGCCATTGCCAAGTCGATCAACCTGCAACCCCAATGAGCCACAGGGACTGACCATGAATGCCCCCAGTGACGCTTTTCTGCACGACAAACTGCAGGCCCTGCATGCCGAAGCGGATGAATTCATTGCGGTGCGCCGCGATATTCACAAGCACCCGGAGATGGGCTACAAAGAGTACCGCACCAGTGATCTGGTCGCCGAGCAACTGAGCGCCTGGGGTTATCAGGTCACGCGCGGCCTGGGCGGCACAGGCCTGGTGGGCCAGATCAAGAAAGGCACGGGCAACAAAAGCATCGGCATTCGGGCCGACATGGACGCCCTGCCCATTGACGAAGCCACTGGCCTGCCCTATGCCAGCTGCAACGTGGGCATCATGCACGCCTGCGGTCATGACGGCCACACCGCCATGCTGCTGGCAGCGGCCAAGCACATTGCCCAGCAAGGCGTGTTCTCGGGCACGGTGAACCTGATTTTTCAACCCGCCGAAGAAGGTCTGGGCGGCGCGAAAAAAATGATGGAAGACGGTCTGTTCAAGCAATTCCCGTGCAACGCCATCTTTGCCATGCACAACATGCCCAGCCACCCGCAAGGCCACTTGGTCTTGCGCGATGGCTCGGCCATGGCGTCTTCTGACAACGTGACCATCACCTTGCACGGCAAGGGCGGGCACGGTGCCATGCCGCATGTGGCGGCCGACCCGGTGGTGGCCGGATCGGCCATCGTGCTGGGCCTGCAAAGCATCGTGGCCCGCAACATTGACCCGCAGCAAATGGCCATCATCACAGTGGGTGCGTTCAACGCCGGGGTGGCCAACAACGTGATCCCGCAAACCGCCACACTCAAGCTGAGTGTTCGTTCACTCGACCGCGATGTGCGCGTCCTGCTCGAAAAGCGCATCACCGAGCTGGTGCATGCGCAAGCCCAAAGCTACGGCGTCACGGCCGAGATCGACTACCAACGCGGTTACCCGGTGCTGGTCAACCACCTGCACGAAACCGACTTTGCCCGCACGGTGGCCGAAGAACTGGTAGGCGCAGACAAAGTGGTGCGACAAGGCCGCGCGCTGACTGGCAGTGAAGACTTTGCCTTCATGCTCGAAGAGGTGCCGGGCAGCTATTTGCTGATCGGCAATGGCGACGGCACAGGTGACGGCCACGGCGCTTGCATGGTGCACAACCCCGGCTATGACTTCAACGACAAAAACGTGGCGATCGGCTCGGCTTTTTGGTCGCTGCTGGTGGAGCGATTCTTGCCTGCTTGAACCTGCGGCACTGTTATGCAAAAGGGCAAGCCAAATGGCTTGCCCTTTTTTTGGGGTGTGGGCTTGGGATCAGGCCGATTTCTGCCCGATCAAGGTTTTGGCCAGCACGTTCAGGCGACTGCCAGGGCGGGTGAGGTCTGTAACCACACTGAAATGGTTCAAACCGGGCAGGTCTTCGCAGACGGGCACGGTCTTGGGCCCCCACGCTTGATGAATCAAGCGGTTGTGCCGCAAAAACTCAGCGCTCTCGTCACCCCCGACCACGGTGTACAAAACCCCTTGGCGAGGCCGCTGCCATTTGGCCGGGCTGGCCATGCGCACATGGGCTGGGGTGATGCGCAGATCGCCCTGCACAAAAGGTGTTTTGCGCACAGGCGCCAGATCGAACAGGCCCGAGATCGACAAGGCCTTGCGCACCAAGCCAACAGGCAAATCGCGCCCCAGCTTCTTCCAGTCACAAGCCAGCAACATGGCGGCCAAGTGGCCACCCGCCGAATGACCGATCACGGTGATGTTGTTGCGGTCGCCCCCGTGCGCGCCAATGTGACGCCAAACCCAGGCACTGGCTTGTGCCATTTGCAAGGCGATGTCGAGCACGGTCACAGGCTGCGCCTCGGTGCCGGGGCACAGGGCGTAATTGACCACCACCACGCAAGCGCCCATGTCGCGCAGCGCAGGCGCCACAAAAGAATGGTCCGCTTTGTCCAGACTGCGCCAATAGCCACCATGGATGAAGATCACCACAGGCGCATCGGCACGGGCTGCCGGAAAAATGTCCAGCGTTTCGTTGGGTCCGTCGCCGTAACGCACATCCAGCTGCGCTGGCAAGGTCTGGCGTGCCTGCTCAGAGGCGTTTTTCCAATGCGCAAAATGGTCGGCAAAGTCAGGCACCAGCGCCCGGTTGTTGTACATGCGGTCGTGCCAGGCGGCGTCTTTTTTGGGCATGGGTGTCTCCTTTTTTAGATTTTCATTTCCACTCGAAGCTGCACATTGCGCCAATTGCGGTCGGTGGTTCGGGCTGTCTCGCTCGCACCGCCGCTGCTGAACGTCGTGGCGGTCTCGTAGTGACGGGGCAGCAAGTTGCTGACCGTCAAGCGCAAGGCCGTCGCAGCAGAATAACGCCACAGACCATACACATCAACCACGCGCTTGACACCCTGGTATGAGAACTGCTCTTGGCTGCGACGGGTGTCGTAGTCAGGGTTCCAGTTGACATTGCCGCCCACGGTCAACGGCAAGCCGCGCAAGCGGTAATCGGCGCCGAGGTTCGCGGTCATGCTGGGCTGCTGGTCCAGCCGGTTGTCGGGGCCTGGAACCTCCTTGACCTTGGAATGGAAAAAGCTGACGTTGCTGCGAATGTCCACAGGCCAAGCCTCTGCCCAAGCTTGGTTCAAGCGGAATTTGGCTTCCAGCTCGATGCCTTGGGTGACCGCATCGCCCACGTTTTGAGGCGTAGACACCCAGCGCGTTTGATTCGACCAATTCACGGTCTGCAAGCTGGTCTGGTATCGGATCAGGTCCTTGATATTCCGACGAAACACATTGGCACTGAGCACCCCACCGCCCTCCAAGTAACGCTCGAAACCGAGGTCAATCCCGGTGGCCAGCTCGGGGCGCAAATCGGGGTTGCCCAAACGGTCGGGCTGGGTGGGCACATTGTTGCCAGAGATGGGGTAATCGCGCGAGTACCGCAGCGGTGCCACCAAGTTGTAAAGCGTGGGGGTCTTGTAGCTGCGCGTCAGGCTCATGCGGATCTGGTCGCGCTTGGCCGGATCGGGTTTCCACAAGGCGTGCAACAGCGGTGTCCACACCTGGCTTTGGTTGCGCTTGAGGGTTTCGCTCACTTGCCCCTCGGTCAAGATGCTTTCGTAGCGAACGCCCGCATAGGCCGACCAGTTCGGGTTGATCTTGAACTCGTCTTGGGTGTAAGCCGCCCAACGCGCCGTGCTGGCCTTCAGGTTGCCGCTATCGTCGCCCGCACCCGCGCTGGCCTCTTCGACGCGACGCACGCCTTCGTGCTCCAAGCCACTGACCAGCTGATGTCCATTCTCGAGCACACGGGTCCACTTGCCATTCAGGCTGGTGCTGCGGTCTGTGAAGCGCTGCTCATCAAGGGAATTGGCCAACAGCGCCGTGGTGCTCACAGCCGTCTGGGTGATCTGTTGGTCGTACTGGGATTGCCCCAAACCGAAACGCACTTCCAGACGGTCATCGGCTGACAAGCGCTGGCTCCACTGGCCGTTCAAACGGGCGGCGGCATAGCGGCTTTGGTTGTCGGTCAAGGCGGCGTCGGTGATGGCAGGCGACGTCAACCGCCGGGCATCGGTGCGGCCTTGGGCTGCGTATTCGGAATAAATCAAAAAAGGCGTCAAGGTCAGGCTTTTGCCCTGCTCACCTTTCCATTGCAAACGGGCATTGGCGTGCACGCCTTGGCGATGGCTCTCCGACTGCGCCATGCGTACCTGGTCACCGGGGCTAAGTGGAAACGTCGAATGGATCTCGGTCACGCTCTCATCGGCACGTCGGCTGTCCATCGCAGACAGCGTGAACGTCCCGCTCAAGGGCTCGGTTTTGAGGTTGTGCACCCAATTGAGCTGGTTGGAGCCCTGTCCATGCTCTTGGCTGCGGGTGATCTTCAAATCGTCCGGATTGGCCCTTTGCCCTTCACGCAGCACGATGTTGATCGTGCCTGCGATGGCCTGCGCCCCGGTTTCGGCGGTCGGCGCACGCAAAATCTCGATGCGCTCGACCTGCTCTGGCGTCAAAGAATCCACCGAAAAACCCGGCGGCATGCGCTCACCGTCCAGCAAAATCTGTGTGTAGCCGCCACCCAAGCCACGCATGCGGATGGCCCCGCCCCGGCCCGGTGCGCCTTGCACCGTCACACCCGGCAAACGCTTGAGAACATCGCCCAAGGTGGCATCGCCTTGCTTCTCGATCTCTTCACGACCGATCACGATTTTGGAGGCCGTAGACTCCCGCCGCACTTCGGTGTCGTTGTTGCGATTGCCACGAATCTCAACCTGACCGAGATCGGTCACTGCGGGCGTGGTCGATGGGGTTTGCGCCAAGGCAACAGGAACGGCCAGACAAACTGCCGCCGATGCCGCAAAGACCCGCGACAGAGGCATCGAAGGCCCTGTCAGAGGCATGAAAAACGAGGGAAATGAAGGGGTGGAGCTGGTGTCGCGCATTTGCCGATTTTGACAGCCTCAAATGACACCCGTTTGAAGCCCCATGAAAGACCGGGACTGAAACCCGATCAATCAGACAAGCGCTCGCCCGATGGGCAAGCCTTGGTTCATGCTTTTACTCGCCTGACTTGAACAAGGCAGCCACCTTGCGCTTGGGTTTGATGTTGGCCGAAATCGACGAACGCACAGTTTGAGGGCCGCTGGGCTCCCAACTCGGTGCGGTGTCGGTGGCCGCCGCCTCGTAGGGCTTTTGGAAAAACGGATCGCGGTTGACGGGCGCAGGACGGAAGCCGCCACGGCGCTCTTGAGGTGCGTCCAGCGCATCGCGCGGGTCGTGCTCCCGACGACGGCCTTCGGGGGCACGCGAACGGGGACGGTCTTCGGCGCGTTCGCCCCACTTTTCAGGCGCAGGACCTGCGGGACGGGTGTCCAGCTGCAGGGTTTCCACCTCCAGCTTTTTCTTGATCAACTTTTCAATGTCACCCACCAAGCGGTTGTCAGATGGGCTGACCAAAGTCACCGCCAAGCCCGACGCACCAGCGCGGCCCGTGCGACCAATGCGGTGCACATAGTCTTCGGCGTTGAAAGGCACATCGAAGTTGAACACCGCAGGCACATCCTTGATGTCCAGACCGCGCGCGGCCACATCGGTGCACACCAGCAAATCGACTTCGCCTTTTTTGAAGGCTTCCAGTGCTTTCAAGCGCTCGTCCTGGCTCTTGTCACCGTGCAAAGCCGCAGTGCGCAGACCTTCACGTTCCAGCGAGCGGGCCAGGCGGCCGCAACCGAGCTTGCTGTTGACAAAAATGAACGCCTGCTTGATACCCCGGTCGTCCAGTACTTTGCGGATCACGCGGCGCTTGTCATCGTCTTGCGCGGCGTAAAAACGCTGCTCGACGGTGGATGCAGTCTCGTTGGGGCGAGCCACCTCGATGGTGACCGGGTTTTGCAAGTAGCTGCCAGCCAGGCGCTTGATTTCGGGGGAGAACGTGGCCGAGAACAGCAAGGTGGTGCGTTGCTTGGGCAAGAAACTCAAAATGCGTTGCAAATCGGGCAAAAAGCCAATGTCCAGCATGCGGTCGGCTTCGTCGAGCACCACATATTCAACTTGGTTAAGCACTGCGTTTTTGGCTTCGATGTGGTCCAGCAAACGGCCCGGCGTGGCGACCAGCACCTCAACGCCTTTTTTCAGCTCCAGGGTCTGGGGCTTCATGTCCATGCCGCCAAACACCACAGCGCTGCGCAGCTGGGTGTACTTGGCGTACATCTTGATCTGCTGAGCCACTTGGTCGGCCAGCTCGCGCGTAGGCAGCAGCACCAAGGCGCGCACCGGGTGACGGGCGGGCGATGTGGAGGGGTTTTCGTGTTTGAGCAGGCGCTGCAGCAAAGGCAGCGAAAATGCCGCCGTTTTGCCTGTGCCGGTCTGGGCCGCGCCCATCACGTCCTGGCCCGTCAACACTACTGGAATGGCTTGGGCCTGGATAGGGGTCATGGATTCGTAGCCCATTTCGGCTACGGCTCGTGCCAGCGTGGGCGCCAGCGATAAATTTGAAAAAGAGTCGGTCATTAACCTGCTATTGTCGCATTTTGGCTGACGCGCCCAAAATCACGTTTTAGGCAAGGTCACGCCCACCTGGCCCTGGTACTTGCCGCCACGGTCTTTGTAGCTGGTTTCACAGACTTCATCGCTCTCGAGGAACAACACTTGGGCACAGCCCTCGCCCGCATAAATTTTGGCAGGCAGCGGTGTGGTGTTGCTGAATTCGAGGGTCACATAACCCTCCCACTCGGGTTCAAACGGCGTGACGTTGACGATGATGCCGCAACGGGCATAAGTGCTTTTGCCCAGGCAAATGGTCAGCACATTGCGCGGAATGCGGAAGTATTCGACCGTGCGGGCCAATGCAAAACTGTTGGGCGGGATGATGCAAACATCGCCTTCGATGTCCACAAAGCTGCGTTCATCGAAGTTTTTAGGGTCCACCACGGTGCTGTAAATGTTGGTGAAAACTTTGAACTCGGGCGCGCAGCGGATGTCATAGCCGTAGCTGCTGGTGCCGTAGCTCACGATTTTCTGGCCTGCGGCGTTTTGACGGATCTGACCGGGCTCGAACGGCTCGATCATGCCGTGCTGCTCGGCCATGCGGCGGATCCACTTGTCGCTCTTGATGCTCATGATGCGTCCTTTGATGATGGACATGATTTTAGTGGCGATCCAAGGGCACCGCCGGTCAGTGGCTACACGGCTCCGACCCGCTTTAACGCGAAATTTTGCCCACCACGCCTTGCACAAGGTAGTTCATGCCCAAAATCTGGGCATCGCTCAGGCTTTGACCGGCAGGCAAAACCACGTTGCCTTCGTTGTCCATGATCGGACCGGCAAAGGGGAACAATTTGCCCGCACCCACGGCCTTTTGTTTGGCGACAATTTCATCTTGAACTTTTTTCGGCACCTTAGGACCGAAGTCGCCGACGCGGATCATGCCGTCCTTGACACCACCCCACACACTGCCCGAAGCCCAAGTGCCTGACATGGCGGCTTTGACCCTTGCCGCGTAGTAATCACCCCACTGGTGCGTCACGGCAATGATCTGCGCATCGGGGCCGATCTTGCGCATGTCGGAGTGGTAGGCCACCGCCATCTTGCCGCGCTCTTGCGCTGCGGCCATCACGGCGGTTGATCCGGTGTGAAAAGCGATCACATCCACATCTTGGTTGAACAAGGCCATGGCAGCTTCGCGCTCTTTCGGTGGGTCAAACCAAGCATTGAGCCAAACCACTCTGACGGTGGCTTTGGGGTTGACCGATCGCATGCCCAAAGTGAACGCATTGATGCCTTGCAGCACCTCTGGGATCGGGAAACCTGCCACATAACCCGCCACGTTGGACTGGGTCATGCGACCGGCAGCAATGCCCGCCAAATAGCGGCCTTCGTAATAACGGGCGTTTGAGGCCGCCACGTTGGACGCCGTTTTGAAGCCCGTGACCGATTCGAACTTCACATTCGGAAACTCTTTGGCCACCTTGAGCGTGGGCTCCATGTAACCAAAGCTGGGCGTGAAAATGATCTGATTGCCCTGCTGGGCCAAATCACGGATCACGCGCTCGGCATCTGCGCCCTCGGGCACATCGGCCACAAACGTGGTCTTGACCTGATCACCCAAAGCACGCTCGACAGCCTTTCGGCCCTCGTCGTGTTGCTTGGTCCAGCCCGCCTCGGTGATCGGCGAGACATAGACAAAACCAGCTTTGATGGGCTCGGTGGATTTGGTGGGCGTTTTTGCCGAAGTTTGGGCAGGCGTTTGAGCCTGAACGGCGGATAAGAAAAAGCAGGCGGCCACGAGCGTGGCAGCGAGGTTTTTGTACATGGTAGTCCTCTACATGGCCCCGGGGATTGAACAAAACGAAGCCCGCCGGGGCAGCGGGCTTCGGGGCGTGATTTTACATGGCGCTTGAGTTCAAATCTTCCACGCGCCACACTGCCGCAGGTGCTGCAAAGCCTTGCATTTGCGGCAGCGCCTTGAGCCGGTTCGCCAAATCGTCCCCCGTGAGGCTTTGCGTCAACACGACCAGCGCATCTTGGCGCACATTTTCAGGATGCCGCACATGTGCCCATTGCTGAACCTCCACACCCGCTGACTGGAGCCAGCCTGGCAGACAAGTCAACAACTCGGGCCGCTCATGCAAGGCGAACCGCAGGTAATGGCGCGAAGCCACCTGGCCAATGGGCAACAGGGGCCAAGATTGGATTGCGCTCGCTTGCACAGAGCGGTACGGCACCCGAGCAGACAAGCCGGCAGAGGCCAGTCGAGCAACGTCCATCAAATCGGCTACCACCGCCGAGGCCGTGGTTAGCGACCCCGCCCCGGCACCGTAATGAAACGTTGGCCCAGCGGCATCCGCGTTCACCCAAATGCCATTCATCGAGCCCTGCACCTGAGCCAGCAAATGCTTCTCGGGCACCAGCGCCGGGTGCACCCGCACCTCGATCGATTCTGAACGCTGCCTGGCCACGCCCAACAATTTGATGCGGTACCCCAGCGCTTGGGCACAGACCATGTCCCAGGCTTCCACGCGGGTGATGCCCTGGGCGTGCACCTGCGCAAAAGGCACATCGGCCCCAAACGCGATGGCCGCGAGCAATGCCGTCTTGTGGGCTGCATCCACGCCCTCGATGTCAAAAGACGGGTCGGCTTCGGCAAAACCAAGCGCTGTGGCCTGCCGCAAAGCCGCGTCAAAGCCCATCCCTGTCTCTTGCATGTGGGTCAAAATGAAATTCGTTGTGCCGTTCACGATGCCCACCACCTCATAAATGCGGTTGGCGGCCAAACCCTCGCGCAGGGCTTTGATGATGGGGATGCTCACGGCCACAGCGCCTTCATAAGCCACGATCACACCTTGGGTTTGTGCCGCTGCAAAAATCTCGCTGCCGTGTTCAGCCAACAGCGCTTTATTGGCCGTGACCACATGCTTACCTTGTGCGATGGCTTCGAGCACCAGCGTTTTGGCCAACGTCACCCCGCCCATGACTTCCACCACCACATCAATGTCTGGGTGCCGCACCAAGGCCAAGGGATCGCTGACCAAGTCCACGTCAGGCCCGACCACCTGCGCGGCTTTGTGCAAGTCCCGCGCAGCAGCCATGACCAGCCGAATCGGCCGCCCCACACGTTGCGCGATCAAATCGGCATTTCGGGCCAGCAATTGACAAGTGCCAGAGCCCACTACGCCTGTGCCGATCAAACCGACCCGCAAAGCGCCAAGGCCCGAAACTTTGAGCGCCTCAGGCCACGCGGAAAAAGAAGAATCTTGAAACATGCTCATCTCCAAACAGTTGAAACCAACTGCCGCGGCTGGTTTGTTTGGAAATCCACCAGTGGCCAGCCAGGAAGGCCATCCGCGCGTACTCAGGTGGCCGCGTTGCTTGTGGTGGTAATCGTGTTGAAAAAATCGTGCAAACCACGCGCTCAAAACGAATCCGTCTGCATCAACTGGCGACTGGGTGCGGCCAGGCCATACAGGCCCCGGCCTTGGCTAGTTAAACCGTACGGTGTGCCACAGGCGTTTCGGGCACCGGGTAACCGGCTGCGCCAAAGGTGCTGACGATGGTTTTATGGGTGTCAAAGTACACCTGCCAATAGTGGTCGGTGTGGGCATAGGGGCGCACACACAAGAGCGGGCCTTCAGGCGTGAATTGCAAAATCTCGATGTCGGGCGCTGGATTGATTTTGACATTGGGGATGGCGGCGATCACTGGGCGCAGGCGCTCAATGGCTTCCAAAACGTTGACGCTGTGGGCCACTTTTGCCACGCAGTCCACCCGACGATATGGCTCAACGCTGAAGTTCTG